>Ga0209986_10000103_pt1 | contig 73986 bp, 68 predicted proteins | sample BlataG_FD_183168 | JGI IMG/M metagenome (GOLD analysis project Ga0209986, IMG submission 183168) | Deep subsurface microbial communities from Black Sea to uncover new lineages of life (NeLLi) - Black_00105 metaG (SPAdes) (version 2) | ecosystem: Environmental > Aquatic > Marine > Oceanic >... | reverse complement strand
CCTTCGGGGCTCAGGACGTCTTCTGGGACGTTTCCCTCCAAATCGCCAGAGGCGATAAGATCGCTCTGGTAGGCCCCAATGGCACGGGCAAGACGACCCTGTTGCGCATCATAGCCGGTTCGGAGACCCCAACGGCAGGCCGGATGTACAAGGCGCGAAGCCTGCGTATCGGCTACTTGCCCCAAGAGGCAGAGTTGCCGAGCCAGCGCACCCTTTACGAGGAGATGCTGACCGTATTCACTGACCTGCGGGCTCAACAGGCCAAGCTGCACCGCCTGGAACAGCAAATGGCCGACCCCACCCAGCGCCAAGAGGCCATGAAGCGCTACGGGGAGGCCCTGCAAGCGTTTGAGCTGGCAGGCGGCTACCGATACGAGAGCGAGATAAAGATGGTTTTGGCTGGTTTGGGCTTTCCAGAGGAGGAACAGCATCAGCCCCTGAGTATCCTCAGCGGCGGCCAGAAGACGAGAGCCCTCCTGGCCAAGCTTCTCCTCTCCGAGCCAGATTTGCTCCTCCTGGATGAGCCTACTAATCACCTGGACTTAGCGGCCACACAATGGTTGGAAGATCACCTAGCCAACTGGAAAGGCAGCTTGGTGATGGCAGCCCATGATCGTTACTTCGTGGACAAGGTGGTGGAAAAAGTCTGGGAGCTAGCCTTTGGCCGTCTGGAAGATTACCCTGGAAACTACAGCCGTTATCTGACTTTGCGATCTGAGCGTATGGAGCGACGCCTGGCCGAGTATGAGGCCCAACAGAAGTACATCGAGAAGACCGAAGCCTTCATCCGGCGCTACAAAGCTGGTCAACGGGCCAGGGAAGCGCGGGGGCGCCAGAAGAAGCTGGATCGCTTGCCACGCCTGGAGCGTCCCCGCGAGGCCAAAAAGATAAGCCTCTCTATTAAGACCGACCTGCGCGGCGGCGACCTCGTCCTCGTCACAGAGGACCTGGCCATTGGCTATCAGCCTGACGTATCCCTTTTCACCTGTCCAGATCTGTATCTGCACCGTGGCGAACGGGCGGCCATCCTCGGCCCCAACGGTTCGGGCAAGACCACTTTTCTTAAGACCGTCATCGGCGAGGTATCCTCCCTGGCCGGGTTGGTCCAGATCGGTCACAACGTCAAGTTCGGCTATCTTGCTCAAGCCCACGAGGGCCTGGACAAAGAGAAGACGGTCTTGGATGAGATCCTCGGGGTCCGCCCTTCGGCAGCCCTTCGACGGGCCCCTGGTCCTTTGGCACTTGTCCTGGACGACAAGTACAGGGCCCCAGGGACAAAGGGCTCAGGACAAGGCTCAGGACACCGCGATCTGCCACTGGAAAAGGCCCGCAGCTTCCTGGGGCGTTTCCTCTTTTCCGGCGACGATGTCTTCAAGCTGGCAGGAGACCTCTCGGGCGGCGAGCGAAGCCGGCTGGCCTTGGCCAAGTTGACCCTGGAGGGAGCCAACTTCCTGCTCCTGGACGAGCCCACCAATCACCTGGACATCGCTTCTCGGGAGATACTTGAGGAAGTGCTGGCTGACTTCAACGGCACCATCCTCCTCGTTTCCCACGACCGTTACCTGATAAATGCCCTGGCTACCCAGGTCTGGGTTATCGAGGATGGGGAGCTGCGAGTCTACGGAGGCAACTATTCTGATTACGAGGAACAAAGAAGGAGGACGGAAGAGAATGAGGGCAAAAGAAAGGAAGAGGAAGGGAAAAGGAAAAGGAGGAGAAAAGAGGAGGTCATCGTCAGTCGGACAGCCTTCGACAAGGTTTTAAGTCTAAGCGGTGAGCTCAGCCGAACCGCGGAGCTAGAGAAAGATATCGCTACCCTGGAGGCACAGTTGGCAGCCCTGGGCGAGGAGTTGGTCGCCGCCAGCGCGGCCCAAGATGTCGAGAGCTTGCGAGAGCTGGGGTTGGAATACCAAAGGATGGACGAAGAGCTGCAACGGCTCCTGGCCCAGTGGGCAGAGGTAGGTGTGGCGTGAGGTACGTCATCGGCCTGACTGGCAACATCGCCACCGGCAAGAGCGTCGTATCAGGGATGTTGGAACGCCTGGGGGCTAGGGCTATTGACGCTGATGCTCTAGCTCACGAATTGATGGAGAAAGGCACGCCCATTTGGCAGGCCGTGGTCAAAGAATTCGGCCCTTCGGCAGCCCTTCGACGGGCCCCTGGTCCTTTGGCCCCAGGGACAAAGGGCTCAGGACAAGGCTCAGGACACGGCCAGGGCATCCTGTACAGCAACGGGAGCATTAACCGGAAAAAGCTGGGGGACATCGTCTTCGCCGATGAAGCTGCTCTGCGCCGCCTGGAGGCAATCGTGCATCCAGCCGTAATCGTCCGCACCGAGGAATTGATTGGAGAGAGTCAAGAACCTGTGGTCGTGGTTGAGGCCATCAAGCTCATCGAGGCGGGCATGCACCGTACCTGCGACGCCCTCTGGGTGGTCACCTGCAGCAAGGAGCAGCAACTAGCCCGCCTGGTGAAGCAGCGGGATCTGACCGAGGAGGAGGCACGTCAGCGTATCGAGGCCCAGCCGCCCCAAGAGGCTAAGCTAGCCCTGGCCGATGTGGTCATTGACAATAGCGGCAGCTTAAATGAGACCTGGCGGCAGGTGAAGAGTGAGTGGGATAAGATCCTCCGATTGAAGTCGAGGCCTGGTGCTTTGTCAACCTTAAATTGAGGGCTTGTGGTAGCGACTTATGAACTTTAGGAAAGTAATTGGGTAATGGGACGGTGATCAGGTAAACCGGCACTACACCATGAAATGGTGTGGTTTGGGCAGTGAACAGTCTTTTTGACGGTGCGAAGTGGCCCAAGCTTCAACTTTCCAACGGCTCGACTGAGCGGTTCGGCTGAGCTCACCGTCGAAGCCTCGCCGAAGTCCTGTAGTGTCGCAATACAAATCACCCTACGGTTACCCGAATCAATTCTTAAACCTCATTAGTGGGGACTAGAATCAGCGAGGAAGGAGTTTTTGATGTCTGTGCGAGAATTTCTCAGTCAACATCCGCGTCTGGTAGCCTGGTTTATCCTGGCGGTGTTCATGGTGCCTATGCTCCTCTGGGCGGCCAAGGATGTGGGGCTTCTGCCGAGGCAACTAGCAGCCTTGGTGGTCAGCACCATCTTCCTGGCCGGCCTCTGCTCGTGGATCATCGGGTGGGAGTGAATGGTAGCTCAAGCCCTTCGTCAAAGGAAGGAGTTCGGCGGTCTGCGGCCCGCAGACCCCACTCGCGATATGGGGCAGGTGGCAGCGCTTATTGAGGAAGCATTCGCCGGGAATCTGACCCGGCAAGGCAGAGAAGCTCTGCGCGAGTTGAAAACCATGAGCCACTTTGGCCCCTTCCTCTGGTTGCTGGATCGCACCAGCCCTGAGTTCCACGAGACCTTCCGTGGCTTTGTCTGGGTAGAAGAAGGCTCCATCGTCGGCAACGTCAGCGTGGGCAGGGCCGACCCCTACTCCCTCCGCTGGCTTATCAGCAACGTTGCCGTTCGGCCCGATTATCAGGGCCGGGGCATCGCCCACCATCTGGTACAGGCAGCCATTGACCTGGCTAGGGAGCACGGCGGGAAGTGGACCGTCCTCCAGGTCCACACCGACAACGTTCCTGCCTGCAGGCTTTACCAGAACCTGGGCTTCGAACAGATCGCTGCCCTGACAGAGTTGCGTTTGGAAAGGGTAAGGCCGGTAGCCTTCGCCCCCGCCAAGTGCCCTTCGGCAGGACTTCGGCGAGCCTTCGGCGTGAGCGCTCAGTCGAGCCGCTCAGGACAAGGTTTTGTGCTGCGTAGAAGGGGCTACAGCGCGTGGCTGAAGGAGTACGAGCTGGCTTTGGCCGCCACCTCGACGGAGACCCAGGGGCTCAAGCGAGTGCGCGACGATAGGTTTATGGCAGGGCTAGACCAGCGGCTGTCTAAGTGGCTAAGCAATCTGATCACGGGGCGCAAGGAACATCGGTTGGCGGTAGAGGAGGGCGACCGCTTCATCGCCACTCTCACCGTGGAAGCCTCCCGCTGGCGAGGCGATCACGGCCTGGAGTTGATGGTTCACCCTGACCATCGTGGCCAACTGGAGGAAATGCTGGTCACGAGAGCCCTCAGCATATTGGGGGGTTATGCGGAGCGAGGTGTTTCCGTTACTCATCCCGCTGAACATCAGGAAGCTATCGAGGCTCTCAGGCTATGTGGCTTCGTCGAAAAGAGGACGCTGGCTCAGATGCGGCTAGCACTAAGGGGAGATTGAAGGTTGCTCACGCGCCTTCACTAACGAAAACGTATAGGAGGTGTCATGCGAAGATTACTATTGCGTTGGTTGATCAACGGGGTGGCTCTGTACGCGGCCGCCGAGCTAGTAAAAGGCATAGATGTCATTGGAGGCTGGCAGGCGTTGGCGGTCATGGCCCTCATCTTCGGCCTGGTGAACGCCCTGATCCGCCCCATCCTCAAGTTCCTGACCTGCCCTTTGATTGTACTTACCTTGGGCCTCTTCACCCTGGTGATCAACGCCCTGATGCTCCAACTGGCTGCTTGGCTGGGGAGAGTATTTGGGCTGGGCTTCTACGTTGCGGGTTTCCGGCCAGCCTTCTGGGGCGCGCTGGTGATAAGCCTGGTCAGCTTTGCCCTGACTATGCTCATCGGGGATGAGGACAAGGAGAAGAAACGCCGTTAGGTTCTGAAACACGGCACCGCACACTTTCGCGCCGCCGTGCGCCCGACAGACCCTCAGTCTTAGGTGACCCCTTCCCACAATGGGAAAGGGCCGCCTGCGCTACTCGCACAGGTGCGCTGTTGCCAAACTAGCCGAAACCTGGTATACTGTTGGCAAGTAAGAACGGCACTGCAGACTCACGGCTCTGGCAATGCTGCCCTACTTCCCGCTAGCCCAAGAGGCCGCTACGCCCAAATTGGTCCCTTCGCTCCGCGGCTTCGGTTGGCCCGAACACATTAGGCGAAACGTGCCGTTCAAAAGTCGCTCTCGACAACAGAAAGGAAGAAGAATGCTTCAGCTACGAGAACAGTAAGTGATCGATGCGAAAGGCAAAAAGACAGCCGTACTTATCCCACTGGAGCAGTATGAAATGCTGCTAGAAGACCTTCACGATTTGGCCATTGTGGCTGAGCGACGGGAAGAAGAAACCGTAAGCTTCGATGAGATCAAGCAGCGTTTGAGAGAAGATGGCCTTCTTTGAGATCAAATTCAAGCGGTCAGCGGAGAAGGACTTGCGCCACTTGGACAGGCAATTTGTGCCACAGGTGGTTGCTCGCATCGAAGCGCTGGTGAATGATCCCTTCCCTCGGCAATCGATCAAACTGTCTAGCACAGAAGGCCTATGTCGAGTTCGGGTAAGTGCTCGCCGGATCATCTACGGGGTTGATGTCGAATCCAGGGAGGTTCTCATTCACTACGTTCGCCATCGCAGCGACGTCTATCGCACTTTGTCTCGACCAAACGTCACGTATGAACGGCCCGCATCGCCTGGCAACGGCCAAAAGACTTGGGTAAGGTCTAAGAAGGGGATGGAACCTGGTCCCTTCGGGCGAAGGCGGTAAAGAGATCGCCCAGGTTGATGGGCACGGCCTTGTCCTTCAGGCCCAGGGCTGTCACCAACTTGCTCATCCCCCTGGCGATGTGGGAGCTAGAGGGCTTGATCCTGGTAATCAGGTATCCCAGGCACAGGAAGCGCCCCTGATTGACCATCTTCACCACGGTGAAGCCCGCTTTCCTCAGCATCTCCCCTAAGGTACGAGGAGAAAAATAGTAGAGATGCATCTCCATCAGCCAGGGCCAGCGAGACCCCATCAGCCTGGCCAAAGGGCTCTCGATGTTCATGGTATGAATGCAGATGAGGCCTCCCTTTTTCAGAAGACGATAGCTCTCTCTCAATTCCCTCAGGGGATCGGTGAGATGCTCGATCACATCCCACATGGTGATCACATCGAAGGATTCCTCGGCTAAGTATACGTTGTCTAGGGTACCCTCTATCACCCGCAAGCCCTTACTCCGAGCCTTCCTGGCTGCCCAACGCGAGGGCTCGACCCCCCAAGCCTCCCAGCCCCTCTCCTGGGCGATCTCCAGGAATACCCCCATGTGACAGCCCACGTCCAACAATCTCCAGCCTTGGTCAGGGGGCATCAATTCCTCCAAGGGACGGAGATTGCGCCGGAAGGTCAATACCCTCCCCTCTCCCTCCTCCACGTAAAGCTTATCAACGACCTCCTCATAGTTGTGGAGGATGGCGTTCGCCTTGCGATGTGGATTGGTATAAACTAACCCGCAGTTCCGGCATTTGACGATGGTATGGTGCTTGCCGTAGCTGGAGCTAGTACAACGAAAGCGTTCCATGTCCCCAGCAGTCAGGCCTTCTGGCAAGGTGCTGGGGTAAAGGACCTCGCTATTCCTTGAGCCGCAGAGGTTGCAGGCCACGTATTCCATTGATTGCCCTTTGCTCAACTAACCTTGAGAAAAGACACGTTTCCAGCCCAAGCACAACACAGTGTAGAGGGCCTTGAAGATCTCGCGGCGAGAGATCTTGGAGGCTCCGCGGCGCCTGTCCTCGAAGATGATGGGCACTTCGCCGATCTCCCATCCCCTTTGCTGGCACTTATAGAGCATTTCGATTAAGAAGGAGTAGCCGTCGGAGAAAATCTCATCCAGCTCAATGGACTCCAGAACCTCCCGGCGATAGCAGCGGAAGCCGGCTGTGCAGTCATGAGCCTTGAGGCCCAGGACCAAGCGAGCAAAGGTGTTGGCTACTCTACTCAGGATCTGCCGCTGTAAACCCCAATTAATTGTACCCCCCCTATCAACGTAGCGGGACCCGATAACCAGTTGGGCATCCCAGCTCCCGGCCACCAGATCGGGTATGTAACGAGGGTGGTGAGAGAAATCAGCGTCCATGGTCACAATGCAGTCGGCTCCCAAGGCCAGTGCTTCTTTAAAGCCCGCGATATGGGCGGTGCCCAAACCCAGCTTGGTGGGGCGATGTATGACTTTGATACCTCGATACACCTTTGTCAATTCATCGGCAATCTCTCCCGTGCCGTCAGGCGAGTTGTCATCAACGATGATGATCTCGGTGATGCCATCCAGAGCCAAAATCTCTTTTACCAGGGCCTCGATGTTGTCACTTTCGTTGTAGGTGGGGATGATGACAGCGGTCTTCATACTTTGTCCTTTCCATGGGATTGGGAGAAGTCGCCCTTATTATACCACAATATCGGGTCAGTATTAAATCGGGCGTTTAGGGGTACCACAAACTGGGGACATGCCCATCCGTCGACTGGGGATCGCCATAATCAACGGAATGGGAATGTCAGTCCGTGGCAACAAGCTTGGCCAGGCTTGTGCCATTCCGCTAAGCATTTGGCCTTGAGGGCCTCAGCCCGAAGGCTCACGTCGTTACACGCAGTTGGCCTCCGCAAGGGCAGGTTGAGGCTCCGCTGTCTGGGTCGGGGCGTTGAAGGATTGATCCGCCCACGACGACGCCGGCGACAGACGTGCCTGGGCGCGTTCATAGTCACGCCGCACGGTTTCGTTATGCACACGCGCATAGATGAATATCGTCGCCAACTTCTCGTGGCCCAGCAGACGCTGAAGCGAGGTGATGGGTATCTCCTCGTTCAGCAAACGGGTGGCCAGTGTGTGGGGCAAACGATGCGGAGAGATCGCTCGGCTGAGCCCTCGGCCTTGGGACCTCGGCTGAGGACCTCGGCTGAGCTCGGTCGAAGCCCTCGGGCCGAAGGCTGGCGACGAAGCCTCAACCTGGGCGTGTTGTCCGTAGCGATGCAGGCGCCCCCAGATCAGCGTGGCATTGACAGCCTGCCCTTGGTAAGTTAAGACATGATCGGTTCGCGCGATACCTCGTACTGAATGTGCGAGACTCTTAATTTAGAGGTGAGAGCATGACCACCAGGATTATGGGGGCGACCGAAGTCCGGCGCCATTTCACCGAGATCTCAAACGATATCGGTGAGACTGGGGAGCCGCTCTACATCACGCATCATCGCGATCCGCGTGCGGTTTTGGTGGGGTATGACCAATTCTAGCGTCTGATTGAGAGATTGGAAGACTTGGAGGACCTCCTCGAGATCCATGAGGCCTCCTATGAACTCACCCGGCCGTTGGAAGAATTCATGGCAGAGCTAGAGGAGAAGCGTGTACTGGTTCCCGGTCAAGCCTAAAGCGGAGCGTGACCTGCGGCGCCTCCGTCGAGCTCCAACTCTGTTCAAGTGAGTGTATGAGGCCATCCTCGCTTTAGCGGAGAATCCGAGGCCTACCCAGGCAAAACCCTTGAGTGGGCCTGACAATTGGAGCTGTCGGGTGACCGACTATCGGATTGTCTACACCACTGACGATGAGGCCCGAGAGGTGACGATCTTTAGAGCCTGGCATAGGCGGTAAGTTCATAAGGGCCTATGAATTAAGCAGTGTCATCGTCCCGGTGAACAAGGTTGAGCTATTGGCCCTTCGACTACGCTCAGGACAGGCCCCGTGGGTGGGGCTGGCGGCGCTGGCTGGGCTAGCCGCTCTCACGGTTGCGCTGGTCAGGAGGCGCAGGGCCTAGAAATCCATACCCCCAAATAGATCGCAAGGCAGAAGGGGCTGGTGGATGGTTCGCCAGAGCCTTTTGTTTTGAGTGCCAACGCGTCTAGCTGGACAAAAGCGGACAAGTCCATTATAATTCCACTTGAGTGTGGGTACTACCCTCACCGATGGCAGCGTGCCACACTTGGGGCATAACTGGCGCCGCAACGGCGTTCGTAGAGAGCTATGAGCGTGACAAAAGGTTTTATGATGGTCAAAAAGAAGCACGTTGACCCAATGCCCGAAGAGTTTGCTAGCTACGAGGAGGCTGCCGAATTTTGGGACACGCACGACACCACGGACTACCCGGGTGCTTTTCGTACCGTGGAGGCAATGGTCGAGTTTAGAAGGCGACGCTACGAAATCGAGATTGATGAGGACGTGGCCAGAGTGCTTCGAGCACAAGCCAGGCAGAAAGGCGTTACCATCAGTCACCTCGCAAGCGACCTTCTCCGGCAACAACTTCCCGCTGCTAACTAGCTACCCCCGGACTTCCCACAAATTCCCTGCCGAACTTCAGTTCTAATGGCGAGGAGAGACTATGGCCTTCCAGCTTGTATCGGATTTCCAACCCACCGGCGACCAGCCCCAGGCTATCGAGAAGCTGGTGGAGGGGATCCGTAAGGGCTACAAGCACCAGACTCTGCTGGGGGCCACAGGCACAGGGAAGACCTACGTCGTGGCCCAAGTCATCGAGCAAGTGCAGCGCCCAACCTTAGTGATGTGTCACAATAAGACCCTCGCTGCCCAGCTCTACGCCGAGTTTCGTGAGTTCTTCCCCCACAACGCGGTGGAGTACTTCGTCAGTTACTACGATTACTACCAGCCCGAAGCCTACATGCCGCGCTACGACCTTTACATTGAGAAGGACGCCTCCATCAACGAGGAGATTGACCGCCTGCGACTGGCGTCTACCTCGTCCCTCTTCTCCCGCCGCGACGTGGTCATCGTGGCCTCGGTCTCCTGCATCTATGGCATCGGAGACCCCGAAGAGTATGGCAAGGTGGTGGTCAGCCTGCACCAGGGGCAAACCCGCAGGCGAGACAAGGTGCTGCGCCACCTGGTGGACATCCACTACGAGCGCAACGACGTGGACTTCGCCCGCGGCCGCTTCCGGGTGCGGGGCGACACCCTGGAGGTCTTTCCCGCCTACAGCGACCTGGCCTACCGGGTGGAGTTCTGGGGCGATGAAATAGACCGCATCACCGAGATAGAGCCCCTGACCGGCGAAGTGCTGACCGAGCACCCGGCCATCGCTATCTATCCGGCCAAGCACTTCATCACCCCCCAGGAGAAGCTGACTCTGGCCCTGCGGGACATTGAGGCAGAACTGGAGGAGCGACTGGCGGAGCTCAAGGCTCAGGGGAAGCTCCTGGAAGCCCAGCGTCTGCAGCAGCGCACCAAATACGACCTGGAGATGCTGCGCGAGGTCGGCTACTGCGCTGGCATTGAGAATTACTCCCGCCACCTCTCCCAGCGCGCGCCCGGCAGCCCTCCCTGGACCCTCTTAGACTACTTCCCCGACGACTTCCTGCTCTTCGTTGACGAGTCCCACATGACCATCCCCCAGGTGCGGGGCATGTACCACGGCGACGTCTCCCGCAAGAATACCCTGGTGGAATATGGCTTCCGGCTGCCCAGTGCCCTGGACAACCGTCCTCTGAACTTCGAGGAGTTCGAAAAGAGGATCAGCCAGGTCATCTACACCTCGGCCACGCCGAGGCCCTACGAGCTGGAACACTCGGCCCAGGTGGTGGAGCAGATCATCCGCCCCACCGGCCTGGTGGATCCCGAGATCGCGGTCAAGCCGGTCAGGGGCCAGATAGACGACCTGATCCACCAGATCAACCAGCGGTTACAGCGGGGAGAGCGGGCGCTGGTGACCACCCTCACCAAGCGCATGGCCGAGGACCTGGCCGATTACCTGGCCGAGATGGGGATCAAGGTGCACTACCTGCACTCGGAGATCCAGACCCTCGAGCGAGTGGAGATACTGCGAGACCTGCGCCTGGGCATCTACGACGTGGTGGTGGGGATCAACCTGCTCAGGGAGGGATTGGATCTGCCTGAGGTGTCGCTGGTAGCGATCCTCGACGCCGATAAGGCGGGCTTCCTGAGAAGTGACCAGGCCCTCATCCAGACCATCGGCCGGGCAGCCCGCCACGTCAACGGCCAGGTGATCATGTACGCCGACGGGCTTACCGACTCCATGAAGCGGGCCATTGACGAAACCAACCGCCGGCGCAGCATCCAGACAGCTTACAACGAAGAGCACGGCATCGAGCCACGGAGCATCGTCAAGGAAGTGCGCGACCTGACCGACCGGGTGAGGGCTGTGGCCGAGGAGCGTGCCGAGTACCGAGTGGCGGCGGAGATACCCAAGCACGAGCTGGCCCGTTTGATCAAGGAGCTGGAGAGGCAGATGAAGGCTGCCGCCCAGTCGCTGGAGTTCGAGAAAGCGGCCCTCCTGCGCGACCAGATCTTCGACCTGCGGCGTGAACTGTCGGACATGGACGAGGACGTACCCGAGTGGGAGAGAGTGAGAAAACTGGGGCGTTGAGAGGTGAAGAGATGCTTCCCAGCCACCTCAACTTATACCGCAATGGTGAACTGGCCCGCCGCATCGAGCGGGCTTATGCTTCTTTGGAGGATTGCCGCCTCTGCCCGCGGGAGTGCGGGGTGAACCGCCTGCAGGGGAAGCAGGGTTTTTGCCGAGTAGGAGCGAAGCCCAAGGTAGCCAGTTGGAATGTGCATCCCTGGGAGGAGCCGCCCATCAGCGGGACCCACGGCTCAGGCACTATCTTCTTCTCCAGTTGCACGGGCCGCTGTCTCTTCTGCCAGAACTATCCCATCAGCCAACTGGGGGTAGGCAACGAGGTCTCCGTCGAACGCCTGGCGGAGATGATGCTGGAACTGCAACGCAAGCGCTGCCACAACATCAACCTGGTCACACCGACCCACTTCGTGCCCCAGATCCTGGCTGCCCTCCCCTACGCCATCAAGGGGGGCCTCCGCTTGCCCCTGGTCTACAACACCAGCGGATACGAGACCGTGGAGGTGCTGGAGCTCCTCGAAGGCGTGGTGGACATCTACTTGCCCGACGCCAAGTACGCCGACGACGAAACCGCCCGTCGCATGTCGGGCTTCGTAGGCTACGTGGAGGCCAACCGCGCCGCCCTCAAAGAGATGTACCGTCAGGTGGGCGAAGAACTGGTTCTGGACGACGGAGGCATCGCCCGGCGGGGCCTCATCGTCCGCCACGTGGTCTTGCCCGACGGCCTGGCAAGCACGCCAAAGGTGCTGCGCTGGCTCGCCGAGAACTTATCGCCTCGCGTCCACGTCAGCCTGATGGATCAGTACTTCCCCGCTCATAAGGCCGTAGGCCATCCCATTCTGGGTCGCAAGATCACCGACGAGGAGTACGAGGAGGCATTGAGTGCTTTCGACGAGGCGGGGCTGGAGAATGGCTGGAGACAGGAACACGGCGAGTGTTGACGGTGATCTCTACGAGGGAACTTGAGTCTTCAGCAGCTCAATGGTCAAAAAAGAGGGCACCGGGTTAGCACTCCATGAACCCGATACCCCCCCTTTTAGTATCTGAGATCTCTCGGAAGGTCATAGCGGTCCATTTTTCAAGCTCGTGGTGAAATAGTCCACCGCCGTGCTAAGCGGACAGCATTTCCGAGAGGTCTCTATTATTGGCTAGAGACCTGCGCGGTCAGAGAGTTGTCTCTTCTGTTTCTTCCGAGGGAGCTCTAAAGCTAGGCGTCAGGCTGACCATGAGCCAGGTGAAATAGTTCTGAGGGGGCGCTGCCCCGTTGCCGTATTCCATCTCACTTATCTCGGCATCAACCCGCAGGGAGGCTGTCTCCAAAACAATGGCCTTGCCGGGCTCGACCAGGACGGCCTCTCCCTTAGGAGCCAGCTTGGCCCGCAGAGCATCGTCGTCGTAGGCATACTTGCTCATCAACACCTTGGTGACGGTGCGGATATCGTTCTTGTCGAATAGCCAGACCTCGAACGCCGCGACATTGGCAGGCGGCCCCGCACTGACTATCTCGGAGATGCCCATGCCGCACTCACCCAGGAATTCACCGGTGGGGGACTCAATGCTGAAAGACTGGTCATAGCTGTCCTGACCTAGGGTGTAGCTGGCGACGAAGCGGCCAAGCGGCTTTCCAATGTCCTGTGGTTTGACTGCTCGCCTCATTGGAGGAGGCCGTCTGCCCGGCTTTGCTGGTGCCTCTACCGCCGGGAGGCGTTCCCGTAAGACCGAAATGCCCACGATCACCCCAGCGATCACTAGGACCGCTGCCAGGAAAATGCCAAGAATAGGCACCAGGCGCTGAGCTAGCGCACGTACCGTCGTTGGTTGAGCAGCAGGCTCAGGGGTCACTGCCTCTACCCACACCCCTAGCGCTGCAGCTAGGCTGGTCAAGCGTTGAACCTGTGCCTGGTCACTTGCCTTGGCTTGGAGCTGGCCAATTATCTGGCCTAGCTCCTTTGTTTCCCAGCCCTCAACCCGCTGTTTGACCATCGCCACGTTGGGATTTAGGGTGTAGGAATCGGCCAGCATGCTGATGTAGGCTTCCTTGTGCTCCTGGCGTAGGTCGAAGGGATCGGCATCATGCCACTCCACCGGAAACACCCACCAGCCCAAGACAGGCAGGCCGATGATCAACCCCACAACGAGCCCTATCACGAACCCAATGAGGGCTTTGCGTCCTATGCTTTCCTTAATTGCGTCCATGTCTCCTTACCCTTCATTTCACTACTAGCAGGAGGAGTGAATCATCCTCCAGCGGCCTTGGCAGCGATTGCCCATTCCGATGATACATTCTATCACAAGTCGCCTTTTTCGACAAGCAAGGAACTGTCGTAAGCTTTCAGCGAGCAGTGACCAGTGATCAGTAGCCAGTGATAACTGATTACTGGCTACTGACATCCTTGCTGGCCTGGGTCAGCACCTCTACCCCATCCTCCCTCATGACAACGATGTCCTCGATGCGCACGCCGCCCCAGCCCGGCAGGTAGATGCCCGGCTCGACGGTGAAGACCGTGCCCGGCTCCAACACATCTTCGGATAGGCGCCCAACCCCAGGCTTCTCGTGCACAGCCAGCCCCACGCCGTGGCCCAATCCGTGGCCGAAATTCTCGCCATAGCCTGCTTCCTCGATGACTTGACGGGCTATGCCGTCAGCCTGCTTGCCCGTCATGCCAGGCCTGATACTCTGCTCGGCGGTGCATTGAGCTTCCAGGACGATGTCGTAGATTCCCTTGAGCCTGTCGTCCGGTCGGCCCGAACAGATGGTGCGAGTCAGATCCGAGTTGTAGCCGTCAACCATCGCCCCCAGGTCAATCACAATAGGCTCACCAGCTCGAATCACTCGCTCGGAGACGGTGGCGTGGGGCATGGCCCCGTTGGGCCCCGAGGCAACAATGAGGTCGAAGGCCACCTTCTCCGCGCCGCGGGTGCGCATAAAAACCTCCAGCTCCCAGGCCACCTCTTTCTCCGTCATGCCCGGCTCGATGAAGCCCGCGATGTGAGCCAAAGCCTCGTCGGCCAGGGCGATGGCTTTCCTGATCTTACTCAGTTCGTTCTCGTCCTTGACGGCGCGGATCCCTTCCACCAACTCCTTGGTAGGCACCAACTCGAAGCACTCGGCGACCTCCTGCCACTCCTGGTGCTGATCAACGGTGAGGTGAGCGCTCTCGAAGCCAACCCTCTTCGCCCCTACCTGATGGACCAGCTCGGGAAGGAGCATCTTGAACTCGTCCGTAATCTTTGCCAACCGGAAATCGGGGGCTTGCTTCTCAACCTGTTCGTAGTATCGAAAGTCCGTAGCCAGAATAGCCTGATCCTGAGAGATCAAGAGCGCCCCGGCCGAGCCGGTGAAGCCACTGAGATACCGCCGATTCCCCGGCTGGGTGATTAGGATGGCGTCTAGGCCCTCGGTTGTTAAGGCCTCACGTAGTTTCGTTAATCTCATTCCTGGCCTCCTCAGCTCCCTCCGGGTCTGAAGACCCTTCAGGGTCGTAGACCTCTTTTCCTCTCGACCTCGGATGCGCCTTTTGATACACTTCTTTCGCCCGGGCTTGGGAGACGTGGGTGTAGATTTGGGTACTGGAGAGATCGGCGTGGCCCAAGAGCTCCTGAACAGTCCGCAGATCAGCGCCGCCATCCAAGAGGTGGGTGGCGAAGGTATGCCGCATGACGTGAGGCGTGACGCGCCTCTCCAATCCGGCCAGTTTAGCGTATTTGTCCAGGATGTTGCTCACGCTGCGCGTCGAGAGGCGACTGCCCAGACGGTTCAAAAAAAGAGCGTTGGTCACCCTGTTCTCTTTAGTCAATTTTGACCGCCCGTCCTGGATGTAGCGCGTCAGGGCTCTGCACGCTGGCTCGCCTAACAAAGCCAACCTCTCCTTGGCCCCCTTGCCCCAAACCCGAAGCTCACCCTGGCGGAGGTCCACGTTCTTCAGGTTGAGGCTCACCAGTTCGCTGACCCTCAGTCCCGAGGCATAGAGCACCTCCATAATCGCTCGGTCACGCTGGCCCTGGGGAACCATCGCGTCGGGGGCTGCCAGCAGGCCCTCGACCTCGTGCACATCCAGATAGTTAGGCAAACGCTTGGGAATCTTGGGCGAGGAGATAGCCCTGATGGGATTCGTGTCCAATATGCCTTCTCGCACGAGATAGCGGCAAAAGGAGCGCAACTCCGAGATTCTGCGGGTTATGCTGGCCTTGACGTAGCCTTCGGCCTGCAGCCACGCAAGATACCGACGCAGGACGTAGCGATCCACCCCCTCCCAAGAATCAATCCCCTGCTCCTTCAAAAAATCAAGGAACTGCCCGATCTCGTGGCGGTAGTTCTTGATGGTGTAGGGAGAGGCGTTTTTCTCGGCTATGAGATAGGTGATGAATTTGTTGAGATGTTCGTCCATAGCTTCTTTAGGCGTTCAGCCACCCTTGCGAAGGTAACCAAATAACCTTGGCAATGCGCTGATTTCCAGTTGACAAAGCGCTTGTGGTCCGAAAGCTACTGTCAAACCTTCGCAAGGGTTAAGTTCGCAAGAGTCAATCCAGATAGTACACCTGGAGTTTCTGCTCCAACAACGGATCCACCTCGCTCATAACGAACGCCTCGTAGTCGGCAGGAGCCGGGAAATACTGCCGTACAAACGCCCGATCCACCAGCGTGCCACCCCGTTGTTCTACCCATTCCAGGTAGTTGCTGTAGGGCCACTCACCCGGATGTGCTGCCAGCCCAGCCATAACCGGATTCAGGTGGATGTAGCGACAGAGATGGAGGACGTACTCGTCGGTATCAACCAGGAGGCTCTTTGCGCGCCCCTCAAACAGAGTGCCACTGCGTTCTTGCTGCTTGTTGAACGCCTGGGTGTAACTGTTGAACAGGCGTTGGATAGAGGGTGAGAGGGTACCATCCTCCTTCGAGCGCAGTGGGAAATGGTAGTGGTTGGGCATCAGGCAGTAAGCGATCACGCTCAGCGGGTAGCCCGCGAGGAACGACTTGGCGCGCTGCAGCAGGAACAGATAATTGCCGGCATTGGCAAAGATATGTTCACGATTGCATCCTCGGTTGTAGACGTGGTAATAGTGGCCCGCCAGATGCATTCCCTCCTCCATTTCATAGCCTTGCGAAGGTTCCAAACCTTCGCAAGGCTCTCAGTTCGCATCCACCAGCCCCGTCTCCCCCAGCAGGGCCAATTCCACCACCTCTCCGCATTTATCACACTTGGCTCTATCTTTACCAGCCAGCGTCAGCAAGCCACCGCAACTGAGGCAGGGCTGAGGCAGGGGTTGGTTCCAGGTGGCAAATTCGCACTCAGGATAGTTGGAGCAGCCGTAGAAGATCCGCCCCCTGCGCGTCCGCTTCTCCACCAGGTCGCCGACACACTCCGGGCAGGCCACGCCGGTCTTGATCTGGTAGGACTTGGTGTTGCGGCACTCTGGGAAATTGCTGCAGGCCATGAACTTGCCGTAGCGGCCGAACTTGACGATCATGGGATGGCCGCACTTCTCACACATCTCGCCAGTGAGCTGCTCGCCGAGGTCCACCTTTTCCATGGTGCGCTCGGCTTGTTTCACCGCCTCATCAAAGGGGCCATAGAATTCGCGCAACACCGGCACCCACTCCCGTTCACCTGAGGCGATGAGGTCCAGGTCCTCCTCCATATGAGCGGTGAAATCCACATTTATGATGTCTGGAAAGTGCTTCACCAAGAGATCGTTGACGATAAAGCCCAGCTCGGTAGGGACCAGGCGTCTATCCTCGCGATCCACGTAACCCCGAGTTTGGATGATGGAGATTATAGGCGCGTAGGTGCTGGGCCGGCCGATGCCGTACTCCTCCAGGGTCTTGACTAAGGTGGCCTCGCTGTAGCGCGGCGGCGGCTTAGTGAAGTGCTGTTCAGGCAAGAGCCGCAGGAGGTCCAAAATCTCGCGTCTGGAAAGCGGCGGCAGAATCTTGCCTTCGCCTTCCTCAGCAGTCTCATCCTCGTCTTTGGCCTCCTCGTAGACGATCAGGAAGCCCCGGAATCGAATACTTGATCCCGTGGCCCGGAAGAGATAATCTGGCTTATGGCTGATAGCTGATAGCTGATGGCTAGGGATTACCGTTAGCTCGCTATCGGCTATCTGCCATCTGCTATCTGCTATTACGTCCACGGAGACGGTGTCCAGGATGGCCGAGGACATCTGGCTGGCCAAGAAGCGCTTCCAGATGAGATCATAAAGGCGGTACTGGTCCCGCGTGAGATACTTCTTTATCGCTTTGGGCTCGCGACGCACCGAGGTGGGCCGGATAGCCTCGTGGGCCTCTTGAGCACCCTTGGCTTTGGTCTTGTAGCGGCGAGGTTTGGCCGGCCTGTAGTCAGCGCCATACTTTTCAGCGATATAAGCGCGGGCCTCCTCCTGGGCAGCCGCAGCCACGTTGACGCTATCGGTGCGCATATAGGTGATGAGGCCCACCGAGCCCTCAGGGCCTATCTCCACCCCCTCATAGAGCTGTTGGGCAATCCGCATGGTGCGCTTGGCGGTGAAGCCCAACCGTCGGGAGGCTTCCTGCTGCATGGTGCTGGTGGTGTAAGGAGGCGAGGGATTTCGCCGCCGCTGGCCCTTGCGCACCTTGGTTACGACATAGGCCGCCTTCTCCAGCTCATCTACGATCTTCTGAGCATCGTCTTCACTCTTGAGATCCACCTCCTCGCCGCGAATGCGGTGCAGCTTGGCGGTGAAACTACGGCGCTTTTTCTCCCGCTTGGCCAGCTCTGCATCAATGGACCAGTATTCTACCGGCACAAACGCGACGATCTCCCGCTCCCGCTCGACGATGAGGCGCAGGGCCACCGATTGCACCCGCCCGGCCGAGGTGCGGCTGCGCACGTTCTCCCAGAGAAGCGGGCTGATTTTATAGCCCACCAGGCGGTCCAGGATGCGTCGGGCCTGTTGGGCATTGACCAACTTCATATCTATATTGCGGGGGTGAGAGAATGCTTCATCAATGGCGTCACGAGTGATCTCGTGGAAGACCACTCGCCGGGCCTGCTTCTTGCTGATTTTGGCTGCCTGCATGAGGTGCCAGGCGATAGCTTCCCCTTCGCGGTCGGGGTCTGTAGCCAGGTAGACCTCGCCAGCCTTCTTGACCTCCTCCCGCAGGTCCTCGACCACCTCCTTCTTCTCCTTGGGCACGCGGTAAGAGGGCTCGAAGTCATTCTCCACGTCCACACTCAGCCGGGACCTAAGTAGATCCCGCACGTGGCCAACGGAAGCCTTGACCCGATAGGGGTTGCCCAGGAACCTGCCGACGGTACGGGCCTTGGCTGGCGATTCTACAATGACCAGCTTGCCAGCTTTTTGGGGTGGATCGGGCTTGGGAAGCCCGGCGTGGGCGGGAGTTTCGCCCATGCGGAACATCCTGGTTCCACACACAGGGCAAGTGCCCGTCGTGGCCGGCCGACCAGCCTTAGTGAAGACCGGCTGCGGGTTCTTCATCTCCTGTTTAGCTTTGCACTTCACACAATAAGCAACGACTGAGTTATCGGTCATGATTCTCCCCTCAGCTTCTTCCTCCAAGGTTGTTGTTAAGAGCGAAGCACCTCCAGTAGATATTGGTGTCCCAGATAGGCGAAATCCATGTACTCAAGTCCCACTCGCTCGATGAAATCAGTCAGTTCATCCTCATCACGCAGTAGCATTACCTCTCCTTGCAGAACGTTATGTTGAAAACCCAGGGGAGCGCCGTTGAGGACATGTACATCCACGGGAAAACGAAGACTTCGGGTAAGCTCCACCGAGAGGCTCATCTCGTTATCGAAAATGTCCGTGGCCATGGCCAAAGCTGGATCGAGGTGGACAGCCACATCTACATCACGGAAAGGGAGCCCCTCGGCGAAAGAACCATGCAGGTAAGCGAAGACGATCTCTTCTCTCGCTTCCAGCGCCTCCCTAGCCAGTAACGCACATCGTCAGTATCAGCTTCCGTGATGACCTTGGTATGCTCGTCCACAGTTCCATTCCTTCTCTCTCGATGTTGCGATACAGCGGGGCGCGGTGCCATAGGTACAAGTTGATCACAGGTACTCTTCCTTGCCGCTCTCTTTGAGCTTCTTCACCAAATCCCTCACCTCCTGAGCCCGCTCTTTGGGACAGACGAGGAGGACATCTTCAGTATCCACAACGATCATGTCTTCCAAGCCAATGGTAGTCACCAAACGGTGGGAGCCGTGGATTAAACAGCCCTTGGTGTCCAGCCCAATGTGTTGACCGACGACGACGTTGCCCTCCCCGTCGGCGGGGAGGAGCTCGAACAACGTAGCCCAGCTCCCCACATCGCTCCAGCCGATGTCCACCGGGATGACGGCTACCTCGTCGGCCCGCTCCATGACGCCGTAGTCAATGGTCTGATTTTCCACCTTGGACCAAATGCGCTCCAGCACGGCTCGTTCCTCCGCTGTGCCCAGGGCGGCGTCTATTTCCATCAACTGGGCGTAGAGTTGGGGCATGAGCTTCTCGAACTCCCGCAAGATGGTTGAAACCTTCCAGATGAACATGCCGCTGTTCCAGTAGTACCGGCCGCTCTCTATGAAAGCTTGAGCTGTTGTTAGGTCGGGCTTCTCGGTGAACTTTTCGACTCGGTACACGTCGTACCCGTTGGCCTGAGCCGACTTCTCACCTCGTTGGATGTAGCCGTAGCCCGTCGCTGGGCGATTGGGCTCGATGCCCAGGGTTACCAGGTGACCCTCCTCCGCCACCTGGGCCGCCGCCCCCAGCGCGCGCCGGAGCTCATCCGCCTTTTCGATGTAGTGATCAGCCGTGAGGACAGCCATCACCGCCTCAGGGTCCAGCCGCCTGAGGTACAAAGCGGATAGGCCGATGCAGGGCCCTGTACCATGGCCCTCCGGCTCGCCGATAACGTTGTCTGTTGGCACCTGCGGGATCTGCCGGCGGACAACGTCGGAGCAAGCCTCGTTGGTCACTACAAAGATTCTATCGCTAGGAACGAGAGGCGTAATGCGCTGACAGGCTTCCTGCAGCATTGTACTCTCGGACAGGAGGCCCAATAACTGCTTCGGGCAAGCCTCTCGGCTGCAGGGCCAGAGCCGGGTGCCGCTCCCCCCGGCCATGATCAAAGCATACAATTTCTACCTCCACTTCGGCTAAGCTCAGTACAAGCAGTTCCTTCTGGATGGGGACCACATCGCCCCTCAGTCCACCACGTACTCCACCCGACCCTCTCTGGCCAGCACGTAATTCATCCCCCCCACCTGGCGCACCATGCCTTTGAGCTCCATCAAAGCCAGGGTGCTGGAAACCTGGGCGATGGGCAGGCCGCTCTTTTCCCCGATTTCGTCAACGTGGATTGGCTCGGCTGTAATGTACTCCAGCAATGTAGCCTCCGTCTCGTTCTCTGGGACGACGGCCCGCACCCCCGCCTGCTTACTGACCATAGTCAGGTTGAGCTCCTCCAAAACGTCCTCCACAGAGAGGACCGGTTTGGCCCCCTGCTGGATGAGTTTGTTGGTCCCCATGCTTTTCCTGCGGAAGATGTTTCCGGGCACGGCGAAGACCTCCCGCCCCTGCTCGAGGGCGAAGTCTCCTGTGATCAGGGCCCCGCTCCTCTCCCCCGCCTCGACGATGACCACTCCCAAGGACAGCCCGCTGATGATGCGGTTGCGTGGGGGGAAATTGCCCGCCTCTGGTGGGGTGCCAATGGCGTACTCGCTCACCAAAGCCCCTCGTTCGACGACAGCCTGCGCCAACCTACGGCTCTCCGCCGGGTAAATGATGTCTATGCCAGAGCCCAAGACGGCGATTGTACGGCCACCAGCGTCCAGAGCGGCTCGGTGGGCCTCGCTATCTATCCCCCGGGCCAGGCCGCTGACGATGGTGACCCTGTTGCGGGCCAGATCGCCAGCTATCCATCGCGCCGCCTCCTTCCCGTAGACCGTGGCCCTCCGGGTTCCGACCACAGCCACCGCCCACTGGTCCTCACTCAAGATCTCACCCTTAACGTAGAGCACCGGCGGCGGGTTGTAGATGTTCAGCAAGCGAGGCGGGTAGGCGGGATCGTCCCAGGTGAGCACCCTCGCTCCCTGGCGCTCGATCTTCTCCATTTCCCCATCCAGCGAAATCGTAGAGCGCGTGGTCATAAGGCTCTCAAGGGCACGCCGATCCAACCCTGCCGTTTTTAGCTCACGAGCGTCGGCGTGCCAAGCCTTTTCCAAATCGCCGAAGTGATCGACCAAGGCCCTGAACCTCATCGGCCCTATCCCGCGAACGATGTTAAAGCCAACCCAATATTTGACCTCGGCCACCGAAACCTCCTGTAGATTTGCTACCGGACACTTTGAGAGAAACCAGGTTTTTCTCCTACTCGAATGGGCGCACTCTTGCTTTTGGGGCTCTCCGCAGTACGAAAAGTCACATTCTTCAGCAAAACCGCTTCGGGCTGACCCTCAGGACGAAGCCTGGTTTCTGAGCCCCACTTATCGCTGCCACCTGTAAGCATACCACGATGTGGGCTTCCTTGTCAAGCATAAGTGAAGCCCCCTTCAGGAGAAGTCCTCCCAACCCTGCCCGATGGCGTTAAATCAAACCCTCCATCAGCTCCACAATCAGCCGTCCCTGAGCCAGATTGATCTCCAGCACCACGTCCTCGATGGCTGGGATCAGCATCTCCCGCCCCTCGCTCCGCACCACGTAAACGTCGTTGGATCCCGTGGAGATGACTTCACCCACCGTGCCCAAGTATTCCCCTTCCATCGTCCAAACAGTGAGGCCGACGATTTGGTGCACGTAGTACTCATCCTCGCCCAAAGGCATGGCCTCCTCAATCGGAATTTGCACCAATTGGCCCCGCAGTTTCTCGAGTGCAGCCCGATCATTGCAACCTTCCAGTTTGAGAAGAGCCGACCGTTTGTGCAGGCGGAAGCTCTCCAGGGCGAAAGGCACAGCCTTCGGCCCCAGGTAGACCTCTCGCAGCAGGGCGAAGCGGTCTGGGAAATCGGTCATGATCTCCACCTTTACCTCGCCCCGGTTCCCCCAGGGCCTTGCTACCCGGCCGATAACCAAGTAACGAGGCACAGCCTTATTATCTGCTCTCCCAGGTTTTGAATCCTTCATCCCGCTGCGACCTGAAAAAGAGAGCGGGGGCACGTAACGGAGCCCCCGCCTTGATCGCTATTAGACGATCTCCAACGTAACGCGCTTGGCTTCCTTAGCAGCGACTACCCTTAGCAGGGTGCGCATGGCGTTGGCCACCCGTCCCTTCCTGCCGATGATCCGTCCCATGTCCTCTGGAGCTACGTGCAACTCAAGGACAACGGAGTTAGTGCCCTCGATCTCATCCACACGGACTTGTGATGGGTCATCCACCAGCGATTTTGCGACGTACTCAATCAGTTCCTTCATTGGGTCGCCCTCCTTCTGCTTGTGATGTACTGAGCTAGTCGGCTTCTTCGCCCGTGGTCTCTCCGACTTCCTCCTCAAAGGGCGCTTCTATGAGCTCTTCCTCAGAAGGTACTTCCTCCTCAACAATAGGAACCTCCTCGGCGACTTCGACCTCGGTAGGTGCAGCCTCCTCCACCGGCGCCTCTTCTTCCACCGGGGCAGCCTCTTCGGCAACGACTTCTTCTGCAGCCGCCTCCGCCACTGGAGATTCGACGATTTCCAGGGTAACGCGCTTGCCCTGCTTAGCAGCGAGTACCCTTAGCAGGGTGCGCATGGCGTTGGCCACCCGTCCCTTCCTGCCGATGATCCGTCCCATGTCCTCTGGAGCTACGTGCAACTCAAGGACAACGGAGTTTGTGCCCTCGATCTCATCCACACGGACTTGCGATGGGTCATCCGCCAGCGATCTTGCGATGTTCTCAATCAGTTCCTTCATTGGGTCGCCCTCCTTTTGCTTGATATACTGAGCTAGTCGGCTTCCTCACCTGTGGTCCCTTCGACTTCCTCTTCAATAGGCGCTTCTATGAGCTCTTCCTCAGAAGGTACTTCCTCCTCAACAATAGGGGCTTCCTGGGCGACTTCGGCCTCGGTAGGTACAGCCTCCTCTATCGGCGCCTCTTCTTCCAAAGGTACTTCCTCGTCAGCAATAGTGACCTCCTCAGCGACTTCGGCCTCAGTAGGTGCTGCCTCCTCCACCGACACCTCCTCTTCCAGCGAAGCAACCTCTTCGGCCACGAGTTCTTCTGCAGCCGCCTCCGCCAGTAGAGATTCCAGGTCCTCTCCCTCCTTCAAGCGAGTGAATCGGTCGAGGGTGCCCTTGTTTCTCAACAACCTAGCCACTGCATCGGTAAGCTGAGCCCCCTGCGATAGCCAGTAAAGAGCTCGGTCCTCTTCTATCTGAACGGTGGGCGGGTCTGTGCGTGGGTTATAGTGGCCGATGGTCTCGATGAAGCGCCCGTCCCGCGGCGCTCGGGAATCGGCCACCACCACCCGGTAGCTGGGCTGTTTCTTCTTGCCCGTGCGACGTAGTCTGATCTTTACCATTTCTCTTTTCTTGAACTCCTTTCGATTTGGTGTATGGTTTGTTAGTTTCGTTCGCTCTTATTTGTACTCCTCCCGTGGTGGGGAGAAGGAGTCAATGACAAGGGTGCGCTTGACAGCGGTCGCCCCATGCTCTACATCGGCTGGGAACTGCAGGCTATCCCCCGCCACGAGGACATAGGTCCGCCCCTCGACATCCATGGATAGCTCCCCTTCGACGATATAGGTAATCTGTTCATGGGGGTGCCGATGGGCTGGAACAACCACCCCCTCCTCCAGGATGACATGAACGATCATCAATCGCTCACCCCAGGAGAGGGTGCGCCGCCACACGCCCGGCACCATCTCCACCGGCTCGACATCCGACGCTTTGATCACATCTATCATTCCGCCACCTTCTTTCCATTGCTACTCGAACTTGAACCGCCATACCGCCAGCGCAAAAAAGGCCACGGCGTAGGCCAGCAGGATGCCCGCCGGGAGCAGCACTGAGCTCAAGCCCAGACCGCGCAGGACGATGTTTTGGAAGCCGTCCATCGCCCAGGCAGTCGGCATCAAATGGCCTATGGCCGCGAATGTCTTGCCCGTGACATCGAGCGGGAACCACGCGCCGCCCAGGGCTGAGAAGACGAACATGGCCATGAGGGCCCACATGATGACCTGATCCTCGCTTTTGGACATTGCGCCGATGAGCAACCCCAGGCTGGCGACCCAGAGCGCCAGCGTCACCATCACCAGGAGAATGGCCAGCGGTTCGCGCATGTAGTCCACGCCGAAGGCCAGTTGGCCGAAGGCAACGAGCAACGCCTGCTGGAGGAATACAACGAGGAACATCGCCAGCACGTGGCCGGCAATCACCTGAGTTCGAGTGATGGGGGTCGTGAGCAACCGCTGCAGCGTCCTGGACCTGCGCTCCAGCACCAGCACCATCGCCGACGCGTTCAGCCCGAAAACGACGAACTGGACGATCATCCCCGGCGATGACTGGGTATAGACGTTCGGCGATATCTCCTCCCCCTCCTCGGCTGCTGCGCCCGACTGCTCGACCGCGACGGTGAGCGGTGGTTGGAGCCAGGCCTCACTCGCCAGCGCCAGTGCCTCGTCCAGGTAAGCCCGACGGGCTGCCTCGCTCTCGAACCCCTCCCGTGCCTCAAACGCCTCCGCGCTGAGTCGGGCGGTCTCGACTGCGCCCAGCAGGCGCGTCATGGCCGCCTGGACTGCACTGCTGGCCGTCTGCCCAGCCGGCGTGTTTTGATCAACGATGACCGTCAGACGCGGCTTCTCGCCCGCGAGGGCCTGCTCGCCGAAACCGACCGGCACAATCACCGCGCCTGCCAAATCCCCATCACGGACTGATCCTTCGACCTTGCTCAGGACAGACTCGGCCGCACTATCTGCATCGTTCCCCTCCAGGAGGACCGGTCGGATGGCATCCGACGCCTCCAACAGAGTCTGCGAGCTAGCGCTGAGGGCGTCGCTCTCGTCGTGGATCACAAATCCCACCGGCAGGCGGGGATCGCCCTCTGCGCTGGAGCCAAACACCAAGCCAAAGAAGAAGGTGAAGAGGATGGGCATCACCCCCAGAAAGAACGCCGATCTCCGGTCTCGAACGATCTGCAACAGGTCTTTGAGGGCCAGATCAATCACACGCATGGATCCCCTCCTGCTTCTACGCAAACCGTCTGCGGAAGACAAGGGCGCCGACGGCAAAGAAAATGATGCCCATCCCCAGGGTGACGAGGACCGGCAAAAGCACATCGCCCACGCCGCCGCCCGCCATGACCAGTTTCCAGCCACGCAAGACCCAACCGTGAGGCGTAAGCAGGTTGATGGTGTCGTAAGCAGCGGGCAAGTTTTGGAAGCCAGTGGTGAACAGCCCGCCCACCATACCACTCAGGGTCAGTACCGTGCCCATCACTGGCCCGGCCTGGCGCGTGCTCTTGAGGAATGACATGATAAACAGGCCAAACCCGACCGCGGCGACGACCAGTCCCAACGCCACCAACGCCACGGACAGAGGCTCACCCCAGCGGATACGGAAAATGACGGCCGAAGCCAACATCAGCACGACCACCTGGACGATGAGCGTGATGAAGCCGGCGGCGAACTTGCCGCCCAGGATGACCGCTCGCGGTGTGGGGGTCGTGAAGAGCCGCGCCAGGGTTCCCACTTCGTCCTCGCGGATAATCGTCTCGGCTGTGCTGGCGCCGGTGAAAAAGGCGAAAAAGATCACCATCCCAGCCATGATCGGCCCCATCATCCCCGCCCCCTGACTGACTGGCTCAGTTTTGCTGGGTGGGGGCTGGATGTCGAGCGCCGGGTGCGCCCCCTCGCCCCGGCTTCTGCCCAGCGCTTCGGCCCAGGCTCCGTACTGCATGGCAACTTCCTGCATCAGGCTGGCATCAATCGCCACCCCCCGCTGGCCCAGTTGGTCGGCGACGACGCCGGAGGCAATCCTGGTGCCAGCGAAGCCATCCACAAACTGGCTGACTATCCCCTTGACGATGCCCGGCCCCAGCGTCAGGGTGGGGTCTTGATACAGCGTGATCGAGGCTCTACCCTCCGGTGCCAACGCGGCGGTGGTGAAATCGGGCGGGATGATGACCGCTACCCCGGCGTCCTGGCTGTCCACCGCCGCGCGGGCGTTGGCCTCGTCGGCCGCCTCCGTCACTTGCAGTAGCTCTGCCAGTCTCTCGTCTTGCAGGAACCCAACCAGCATCTGCCCAAAAGAGAAACTGAACTGCGGCCCCGGCTGATCCAGGTTGACGACCTGCACCCGCGTCACCGGCAGGTCGAAGCCGCCGTCGCCCCTCAGGCCCCCGAAAGCAGAGTAGATTATGCCCGTGATCAGCAGCGGCACGACGAACATCATCACCAGCGCGAACCCGCTGCGGAAGGAGCGGAGCATATCCTTGAGAGCGATGTCTAGAACTTTCATGGGTGGTCTCGTACCCCTGCGTATTGCGTGTTGCGTATTCGGTAGAAACTAGGCACGCAACACCTTTCAGTCGCGCAGAGCACGGCCGGTGAGGTGCAGAAAGACCGCCTCCAGGTTTGGCTCCTGGATCTCCACCGACGTGATGCGCACCCCCGCGCGGCTGGCCGACTCAAACAGGCGCGGCAGGACGACATTGCTGTCGTCTACCAGGAGTGTGAGTTGGCCGTTCTCGGCAGAAACCTGATGCACTCCCTCGGTCGCCTGCCACCGCTCCAGCACCCGCCCCGCCTCGGCGTTGATGGTCAGGTCAATCCGATCCAACTCGCCCACGATTTTGACCAGTTCGTCGTGGGCGCCGTGGGCAATGATCTTGCCCTGATCCATGATGGCGATGTTATCGGAAAGCTCCTGGGCCTCTTCCATGTAGTGGGTCGTGTAGAGAACGGTCATCCCCTGCTGGTTCAGCTCCTTGACGTTGTCCAGGATGTTGCGGCGGCTCTGGGGATCAATGCCCACCGTCGGCTCGTCCATGATGATGACCTGAGGTTTGTGCAGCAGGGCGATGCCGACGTTCAGCCGCCGCTTCATCCCGCCGGAGAACTTGCCCACCCGCCCTTTCTGGCGTTCGGCCAGGCCGATGACCCCCAGCACCTCGTCCACCCGCTGGCGAAGCGCGGCACCCCGCAGGCCATACATCTTGCCCCAGAAGTTGAGGTTCTCGCGGGCAGAGAGGTCTTCGTAGAGCGCGATGTCCTGCGGGATGACACCGATGGCCGCCTTTACCGCCATCTGCTCGCGCAGGATGGAGTGGCCCATCACCAGCGCGTCCCCCTGGGTTGGCTCCAGGAGGCACGCGAGCATGGAGATGATGGTGCTCTTGCCCGCGCCGTTGGGCCCCAGCAGACTGAATATCTCGCCCGCCTGGACGTCGAAGCTGACGCCCTGCACGGCGTAGACGTCGCCGAAGTTCTTGTGCAAATCTTGGACTTGGATCGCTTTATCGCTGTTCGTCGTAACCTCCTAACTGCCCAACTGCCTGAGAATCGAAAACGGGACCCGCCCGCTGGTGAGCTGTTTCATCATGCGCTGCATCTGGCGGAATTGGCCGAGGAGCCGGTTGATCTCCTGGACGGTGGTACCGGAGCCCCGGGCGATGCGCCGCTTGCGGCTGGCGTTGATGATCTGGGGGTTGTGCCGCTCCTCCAAGGTCATGGAGTTGACAATAGCCTCAATCCGCTTCATCTGCTGGTCGGTGATCTCCGGCGACAGTTCCTGGCTGATCTGGGAAAAGCCAGGGATCATGTCCAATATCTGACTCAGAGGCCCCATCTTCTTGACCTCGCGCAGTTGCCGCCGGAAGTCCTCCAGGTCGAATTCACCCTTAGCCAGCTTCCTACCCACGGCCAGGGCTTCCTCCTGGTCGAGGGCTGTCTCTGCCCTCTCGATCAGGCTGAGGATATCGCCCATGCCCAGGATGCGCGAGGCCAGGCGATCGGGATAAAAGGGCTCCAGAGCATCGGTCTTCTCGCCCACGCCCAGGAATTTGATGGGTACGCCGGTCACGGAGCGGATGGAGATGGCCGCCCCGCCACGGGCGTCGCCATCGGCCTTGGTCAGGATCAGGCCCGTCAAACCCACCCGCTGGTTGAAGTCATCAGCCGCCCTCACGGCGTCCTGGCCCGTCATGGCGTCGGCCACCAGCAGCACCTCCTGAGGCGAGACATTCTTCTTGATCTCTGCCAGCTCCCGCATCATCTCCTCGTCAATGTGCAATCGGCCGCCGGTGTCCAGGATGACGGTGTTATAGGCCGACTCTTCGGCCCGCCTGACGGCGTTGGCGCAGACAATCGGTGGAGGCACGTCGGAACCTTCTTCATAGACGGGGATGTCCAACTGCTTTCCCAGCACCTCCAACTGAGTCACTGCGGCCGGCCGACGGGGGTCGGCGGCCACGAGGAGGGGCCGATGGCCGGACTTGCGCAACCTCAGGGCCAGCTTAGCGGCCGTAGTCGTCTTGCCCGATCCCTGAAGGCCCGCTAACATGATGACGTGAGGCGGCGAGCCCGATAAGTCGAGCTTGCTGGGCTCGCCCAGGGTCTTGATCAGCTCCTCATTGACGATCTTGACCACCTGCTGGGCCGGCATGAAGGTCCTCATCACCTCAGCACCGACGGCCCGCTCACGCACCCTAGCCACGAAGTCTTTGACCACTTTGTAGTTGACGTCAGCCTCCAAGAGAGCCACCCGCACCTCGCGCAGGGCGGCATCAACATCGCCCTCGGAGAGCTTGCCCCGCTTGGCCAGTTTGCTGAAGACTTCTTGCAGCTTATCTGTGAGGTTTTCGAACACTCTGCGCTCATCCCTTCAAGGTAAATCGTCTGTCATTGTAATTTACTTTGGCGATTTCGTCAAGCCAGGTGCAACCCACCCACCACCAGCCCTGTGGTGAGCCCTGTCCTGAGCGTAGCCGAAGGAACAGCCGAACCACCACCGCCCTTTATCACTTTATCCACCAGGTTGACACCGAAGCGATAGGACAGATGGCGATAATCGGGAATATCCAGGATGAGGATATCGGCCTTCTTGCCGACTTCCAGACTCCCCACCTGATCGCCCAACCTGACGGCGTGAGCAGCGTTGATGGTAGCAGCGACGATGGCCTCGGCAGGGGTCATTTCCATGAAGCGACAGGCCAAGGCAACGATCAGTTGCATTGACTCGCACCAGCAAGTGCCGGGGTTGAGGTCGGTGCCCAGAGCCACAGGGACGCCCGCAGCGATGAGGCCGCGCGCATCGGCGTATGCTCGTTGCCCCAGGCCGAAGGTACCCCCGGGCAGAAGGACGGCAATAGTGCCCGCTTCGGCGAGCAGAGCCATCTCCTCTGGAGGCGTGCAGAGCAGGTGGGCAACTGCAATCGTGCCAAGCTCGGCAGCCAATGCTGCCCCTCCCAGGGAGCTGAACTCATCGGCATGGATCTTCAGTCCCAGGCCCAATTCCTTGGCCTTGGTCAAGATGCGGCGTGATTCTTCCAGGGTGAAAACCCCCTCCTCGCAGAAGACATCGCAAAACAGGGGAGGGGCTGCTGGAGCTTCTTCTTTCCGCCCCCACAATTCCTCCAGACCCCTTTGCACGACTAGAGGCAGCATCTCATCGATCACTAAATCCACGTATTCCTCGGTGCGGCCCTGGTATTCGGTGGGCACCGCATGGGCCCCCAGGAGGGTTGGAATCAGGTCTATGGGATGGGCCTTGTCTAGGATCCAAATGGCCTCCAGCATCTTGAGCTCATTCTCGATGTCCAGGCCGTAGCCGGTCTTGGCCTCGGCGGTAGTGGTGCCGTGGGCCAGCATCTCATCGAGGCGCTCTCGGGCTTGAGCGACCAGTTCATCCAGGCTGGCCGCCCGCGTGGCCCGTACCGTGTTCATGATCCCCCCGCCGGCGGCCATGATCTCCATGTAGGTAGCGCCTTTGATGCGCTGCTCAAACTCATCGGCCCGGTCGCTGGCGAAGACAAGGTGGGTGTGGGGATCAACGAAGCCAGGCATGACCACCTTGCCCGCGGCATCTATCTCCTCAGCGGCCGTGACCTGCCCCCGCACCTCCGACGTCGGCCCCACCAGGCCGATGAGGCCATCCTTAATAGCCACCGCCCCGTCCTCGATAATGCCCAGTTCCCCCATCGCCACACCTCGCTTGGGGCCATCAGAGGCGAGGGTAAGGAGTTGGGCGGCGCTGTGAATGAATAGATCAACGTGCATGGGAACTCCTTCTGGTGAAACCTGCGCTGTGATGCGCATTGAGTCGGGTAAGGGCCAGCCTTACCCCTACGTAAAGGCCCTCCCCATCCCCCGCCTCGCTCCTCTCGGCACCCTTTTCCTCCCCCAAAGCTTGTCCTGAGCGAAGCCGAAGGGTTGGGAGAGGAAGGGGGTTGGGGGGAAGGTGAGGGCCAATCGCTATCGCTTTTCAAACGCGGTCTAAGGTCCAGCTATAGGCTATGACCCGCCCCCACACTTCTTGTCTCTTGCCCGTCTGTACCCTGCTGCCGGATCACCTCTGCCAGGACTCTCACCCCCTCCGCCATCTGGGTCTCAGAGAGGAAGCTGAAGGGGAGGCGGAGATTACCCCGGCCGCCTCCCTCCGACGCCTCGGCGAAGAACCGCACACCCGGCGTGAAGAGTACTCCCCGCTCCGTGGCCTTGGCCAGCACCGCCTCGGCCTCCAGCGGCTCGGGCAGGGTCAGCCAGATGAAGAAACCGCCGGCTGGGCACGTCCAGCGCACGCCGTCGGGCATCTCCCGCTCCAGTGCCGCCAGCAGTGCGTCCCGCCGGGTCCGGTAGCGGGCGCCCAGCCGGGCGATGTGCGGCTCCAGCCACCCTTCCTGGCAGAAGGCGGCCACCACGTGGGCCACGAAGGGGTTGGCTCCCCCCTCGTTTCCCTTCAGCCCACAACTGACGATCCGCCGGATCACCGCCGGTTCGGCGATGATCCAGCCCAGCCGCAGCCCGGCGGCCAGGATTTTGGAGAAGCTCCCCAGCCGGATCACCCCTCGCCCCCTGGTCAGCTCGAACAGGGAGGGGGGCACCCGCCCCTCGTAACAGAGGTCCCGGTAGACGTCGTCCTCCACCAAGAGCAGCCCCCGCTCACCGGCCAGTTCCACCAGTGCCTCCCTGCGTTCCGCCGTCAGGGTGATTCCGGCCGGGTTCTGGAAGGTGGGGATAGTGTAGAGGAAGGCGACCAGCCGCCCGGCCCGGCTCAACGCCTCCAGCCGTTCGGCCAGCGCCTCAACCACCAGCCCCTGGTCGTCAATGGGCACCTGTCTCAGCTCCACGGGGTGGTCGCGCAGCGTGACGATGGCCTCGTGGTAGCTGGGGGCCTCCACCAGCACCACGTCGCCGGGGCGGGTGAAGAGGCGGGCCGCGGTGTCCAGCCCCTGGGCCGCGCCAGCGCAGAGCATAATGTTGGCCCTGGTGATGCGCAGCCCCTCGTCCCGCTCGACCTTGCCGATCAGGTAGTCGAGCAGGGGGCCATACCCCTGTTCGGGGCCGTACTGCAGCGCCAGCCGGCCCCGCGCCCGCAGCGCTCGCTCGGTGGCGGTGATGATCTTCTCCACCGGGAGGAGGTCGGGAGCAGGATGGCCATAGACGAAAGGAATCGCCCCGGCCGGCCCTTCGACAGGCCCCTGGTCCTTTGGCACTTGTCCTGGACGACAAGTACAGGGCCCAGGGACAAAGGGCTCAGGACGCAGCCCGCCAGCCTGCACCCCTCCCAACGGGTCGAACTGCGGTGGGGACGGTTGGGGAGCAGGCGCATTGTCAGGCATGGGTCATCTCCATGATTCACTGAGCAAAGGAGCAGAGGCGCAGGGGAGCCCTTCGACTCCACTCAGGACAGGCAGTGGGGCAGGGATTCTGGGGTGATCCTGCCCTCACCTATCCTCTTATCCGCTCCCTATCCGCTGCTCCAGCCGCTGCCGGTCCCGCCGGGCCTGTTGGACTATGGGCGAACCGAGTTGCATGCATCCTTCAGATTCGTCGCTGCTTAGCCCGCTTGTCTCATATCCCCAGGGCGAAGCGGATCGCCGCCTCCACCGGTACCATCTTCTCCTCACTCAAGACGGTGATGCGTTCGGTGAGGAGAAGTTTAGGCACCGTATTGATGACGTCCAGGTTGACCACGCAGGCTGTTGGCATCCCGTCGCCCTCGTCCAGACGTACCTCCACAGGAATGTCTCGGATCGTGCGCGTGATCTCGGCTACAGTGACAGCGTTACGCACCGGAATAGCCCGGTCTCTGGTGAGGATCAGGACAAGGCGGCGGCCACGCGGTTCCGGTAGGTTGGCGCACCAAACTTCTCCCCATCTCATCTACCACTTCTCCTCAGAGAAGACCATAGTCGCCAGCTTGGAACCGGTTTCTCCTATGCTGACCTCCTCTGGTATCCGCTGGTACCCCTGGATGTATGCCTCCTCCATCTCCTGCTCGCGGAGTTCCGCCAGGTAGCGTTCCAGGGCGCGGCGGATGAAGGCGGCGCGGCTCTCCTTCTGCGCCTTGGCGTAGTGTGTCACCGCCTCCAGCAGGGGTTGGGGCATGGGCACCTGAATGACCGTGACCGTCCTAGCTTCTGTAGGCACGTTAAGCACCTCCGCTACACAGTTCAGTGCGTAATTGATTATACATCGCTACCCACAAGAAGCCAATAACTCGCCGATTTGCTTATCCGCTTCCCATGCGCTGCTCCTTTGGAGTGCGCATGCCTCGCTTGCGCGGCCTAACTTGGGCTTCGGCACTCCAAAGCGGCCCATCCGTTTATCCGCTATTCATCAGTTGCCATCATCGGGATTTTGATCCCGTGTTCTTTGGCGATCTCGATGGCTCTCTCGTAGCCAGCGTCCACGTGGCGGATAATGGCCGTCCAGGGGTCGGCGGTGAGCACCCGCTCCAGCCGCACGGCTGCCTCAGGCGTGCCGTCCGCGACGACGACCTGGCCAGCGTGGATGGAGTAACCGATGCCCACCCCGCCACCGTGGTGGATCGCCACCCAGGTGGCCCCACAGACGGAGTTGAGCAGAGCATTGAGCAACGGCCAGTCGGCGATGGCGTCAGAGCCGTCCCGCATCCCCTCGGTCTCCCGCCGGGGCGAGGCCACCGAGCCGCCATCCAAATGATCTCGCCCGATGACGATGGGCGCGCTCACCTCGCCCGAGGCCACCAGTTCGTTGAACTTGAGCCCTGCCCTGGCCCGCTCGCCATACCCCAGCCAGCAGATGCGGGCCGGGAGGCCCTGGAACTCCACCTGCTCCCGCGCCAGGCGGATCCAACGGGCCAGGTGCTCGTCCTCAGGGAAAAGCTCCAGGATGGCCTCATCGGTCCTGTAGATGTCCTCAGGGTCGCCGGAGAGGGCCACCCAGCGAAAGGGGCCCTTCCCCTCGCAAAAGAGGGGCCTGATGTAGGCCTGGACAAAACCGATGAAGTCGAAAGCGTCCTTCACCCCGGCGTCGTAGGCCCGCTGGCGCAAATTGTTCCCGTAGTCGAAGACCACCGCACCCTTCTTCTGGAATTCCAACATGGCCTGGACGTGCTCGGCCATGGAGTCCATGGCCCGCCCGGTGTACTCCGCCGGATCCCTCTCTCTGAGATCATCGGCCTCCTCCAGGGCCAGGCCCCTGGGGACGTAGCTGAGGGGGTCGTGGGCCGGGGTCTGGTCGGTGACCACATCGGGGACGACACCACGGAGGACCAACTCAGGGTAGATGTCGGCCGCGTTGGCGATAAGGCCGATGGACCTGGGCTCCTCTTTATCGAGGGCCTCCTCGACCAGGGTCATCGCTTCCTCCAGCGTATCCACCACCACGTCTACGTAGCGGGTGTCCAGGCGGCGCTGGGCGCGGGCCGGGTCCACCTCGACGATCAGGCCCACCCCCTCGTTCATGGTGATGGCAAGGGGCTGCGCCCCGCCCATCTCCCCCAGGCCGGCGGTGAGGACGAACTTGCCCTTGAGGCTGGGCCACCCGGCGGCGCGGGCGGCAGCTCCCAGGGTCTCATAAGTCCCCTGGAGGATGCCCTGAGTGCCGATGTAGATCCAGCTCCCGGCCGTCATCTGGCCGTACATGATCAGCCCCTGGCGTTCCAACTCGTCGAAGACCTCCTGAGTGGCCCAGGCAGGGACCAGATTGGAGTTAGCCAGGAAGACACGAGGGGCGTCGTGGTGGGTCCTGAAGACGCCAACCGGCTTTCCTGACTGCACCAATAGCGTTTCATCGTTCTCAAGCTCCTTCAACGCTTCAATGATCGCCTCGAAGCACTCCCAATTGCGGGCCGCCTTGCCTCGCCCGCCGTAGACGATGAGCTTTTCTGGGTCACCGGCCACCTCGGGATCCAAATTGTTCATCAGCATGCGCATGGCCGCTTCCTGCCCCCAGCCTTTGCAACTTAGCTCCATACCCCTTGGGGCTCGAACTACTCTGGCCACAGTTGCACCTCCATTTGCCTCTTGCTTCTTGCCTCTTGCCTCCTGATGGTCTCCTGACGCCCTGGCCCAACGGAAACAAAGGCCGCAGAGGCGTCGGTTAGCTCTTCGATCCTTTGCACATAATCCAGGGCTGCCTGGGGCAGATCGGATAGGGCCCTGGCACCTCTGATGTCCTCGCTCCAGCCAGGCCACTCCTCATAGATGGGCCTGCATTCGGCCAGTACCTCCGCACTGGCCGGGAAGCTCTCCAGGCGCTCTCCACGATAATCATAGGCCACGCAGATTTTGATGGTCTCCAGGCCAGTCAAGATATCCAGCTTGGTGATGGCTATCTCCGTCAGCCCGTTGATCTGGGCCGCGTAGCGCAAGGCCACCCCGTCCAGCCAGCCGCAGCGCCTGGGCCGGCCGGTCGTGGTGCCATACTCGTCCCAAGGTTGCTCCCCTGTCCCCCGCAGCCGGTCACCCACCTCATCGAGCAATTCAGTCGGCATGGGGCCGGCTCCCACCCGCGTCTGGAAGGCCTTGACCACCCCGACGATGCGCTCGATGTGCCTGGGGCCGAAGCCCAGTCCGGTGAGCGCACCCCCGGCGATAGGCGAGGAACTGGTCACGAAGGGGTAGGTCCCGTGGTCGAGATCGAGCAGAGTGCCTTGCGCTCCTTCGCAGAGCACCCTCTTTCCCGCTCTCAAAGCTTCATGGAGGACGAGCGAGGTGTCGGTCACGTAGGGAGCTAGCCGCGCGGCGAAGTCCGCGTACTCCTCCGCCACCTCGTAGGGATTGAGCGGCGGCTGATCGTAGATTCGCTCCAGAACGGCGTTCTTGGCCTCCACCGCAGCGCGTACTTTCTCCACGAAGGCCCTCTCATCGAGCATGTCCCAGGAGCGCAGACCCACCCTGGCCGCCTTGTCGCCATAGGTCGGGCCAATGCCCCGCTTGGTGGTGCCGATTTTCCCCTCGCCCAGCGACTTCTCAGCAGCGCCGTCCACAGCGATATCGTAGGGCATGATCAAATGGGCCCTGGCGCTCAGCTTGAGCCGCTCAGGCGATACATCAACGCCCCGCTTGGCCAGTTCCTCTATTTCCCGGCTCAACGTCCTGGGGTTAACGACCACCCCATTGCCGATGAGGCAGGTGGTGTGGGGATATAGAATCCCTGAGGGCACAAGATGCAGGGCGAATATGTCCTCACCCACGGTCACCGTATGGCCGGCGTTGTCGCCTCCGTTGTAGCGGGCCACGATATGAGCCTCGGCAGCCAGTAGATCGGTTATCTTCCCCTTTCCCTCGTCACCCCACTGAGTGCCGACGATCACAGTAGCAGGCATTCGTCTCCCTCCTCCAAATGGCAGATAGCTGATAGCAGATGGCGGATAGCGTATGGCTCCATCAGCCATCAGCTATTGGCCATCAGCTAATCCCGAACCCCCAGGACCTCAACGGCCAGGCGGGCATAAACCCGAGCGGCAGCCACAACGTCGGCCAGGCGGATCTGGTCGTCCACGGTATGGGCGAAGCGCTCCTCACCGGGGCCGAAGCCCACCGTGGGGATGTTGGCCCTCCCCATGGTGTAGACCCCATCGGTGGAGAAGGCCCACTGGCCGATCCTCGGCCGGTAACCTAGCGTCTCCCTAATGGCCCGGGCTGTGGCTTGCACCAGAGGGTGGTCCTGGTCCAGGGCCCAAGGGGGATAGTATTCCCTGGCCCTGCACTCGTAGCCAGTGTAGCTGGTCGCTTGATACTCGGAGACATTCACCCTGGCTTCGACTCTCTCACGGGCGATTATCCCTTCGATCTCCGCCAGGGCCTTGGCCTCGGTCTCACCCAGCGTAAGGCGGCGGTCAATGTAAAAGGTGCAAGCGTCAGGGATGGCGTTGCGGCTGGCGGCGGAGCTCTCAATCTGAGTGACGGCAATGCTCCCCTGCCCCAGGAAAGCATCGTCAGCTAACTGGGGGGCCAAAAGCTCGACGCCGAAGATCAACCGAGCGGCGTCGTAGATAGCATTCCTTCCTTGCCTGGGAGTGGAGGCATGACAGGATCTGCCCCGGACAGTAACTTTCATTTCTGTGCGACCCCGCTGGCCACAGTTGATTTGCAAATCCGTGGGCTCCCCCAGGACGACGAAATCTGGCCTGATTCCCTCTTCTTCGATCAGCACCTGCATCGCCAAACCCTCGCAGGGTTCCTCCTGGACGACGCCCACCACACAGAGCTCGCCGGCGAGTTGGATGCCCGCGTCAATGAGAGCCTTGGCCCCGTAGACCAGGGCCGCCAATGCTCCCTTCATGTCACAAGCGCCCAGGCCGTAAAGGACCCCGTCCTCGATCTGAGCCCCATAGGGATCGCGGGCCCAAGAAGCAGGGTCGCTGACGCTTACGGTGTCCATGTGACCGTTATAGAGGAGACTGGGGCCAGTGCTAGCGCCGCGGTGTCCTGATGGTTCGACAGGCTCACCACGAAGGCTTGTCGAAGGGAGGCATCCGACTACGTTTCCGATGCGATCGTGCCTTACCCTTGGAAAACCCACCCGCCGCATCTCCTCCGCCAGACGCTCGGCCAGCGCCTTCTCATTAGTCGAGGGACTGGGGGTACGGATCAAATCCTGTGCGAAACGGACGAGATCATCTTTATCCTGAGGTGAAAGCTCGAACATAATCATCCTCAAATCCCAATGCTTCGCACTGAGGCCTCAGCACGAAGTGCCCAAATCCCAAATCGATTCAGTGGTCATTGGTTCATTGGTCATTGCTCATTGGTCATTGACTAATACGCTCCTGCGCCGACAAGGATGGCAGGGATGGTCTTTAGTGCGATCTTGAGATCCAAAAGAGGTGACCAATTTTCCAAGTAGTAGATATCCAGCAGGCACATCTCATCGAAGGTGAGCTGGCTGCGGCCACTGACCTGCCAGAGGCCAGTGATGCCCGGCGAGATCTCCAAACGCCTTAGGTGCCACTCCTGGTACTGCTCTACCTCCAAAGGGATGGCCGGGCGGGGGCCAACCAGGCTCATCTCTCCCCGCAAGACGTTATAGAGCTGAGGAAGCTCGTCCAGGCTGGTGCGACGCACGAACCTGCCCACTCGAGTACAGCGGGGGTCGTGACGGATCTTGAAAGTGGGGCCCACGACTTCGTCTCGATCTGCCAGTTGAGCACGTTCCTCCTCTGCCCCCTGGCGCATGGAGCGAAACTTGTAAAACACAAACCTTCGCCCCCCTTTGCCCACCCGAACCTGTTTGAAAAGGATGGGGCCGGGGGAATCCAGTTCAATGGCCACAGAGATGAGAAGAATTAGAGGGGAGAGAAGGATCAACCCTGCCAAAGAGAGAACGATGTCGCTGGCCCGCTTAAAGGCCAGGTTCCACCCAGTGATAGATATCTCCTTGACACCGATAATGGGGATACCGCCCAGGTCCTCGATGTCCACCCGGCTGAGGGCCAACTGAAATAGATCGGGCACAATGCGAGCCCGGACCTGCTCCCGCTCACACTGACGCATGATTCCTAGAATCTTACGATGATACATCCAGGGCAGGGTGATAATGACCTCATCAATGGCCTCCTCCTGTACGGCGTGGGGCAGGTTACTAATCCCCCCCAAAGCCTTGAAGCGGCCGATGTCTGTCCTATTCCTCTCAGGGTCATCGTCAACGAAGCCGATGACTTGGTAGCCCAACTCGGGCTGGGCCACGATGTTGCGCATCAGCTTACGGCCCACTTCGCCGGCTCCGACTATGAGCACCCGATCCACACCGATGCCTCGCCGCATCAGGCTTTCCCAGACCCAACGCTTGATCAGGCGGCTGAGCGAGAGCAAAGCAACGATCATCCCCCCCGCCCAGATGAACATCAAGCGGGAATAGACCAGGGGACGAAACCAGAACGTGATGGCCATTATGATGACGATGCCTGTGGTGGTACCGCCGACAAGAGCGTAGACCTCATCAAGCCAGGAGGCGCGGCGAGGCTGATCGTAAACTCCCCCCAGCTTGTAGGTGATCATCAAAAGAACTGTCAACACCAAAGCGAAAGGTACGTACACCTGGAAGGGAGCATCATAGACAGGATCCACGGCGCGAAACCACTGCAGGTCATAGCGTACCCAGTAAGCAGCGGCGAAGGCCAAGTTAATGAGCACGATGTCCATCAAGGCTGTTGCTAAGGAACCCAGTCGCCGGTATCGCTCAAACATCTCCGCTACCTCTACTTCGGCTGAGACTTCGGCGTGAGCTCAGTCGAACGCTCAGTACAGGCGCACTTCATCGCTCGCCGGTAGACCTGCACCGTCTCCCGAGCTGTTTTTGTCCAGGAGAAACCTTTGGCCCTTTGTAAGCCCCGCTCCCTCATCTCCTGCCGGAGGATCTCGTCGCCCAAAGCCCGCCTCATGGCCTCCGCCAGCCCCTCGACATCCAATGGATCAACGGTCAGCCCCGCCTCGCCCACCACCTCCGGCAGCGACGATGTGTTGGCTGCGACCACAGGCGTCCCACAGGCCATGGCTTCCAGGGGGGGCAGCCCGAAGCCCTCGTAGAGGGAAGGGTAAACAAAGAGCTCCGCCGCGTTGTACCACAGGGGTAACTCGCTGAGGGGGATGTAGCCGGGAAACATCACATCGCCCTCCAGACCCAACTCCTCCACGCGGGCGAAAACATGCTCGCAAAACCAACCTTTAGCCCCACCGATGACGAGTTTCAAGTTCGCAAGTTTGCAGGTCTGCAAGTCTGCAAAGGCTTCGATGAGCCTGGTTACATTCTTGCGCGGCTCGATGGTGCCCACGAAGAGGATGAAACGCTCCGGCAGGCCACGCTTCGACCGAAAAGTAGCTACCTGATCCTCGGCCAGGGGACGGAAGGCCTCGTCTATTCCGCAATAGACCACCTCCACTTTCTCGGGCGGAACCCCCAGCAGGCGGACCACGTCGCGCTTGGTGCTCTCTGAGATGGCGATGATGCGCCTGGCCCTCTTCGCAGAGAGGCGGGTGAAGAGGCCAAGATAGAAGCGTTTAGAGTGCTTGAAACTCTCAGGATAAAGGAGAAAACTGAGGTCATAAATGGTAACCACCGAGGGACAAGGGGAGAGCAAAGGCGTGACGAAAGCCAGGGCGTGAAGCAAGTCCACCTTCTCTTTTTTCAAAGCGAGAGGTTGAACCACCTGTTCCCAGAAGATCCTCACCACAGGCCTGAAGGTAGGCAGCCGCGAAAGCTTCAACGCCAGCCCTGTGGAATAGGCCTCTTCTACAGAGTCTAAGTTGGAATATGACGTATTCCACAGGGCCAGTCCCGAACTGCGGTATCCTGAGCCTTGTCCTGAGCCCCGTCGAAGGGTTGTCGAAGGGGTGAAACGCCTCTCTCCGAGGAAAGCTGTATAGCGGTTATCGTAGTCAACGCGAGGTAGATGGGTGAGCAAGCTGCGGATGTACCAGTTGATGCCGGCGCCCCGATAGGTCTCTGCCAGGGACAGGAGGTGGGCATTTAGGCCGATGTGCATGGACCGATAGCCTTTGTTTTCCACACCACTATTGTAACACAGAATAATGGTCACAGTTCACAAGCAGATAGCAGATAGCCGATGGCGTATGACGCTGAAGCCTGCCGCCATGCCGCGCTCCGCCGTGAACACACGCTATTCTTTGTCACGCGCCAATCCCTTGAAGACACGCACGCGGCAGCCCGCCCTGAGCCTGCGTCGTCCCGAGCTTGTCGAGGGGTCGAAGGGTGGTCAGCGGGCGTGTGTTTGCGGTTCGTGCCTGTCGGTCTAGGCGAATTCGTATACAGGGACTTGAATCACACGCTTGGGTTTCTGTTGTTCCCGAATCATTTTTCGCAGACACTCTACTGTGTCAGGTGAGAATAGCTGCTCACCTGTTTTTACGTTCACCCGTTCGGGAACATTCTCAATGACAATGAGTTGACCGTTCACCTCAAGTGTGTAGGTGACTTTGCGCTCTACCAATCTTTCGTTGCACTGACTACTGTTAATCTCGCGTTTCTCCTTACTCGAAAATCAATCCGTTCGGCTGGGTCTGGTTCGTACAGGGTAATGATTTTGACCAACGGGCGCGAAGGATAACTGCATTGAATGTGCAGCGGTCTGCCCGCTGCCGTAAAACCAAGCACCAGGCAACTCGGACCATGCTTATCGTGTGGATAGTGTTCGATAATCTCACCATTGGTGATTGCTTCTCGCAATTCTTGTACGCCGATTTCACGAAGGATGCTTTGGTCAACCGCGTGCCTTGAGAACTCGAATTGTCCTGCTTGAATCTTGGTGCAATTCTGGCTCAATCATCAGTGTACCATGTTGTTGTGTTGGTGTAAGTCGCATACTGTGTCAATCCTGCGCTTGGCCGACGCGGCTCGGATTGGAAAAGCATGACCGCAAACTTATGGCCATCAGCTATCAGCCATACGCCATCAGCCACAGGCCAGGGGATCAGCCCCATCAGTTGCTGACGAAAGATCTTCTATGCTCAGCCCGGCCTCCTGGCGCAGACACTCGATCTCCGCCGCCAACTTGGGCACCAGGGACACCTTAGGGGTCACGAGAAAGGTGCCGTCTAGATCTATGAGGGTCAGGGTATCTCCAGGCTCCAGGTTGTGCCGCTGGCGTAGTCTGGCGGGCAGGGTGATCACCCCCCGCTGCCGGATTTGGATGGTGTTAACTTCCACAAGGTGTCTCCTCGGAAGAAATGAAGTTGCAGAATTCAGTATTTCAGTCATATTGTAGCATCATTAATCATCAGGGGCAAATCATCGTATGCACTCACAAACAATGTTCGCGAGAATGTTGCGACGATCACGTCATGGCGAGCGACCGAGGGGAACGAAGCAATCTCCTGCCACGGTGGGGATTGCTTCGTCGCGGAGTTTACACTGAGTGCAGGCGAAGTGTTCCTCGCAATGACATTCGTGGCAGTTTGTTGCGGCTAGGCCGCGCTATGGATCATCTATGCTTCGCCCAATAACTCACGGTACACCTGGTACGTCTTTGCTGCAACCTGGGCCTGGGTGTAGTGGGCCAGCACCCGTTCTCGGCCTCTTTGAGCTAGTTCATCTCGCAAAGCTGGGTCAGCCATCAGTTGGGACAGCTTGGCCCGCAAAGCCTGGACATCGCCCTCGGCGAAGACCAGGCCCGCTTCGCCGATGACGTTTGGGATCTCCCCTGAGTCCGAACCCACTATAGGCACCCCACAAGCCATGGCCTCAATCAACACCCGCCCGAACTGCTCCTTCCAGTTGGAACTTGTAAGGGAGGGCAAGACCAAGGCGTTCAGTTGGTTGTAATAGCCAGGCATCTGAGTGGAGGGGATGGGGCCCTCAAACTTCACCTGCTCGGCGATGCCCAGCTTCGCTGCCAGGCTTTCCAGGCGGGCCCTCTGCGGCCCACTCCCCAGGACGCGCAGCCGCCACTTACTTCGGCTGACCCCAGTACAGGCGCCGCTCAAACCAGCCACCGCCCGCAGTAGGACATGGACCCCCTTCTCCTCGACCAGTCTACCTACGTAACCGATGGTAAAAAGTTGCAAGTTGGACTCTTTGAACTTGGAACTTGGAACTCGGAACCCATAAATCTCAGGATCCACACCAAACTGAGGAATCACCTTAATAGGTCCTCGATACCCCTTCGCTCTCAGCACCCCCACTGCCTCGGAGTTCCCAGCGATAGCATAATCGGCGTTTCGCAAGTTATAGCTTTCGATGAGGCTGAAGGGAGGCGGATAGCGGCGATGGATGCTTTGCCAGGTGAAGAAAACAGCCTTGGCTCCATTGATTCTGGCCCGGCGCATAGCTTGCCAGGTAGCCACGTTGTAGGGCTCCTCGTCAATATGGATAATGTGGGGCTTTATCCTCCTAAAATGTTTGGCCAGGCCCGGGTAGAAGTGCAGGTGGAAGTGGCCATTGAGAGCCATCCTCTCCACAACCAGCTCATACCCCTGAGTGTGCTCCCGTTCCAGGCGCATCACCCCTCGCTCGTCGCGCCAGTAGGGCGGCACGACGACGGTGAGCTCAACGTCTTCGAACCTGGCCAACTCTTCGAGCTTCCTCTGATAGACCCCGACGATACAGGCCTTGGAAACCATCAGCACCCGCAAATCGCTGCCCCCTTAGCAAAGATAAGCGTAACAGCCCAGCCGAGTACATTATATCGCACCGACAGACAAAAAGCAAAGAGCCTCCCAGCCGAAGGGGCTACCGAACCGTTGCCTTTTTTGATAAAATATGTTATAATTTTTTAGAAAGGTCATCTCGTACATCATGTATCCAATCGTGCGTGAGAGGAGGCCTGAGAGAAACAGACCATGGTTACAGAAATAGTTACTAAACAAAACGAGAGACTTGCCACCGATGAGGTTGCAGAGATTTTTGACACCACTCCGGCTACTGTTAGACTATGGGCCAGGCTGGACAAGATTCCTTACATTAAGGGGCCAGGAGGTAGATACATCTTCCTGAAAGATGACATCCAAGAGTATCTTAGAAACAGAAGAGTTGGAGTGGAAGAGGCTCACAAGAATTCGCAATGATGAGCCCTATGATTTAGTTTAGGTAGATCAAAACAGGGGCACTCTTTATTGACAATATTCATGTCTGCCAGCAAGTTAGTTGCAGGCAGCGCCGGGGTGAGAAGCGGAGACTTACCAGGGGGATATGCCACAATGTTCTCTATGCCTACCCCGGACCTGTGTCTGAACCAAATAACGCCACTGATTGTGACAGCCGATTTGCCGCGCTCCCTGAGAGCGTAGTTGCGTCGGCTGTTGCCTTTTGTGCAAACAGGACAGGGCAGGTTACGAACAAGATGTGAGCTAAGTGACCTAGTTTGTCAATTGGGCTGTGGGCTGCTGGCCTCCCCACATCAAATATATTATACAAAAGGAGGTTGAAAGGAAATGGTGTTGAAGCATCTCCAGGGGAAGTTCGAAAGGAAGTTCGTCGAACTGGTTTACGGCGAGACTGGCGCGGATCTGGTCGAGTACGCGCTGATCTTGGCGCTTGTGGTCGTGGTGGCAATCTTCGTCCTCACAACCCTCGGTGAGCGGATCGTGGCCATCTTCGAGGAGATTGTCGGCGCGTTGGGCGGCTAGCTTCTCCTTTCTCCGCGTTTGGCTGCGGACCCATGCCGTCCAGACGCAATAGCCCACATTTCTTGTGGGGCATATCCTTCAATCTGGGTGCGACGCGGCTAGTTGAGCGACTCTGCGCACTATTGTCAATCACGGGATAAGTTCACAACAGATTGGGTAACGGTCATCGTAAGGCGATCTCGCTGGCCGTCGCTCTGCCCTGCATATGTGTCGGTAGCATGGGCTTCGACCGGGTGGCGCTGAGGGAGAGCTTGATACGACCGTGTATTGATCCACCCTAAAAGGGAGTAAGTCACGATGTCCAGAACACGCCGCTATGTCCTGCTTGCCATGGCCGCCGCGGTCATAGCTGGGGCGCTATTCCTGATCTACCTGATCCGGGGGAATATCGAACGAGACAGAGAGATTGCCGGCGCTATAGAGCGCGTCGGCGAGCAGGCGGAGGTCGTGGTCATCAACCGGACCGTGCCAGCTGGCACCGTGCTGTCCAGCGATATGCTCCAGATGCGCTCATATCTGAAGACGAACCTGCCCGAGAGTGTCGTTACAGATCGCGAGGATGCAGTCAACCAGCGCGCATTGGTGCCGCTCTACGCTGGCGAACCACTGATCGCAGACAAGGTCGGCACTGCCTTGCGAACCAATCCGTCGGGCTATGTGCCCCGGGGCCAGGTAGCCTTCGCCCTACCCATCGATCCCCAGACGGCCGTGGGTGGGGTGATTGCCACCGGTGACCGTATTGACATCATCGGCCGGATTGGAGTCGAGGAGGAAGCAGTCAGCGAAGTGCTGTTTGAGAATGTCAAGGTTCTCGGTGTAGCTGGTGAGTTTCCCTTTGGCGGTCGGCCTCCCGGTACGGAACAAGAGGGCGGTGGGCTATTCGGCGCCCCGTCGGCCGGCGTTGAGGGGCCAAAAATACTTATCCTGGAGCTAACTCTGGATCAGGCTGTCGCGCTGGCCGACGCCCTGCAACGCACCACACTTTATGTTGCCCTACGTTCGAGCCAGTAGCCACAACCTCACATGGCGTAGTGGCTCCGATCCCTTGCTTCCCAATGGGCACTGGTGACTATTGCATGTGCGAATGAATAATTCGCTAGCCAGACCGATTGACAGGGCCAAGACTGACAAGGTGGAGAATTGAGAGACCGAAATGATCAGATTCGAGTCGTGATTGTCGCTGCCGACCGCAACGCGCTGAGCGGCTTGCTCAACCTGCTTACCCCTTTCCCACAGATTGCCATTGTCGGATCGACGATCGATACGGATACAGCCTTGGCCGAGATCCGGCGGCGTGAGCCCGACATCGTCCTGGCCGAACTCAACACGTCCCCCCTGCCCGGCATCAAGCTCACCAAGCGCATCAGTATTGACTTCCCGACGGTCGCCACCATTATCGTGGCCAATCAGGCCGGGCTGGGCTTCTTCAAGGAAGCCATGCGTGTCGGCGCCAGCGATTTCCTGGTACGGCCCATCACAGGCGATGAGCTATGGAAGAGTATCAGGCAGGTCTACGAAGTTCAGCAAGAGCGGGCCCTCCAAATGGCGACCAGGGTTCGCGAGCCGGAAGTCACGATTGACGGCAAACTGGTGGTTGTCTGCGGCGCTAAGGGCGGGGTAGGTAAGACTTTGCTCAGTACCAACCTCGCCGCGTTGTTGGGAAGTCTGTATCCGGGTAAGATCGCCCTCATCGACTTGAACCTGCAATTCGGCAACGTCGATCTGTTCCTGAATCTACCTAACGACCGTACCATCAAGAGCCTGGGTGCTGTGATGCAGGAACTGCAAAAACAGTCGGTGGAGTCAGTGCTGCACTCAACACCCTATGGCTTGAAGGTGCTGCTGGCTCCAACCTCTCCCGAGGATGCTGACAACTTCGACGGAAACGACATTGCCTCGCTATTGGTGTTCTTCAAGCGAACCTACCCACTGACCATCGTAGATACGGCGTCATATGTCAATGATGTGTTGCTGGTGGCGCTTCAGGAGGCAGATCTTATTCTGGCCGTTACGCTGCCAGAACTGCCGGCGCTGCGGGAGACTGGCAAATTGCTGCGCGTGCTGAATCAACTGCGCTACGAGCCAGATAAGGTCAAGGTCATCGTTAACCAGATGGGCGATGGCGCAATCGATGTTGAGCGCATCCGCCGCACTCTGGGCCAACCAGTGCTTGCCACAGTCCCAGCATCTACTGAAGTGGTACAGAACATGGTGAACCAGGGAAATCTGATCATCCGGGACAGCCGGGCTTCCATTACTCAGGCCATCCGATCGCTGGCCCGGCAGGTGGTGCCATTAATCGTGACGGATGCTCTGGGTCAACCACGACGGGCTGCGCCCGCCCAGCCCAAGAAAGGCGCTCGCCGTCCGCTGAAGCGCCCCCGATTTCGGCGATAGATTAGTCTACAGAGTATGACAACTTCTGACAGCGATTGCCGTCGCGATGCTGCGCATCCCCCAGGGTAAGAAGGAGTAGAGCTATGCCCCTGGTTGATTGGCTGGAAAAAGGCGGTGCCGTCCGTTCCGAACGAGGGTTTATCTCGACCGCCAAGCTGAAGCAGTTGCTGCGTGAGCGCGTCTACGCTGAGATCAATCCCACTGAGCTGCTGGAAAAGCTACGTAGCGACTCTGAAGCCGTGCGGCGCGAACTGGTCGAGCTAGTGGACCGCATCGTCGCCGAGGAAGGTTATCTGCTGACCGACGAGATGCGACAGGACATGCAAACCTATATCCTGGACGAGATTCTCGGCTACGGCCCCATCGAACCGCTGCTGCGTGATCCGTCCGTTGAAGAGGTGATGGTCAACAAATTCACTGAAGTATGGGTCGCCCGGCGTAAGGGCGACAGCGTTCAACTCGAGCTGACCTCCAAGCGCTTTGACGACCATGAGCACGTGATGCATGTCATCGAACGTATCATCGGTCCCATTGGCCGGCGAGTGGACGAGAGTACACCACGCGTAGACGCCCGCCTACCCGACGGCTCGCGCGTCAACGTCATCATCCCCCCCCTAGCCCTGGATGGCCCGACTATCACCATCCGCAAGTTCCCGGAAGTCTTCTTCACGATGGACAATCTGATCCGTCGCTTCAACAGCCTCACTGAAGAAGTCGCCAAATTCCTGGAAACGTGCGTCAAGGGCCGGTTGAACATGATTATATCCGGGGGCACCGCCAGCGGCAAGACCACGCTTCTGAATGCCTTGTCCAGCTATATCCCGGACGGCGAGCGCATTGTCACCATTGAGGACACGGCCGAGCTGCAATTGCACAAATACAAGCCGCACGTAGTGCGCCTGGAATCGCGCCCGCCTAACATCGAAGGCAAGGGTGCCGTCACCATACGCGACTTGGTGGTCAATGCTTTGCGCATGCGCCCCGACCGCATTGTGGTGGGCGAGTGCCGCGCTGGTGAGACGGTGGACATGTTGCAGGCCATGAATACCGGCCACGACGGCTCGCTGACCACAGTCCATGCCAACTCACCTAAAGAGGCTGTTTTCCGCCTGGAGAACATGTTTCTGATGTCGGGGCTGGAAGTGCCGATTCCGGCCATCCGCCAGCAGATTTCGATGGCTATCCAGATTATCGTTCAGCAGCGGCGGCTGCGGGACGGCAGTCGCAAGATCACCAGTGTGACGGAGATCCTGGGCATGGAAGGGGATCAGGTAGATATCCAGGAGCTATTCCGGCTTGAGGACGGCCAGTTGCAGGATACCGGCAAGGTGTTGCACTCTATTGACAAACTCAGCTTCACTGTGGGGGGAGATTTGCCATCGCTACCCATCTTCGAGCGCAGCTTGGATAGGCACGAGCGGACCGAAGCGGTTGAGGATGTATAGAAGCTAGGAAGACGGCCATGAATGCATGGATCCTCTTGATAGCGCTAACTTTCACTTTAGCCGTGTGGGTGATCGTCTTCGCGGGGCTGATGGGCTACCACAGTTGGCGGCAGTGCCGCGTGCTAGAGCGGCGCGTCGAACGCTACATTGCACCCTATACCAGCGAACTGGCGGAGCCCACCCTCAGCGACCGCGTCCACGCCTGGCTGGCCGAGCGGCCGCAGGGGCAGACGCTTCTGGAACTAATCAAAGAGGCAGAGGTCGGTAGCGATCCCGGGAAGCTGGTGCTGTACACTGGCGTTCTGGCGCTAACGCTATTTCTTGTCGGTTCACTCTTTCTAGGGAATCTCTTGACGGCGGTGGTTCTAGCGGCAGGTGCGGTGGCGATTCCCTACTTCTGGTTGCAGCGACGGGCAGCTCAGAAGTGGAAGCGTTTCTTGGATCAACTGCCCGAAGCACTGATCACCATCTCCAACGCTCTATCAGCCGGCGCCTCGATCATTCAGGCTTGGGAACAAGCTGTGCAGGAACTCACACCACCTATTCAGGATGAGTTACGCACGGTGGTGGAAGAAGTGAAGCTGGGCAAGGATCTAGAAGAGGCCCTGACAGACCTGCGTGCTCGTGTGCCGGTGCCGGCCCTAGACTCCATCATCGCCTCGGTTCTGATACAGCGGCGCTCTGGCGGCAACCTGGCCGAGCTGCTGTCGGAGACAGCGCTGTTGCTTCAGGAGGACATCCGGCTGGAGAACGAGATGCGTGTGCTGACGGCCCAAGGACAAATGTCGGCGCGCCTGGTGGGCCTTATGCCGCTAGCCCTGTTTGCTTTCTTGTATTTCTTCAACCGCAGCTACCTGCAGCCACTCCTGTCTACAAAGCTGGGGATGGGACTGCTGACTATCGCCTTGATTCTCGAAGTGGTGGGCTTTGTTGCGACCCAGCGGATTGCCACGATCCAACAGTGAGTGGATTATGATGTCGAACATATTTGGACTGATAGTGATGCTCTTGACCAGTCTGGCGGGTGGGCTGGCAGTCTATTTCGCTGCCAGCGCGATACTGGCCGGTGCAGACCGGCGCATTGAGCGCCGTCTGACGGACTCGATCACGCGCGCCGGGCTGTCCGCTGACCGAACTGTCAAAGATATCCCCGTGTCGGGCCTGTTTGGCAGGCTGCTGCGCTACGCGCGGCGTCTGCTAGGCAACCGCTATTTCGCCCGCTTGGTTGATTGGCTGGCCACATCTGACCGGCTGGCGCATCTCGAGAGGCGGATCGTCAAAGCCGGGGCGACGGGTACATTCACCGCTCGGGAGTATCTGGCAGCCAAGGTGCTAGCTGCACTGGTGGTTAGTAGCGCAGGCCTGCTCCAGTTCCTCGGAGGCGATACGCTCGGCTTGGTTCTGGCGATCATCCTGGCACTGATCGGGTACCGGCTGTCGGACATCTTTGTAACCAACATGATAGAAGCTCGCCAGGACGCCATCCGTCGCTCGCTATCCAGAGCGGCCGACATTCTGGTGATAGCCGTCGAAGCTGGCCTGACCTTCGACAGGGCCATTGATCTCTACTGCGAGCGCTTCCAGGGGCCGCTGGCCGACGAGTTTGAGCAGGCGCGTGAGGAGGTGAAGGTCGGGCGCCGCCGCCGCGATGCATTGACGGCAATGGTCAACCGAGTTGATGTCGAAGACTTGAGGCTGCTCGTTAACTCGATCCTGCAGGCTGAACGTTTCGGTGTACCTATGGCTGAAGTGCTGCGCAACCAATCACAGGAGCTCAAGATCCGTCGTGAGCAGTACATCCGCGAGCAGTCTATGAAGGCGCCGGTCAAGATGCTGCTGCCGATGGTGTTACTGATCATGCCTGCACTGTTCTGCGTGCTGTTGGGGCCGATCGCGTTGACGATTATGAGGGGTGGATTGTTCTAGGTGGAAGATAACAGATTGGTCACCGTGATAATCATTGTCTTTGCAGCCGTCGTGCTGACGTTAGGCTGGGCACGGGTTCTCCGCAGCCCGACCACGGCCGAGACGGTAACTCAGGAAGCTGACGGGCGTGGTGCGATCATCCCGCAGCCTGTGATTCCATCATCCGGCGTTGAAAGTGGGCTGGATTGGACACGGGCCGTGGCATTCACGCCACCACCAAGTCAATCTCAGTTTGCTATGCCCGAGTCGGATGCACCGAACACCCAGGATATCCCAGGTATCCAACGCTTTCCCAATTCGCGTTTAGTAGAAAGTCAGCAGGCCGAGGACAGCGGGTTCTTCAATAATGTGTATGTAGCGCTGACTGTCCCACAACAGGTACAGCGATTCTATGACTCCCAATTCTCGGACTGGAACCAGTTTGCGGACTCGCAGGTGGTGGCCAACGGCCAGGGGCTGTGGAGCACCTATGGATCGCCAGACGGTAAACTCGGCGTTTCCATTATGGCACTGACACCTCGCAGCGATTTGCCTCCGGGGACGACGAGTAATCCAACCATCATCCACATCATGTTTGTGGACTCTGAGAAAGCCAGTCCAGACTATCCACTGTTCCAACCCCCTGGGCAACCATGAAGAGGATAATGCATTGGCGGTTTCTATTTGGAGATCAGCGCGGACAGTCAATCGTCGAGTTCGCGCTAGTTGTTCCTGTCTTCATTGTTCTCATCCTGGGCTTCATGCAGGTCGCCATCTGGCTCTTTGGGACAGCTCTGACCGAGATTGCCGTACGCGAGGGGTGCCGTGAGGGTGTGGCTTGGTACCACCCAAAACCAGCTCGATGGGAAGGAGATAGCGAATCGGGGCGCAGAGATCCATGCGAGGGTGATGCAACGATGAAAGCAGCGGCAATAGCGATCGCGTACAAGCGTACTTCTGATATTTTGAACACAGCCATCATACAAGGTCCCATCGTTGTCCTCCCAGGGATTACGGAAGAAGGTTGTGCGAAAGGTGAGGAAGGCACACGCGAGATGACTGTTGAGGCCTGGGGCCGCTTGCCAGTCGTAGTACCCTTTGCTGCCGACTGGATTCCGGGATGGTTTCCGGGAGACATTTTTATCATTCACCGTAAGTGTCGCATGCGACTGGAAAGATTCTACAGTTATTGATTACTAAGAGGTACATCCGATTCTGCCAGGAGGAGCGTGGCCAAGCCCTGGCCGAGTTTGCTCTCATCCTTCCTGCCCTGGCGCTCTTGATTTTCGCCAGTCTGACCATAGGATTGGTCATTATGGCAGATTTCAACTTGCGCAGTGCGGCCCGCGAAGCGGCGCGAGTCGGGGCCGAGGTCGGGACACAGCGTTCGCCTTACAGCAAAGCTACACAGTGGGCTGAGGCTAAGGCCAAGGCTGTGCTGGAGGATCGCGGTCTTGACCCAGCGCATCTGTCGCCCCCCAACTTCAGCGTGGTCGCTTCCGATGGCTCCTCGATTCCCCCCGGCAGCTATCCACGCAATGGCGTATTCTGCGTTGAACTGACGTACGATTACCCACTGCCACTAATTGACTTCTCGTCGTTGCCCATACCTCTTGATCTTGGCACGGGTGGTTTCTTCACGTTGCAGGCCAAAGGATGCAACTATGTCCAAGAGCACAAATCGCGTTGGCCATGAGCAGGCCATTCAGCTTCTGGATACCGACGATGGCTGTCGTCAGGAGATCAGCATGAAAAGGTTCGAACGCTTAGCCAGGGAAGAACGCGGCCAAATCATTGTTTGGTTCGCTCTCATGCTCGTTGTGCTGGTGGGATTCGCAGGCCTGGTCATTGATGGGACATACTATTTCAAACAGCGGCAGGAGCTGCAAGCAATTGCCGATGGTGCCGCGCTGGCAGGTGCCATGCAGTTGAATTATGGCATGTTGGGTGGTCCGACGAATAGCTTTAAGCTTGAATGGTTCCCCCCGTTAAAGAAGGCCAAGGATGCTGCCAGAGAGTATTGCGCGCTGTATGACATCGACGATCCAGAAATCACAATGCCGTTCGAGGCACTAGGTGAGGTACTCACCGTCAAGGTATCACGGGAGATTGACACGTTTTTCATCCATATTCTGACGTCTAAGCGTAAGGTGCTCGTGTCGACCGAAGCTCAGGGCCTTCTAGTTGCGGGGTACTAGAACCTAATGAAGACCTTGTCTCTTTCTCGGTTTCTCAGGCGAGCGTTGGTTTGTCTGGTCATGACTGCGTTGCTTTTGTCTCCCAGATCGACGTCACCAGTGCTGGCTGAATCATGGCCGGAATGGCTCGAGCAGGCTGCATGTACCGGAATGGATGCATATTGTGACCTCGGAGACTACCTTCCCGACTGGCTCCTTTGGCTCTTGGCCGATCCCCCCAAGCCCAACTTCCAGTGGAATCCGGTGGCGCCCCCTCCCCTCAAGTTCAATGCAGATGATACCGTTATTTCAGCCGTCAATGTGCCTACCTGGTTCTGGCTTACCTCGGGCAGCTTAGACGACAAGTTTGTTCCGAGGACTTTAGTGCTCGTGACGTGGTTTGTCTGGTGGAGACCGCTAGTTCATGCCTGCGCCTGGTGCTTCGGTGATGATAACGTGGGTATCAGTATTGGTTACTTGCCTACTATCCCACCTCATTGGTATGAGTATAGCAGCTATGACCAAAGTGAGCGGACTGACTGGGGCGATCCGGCCTTTGAGGTCTCGGCGCTGACGATATGGAAAATCGATTGGGTTGTTATAGTTTGTACGCCGACCTTGCCGCCGGTCTGTACAGTTCATGAGGGCACATGGCCGTTTGTTCCAATCTGTAGGCAGAAACCGACGCCGGTGAAGCAGGTGGAATCGGTCCTCATACGGTACCCATGGCAGAGTTTGGGGCTATATCCGTGAAGATGAATTGCTCAACGAACAGGAGAGCATTAGGAGTCCAATGGAACTAACCGGCCGTGTCATCAAAGGCATCTACAAACTGCTGGATGAGATCGGCAGCGGCGGTATGGCGACGGTGTACGTCGCCCGCAGCTTGCTGACTAACGAGATCGTCGCCGTCAAGATCCTGCACAGCCATATTGTCGAGCAGACGAAGTTTGTCAAACGCTTCAAGCGGGAGGGCAAGATCCTGTCAGGCCTGCTCGACCGGCACATCATACGCGTCTGTGACTATGGCGTAGATGATAACCTGCACTTTATAGTCACCGAGTACGTCACTGGATTCACGCTAGATGCAAGCCTCGAAGGGCTTGGTCCCTTGAATGTTGATTTGGCGCTTGGTATTGCCCGGCAGGTGGCCGAGGGACTACGAGTGACTTCCGACCACAGTATTGTACACCGGGACATCCGGCCGGGGAACTTGATGATCACCCGTGACGGTGTCGTTAAGATCGCTGATTTCGGGATCGCGAAGAGTCTAGGACTTCCCCGTATCACCGAACCCGGCTTTCTTCCCGGAGGCACCCCGTTCTACATTTCACCGGAACAGTTGAAGGGCGACGTAGATATCCGCTCTGACATCTACTCTCTAGGGGTGACTCTATATGAGATGTTGATCGGCCAACTCCCCTTCATAGGAGAGAATGCGGTTGAAGTTGCTTTGAAGATCGAAAAGGTCCCTCCACCTTCACTGAGCAAACAGAGAAATGACATCTCTTCCGAACTTGAGGCATTGGTGCATAGTTGCTTGGCCAAACAACCTCAGGATAGATTCCAGACCCCACAGGAATTCATAGAGGCCATAGATAAGATTCCGGGTATTACTACGGCGGAGGAAACTACCATTGCGAAAGCAGTTGCCCAAATGGCTGATTCAATGGCTTGTAGAGAACCCACACTTCTCCCAGCAACTGCTCCCTCTGAGGGGGCCGCTTTGGTCACGAGCAGTGGGCAGCGGTTTCCCATCAGAGGTGCCGTGGTCAGGATAGGTCGCAAGGACAGGCACAGGGGTATCTATCCTGATATTGATCTGCGTCCGCTGGATTCGCGTCGCCAAGTCTCCCGGCTGCACGCGCAGATTCGCCGCAAAGGAGAGCGCTGGGTCATCGTTGAGGAAAACGGTGTGCCGAATGGGACCTGGGTGAACAACCGTAGAATACGGGCCGGGGTAGAGGTGCCTATCAAACGTGGTGACAGCCTGCGTCTGGCTAGGGTCCGTTTGACCTTCGAGGAACGATAGCATTCGGCTGACCGCGGCTAAGTGAGCAAAGGCTCGCTAGCCGATGGGATGGAAGCCGGGGGTAGCAATTCGCCAAAGTTTATCACATACAAAAGGAGGCGGCACAATGCGTCTAAGTGGGTTAGAATTGGTCAATGGGCGGATTATCTGCATCGGTCTATTGACAATTAGTGGAGAACGAATCAAGGAGATGCGCCGTCCAAGCACACCTTCGGCTGCGCTGGTTACAGGCAGTGGACGTGCCTTTCCGCTGACGAAACCGATAGTGAGGATAGGTCGAACTGACCGCTTCAACGAGATCTTTCCGGAAGTTGATCTATTTACTGAAGATCCCATGAGATACATTTCGCGGCGACATGCCAAATTGCTCCGCAAAGGCCAGCAGTGGGTACTTGTTGAGCAGCCTGGGGCGAAGCACGGCACCTATCTCAATGGGCGCAGGCTGGGCCCTGGGGTTGAAACCCCGGTGAGAAGCGGTGATTCTATCCGCTTAGCAAGGACCAGGCTGACCTTCCGGTCAAGAAGCAATTGCAGTTAGATTCCGCCTAACACTAATCTCAATCATGTTAGCCATCGCATTCAGTGCGAGCTATCTTTCGGTAGCTCAATGAATTGAATTCTGAGAGAGGCGGAGCATTATGAGCAAGAAGGGCTTGAGGGCAATCTATGGCTTGGTGCTTTGCATTGGCTTACTAACCGTGGTTGTTACGCCACTGATTAGCTCGGCGCAAGAGCCCAAGGACGTGACCATCAACTACATCGAAGCGGTCCGCGTTGCTGAAATCCCGCCGTATGAGGTACACGCCTACGTAACGGTATCCGACGCCGATGGGGCCCCGATCCCTGGAATAGACGCAGCCAACTTCACAGTACTCGAAGACGCTAAGAAGATGACCATCACTGAGGTAGCAACGGCAGTGGATAGCATAGCCGTGGTCCTTGTGCTCGATACCAGCGACAGCATGCGGGTGCCAGATCAATCGGGAAGGGTGCCGATAGACGAAGCCAAGAAGGCAGCAACGGATTTCATCTGGAGCCTGGCCGACCAGGACAAAGTTGCCGTATATAGCTTCAACGAGGAGGCGACCCTTGAGATAGACTTCACCATAGACCACGGTGCGGCGATCAATGCGGTGAATCACCTGACCACAGAGCCAAAATGGACTTGTCTCTACGATGCGGCTTTTGAGGGGGTGAACAAGACTGCAGAGATCCCAGAAGGGAGGAGGGCTATCGTTCTTCTCACTGATGGCGTGGATCAAAGCGACTCAGAACGCAGGCCATGTAGCCAAGTGAGGCTTGAAGATGTTAAAGCTAAGGCCGCGGAGATCAATGTCCCCCTCTACACGATAGGGTTAGGATCCGAGGTATACCTCAATGCGCGGGCTAAGCAGGATTTGGGGAGCTTGGCCAAGCGCACTGGTGGGCGAAGCCTTTTTGCGCCTACCTCAGCCGAGTTAGGGGGGCTCTTCGGGGTCATCGCTAATCAACTGAAGAATCAATACGTGATCAAGTATAGATCTGGGGCCGCCAGTGCGGGGCACCATAGCCTCAAAGTAAAAGTGCAGCATAAAGCCTGGCAAGACGATGACCAAAAGGGATTCTATACGCCACCTATACCGACAATTGAATCTGTTACTGTTAGCGCGCCTGGCCCGGTAACCCAAGGTGAAATGGTGTCCATTGAAGTGACGGTTACCTACCAGAGTATGGTAAAGAAGGTCCAGTTCTATGTTGATGGCGAAGCGCAGCCTCCGGTAACCTTGCCACCCTATGTCTGGCAATGGGATACTGCTGAAGTCTTGGCAGGGCCCCATACTATAAGAGTCCAGGTTCACGACGACAAGGGTCCAACGGATGCTAGAGAGCTGAGCATTGAGATCAAGGCGCTGCCGACGTTGACGCCGACACCTGCACCTAGGCCCACGCCCACACTCGCACCCACACCCATACCTTGCAGACCAGAGATTCTTTTTGTGAGCCCACCCGAGGGGTTAGTTCAAGATGAAGTGACAATTGAAGCAGAAGTTGCCACCTGCCAAAGTAGGGTGAAGAAAGTTCAATGTTATATAAATGACAAACCAGAACCTCCCATGACCTCGCCTCCCTATCGCTTTGTGTGGGACAGTGCTCAAGCTGGTGCAGGCCATCATACGCTCAGTTGTGAGGTTTACGACAACGAGGGCGTGGCTGACACTGCGAAGAGAAGTGTACGTGTTCGAGAGGGAATTAACTGGTACACAGTTGCTCTCCTGGTTTTGGCTGTGGGGCTTATGGCAGGAATTGTAGTCTTGCGAAGACGTCGGCGGGAACTTGAGTTCTTTGAGGAGGAGTATATACCTCCAGATGAGATCTCAGATCAGGTGACGCGTGAAATGGATGAGGAGACGAGAGACGTATCTATGGAGCCAATAGCGACTCTGGGAGTCATCCAGAGCGTCGAGCTCAGCCCAGGTGAGACGTTTGAGTTGTTCGCCCGCAGTACCAGTATTGGTCGTGGTGCGGACAACGATATTCTCATCCCAGACCGGCCTGTCTCCAGGGAGCATGCCAGTCTCATATTTGAAGAGGGCCGCTTCCGGATTTTCGACGCAGGCAGCACTTTCGGCACTAAGGTAAATGGGGCTCCAGTCCCAGCTGAAGGAGTCCGGTTGAGAGACAAGGATAGGATACAACTAGGAACACGCACGGTGCTGGAGTTCACCCAACTGGAAGTGGAGAGATGCCCAACGGGCGAGGAGACTCGGCAGGTGGAGGAGCTGGAATAGGAATAGATGGCCCCCGACGTAAACGTCAGGGCTGAAAGAGCTTTGCCCTTTCAGGACGGGGGTTCAGCCCCGTGGCCGTTGTTCCAGCTTCCAGCCGGATTGAGGACTCGACGTGGTCTAAAAGCCAATCTTTTCAACGGTTGTGTCTAGCTTACCCCACGGTTGACTGAAGTGTAGTCCGTCAGGGGAACGACATGCGCAAACTATGTTCAAGGTGCAAAACTGAAGCTGAGGACATGCAGCAGACCTTCTGTGCTCAGTGTGGGGCCAGGCTGACAGTGGAGCTTGAAGAGGGTGACAAGATCGGCAGCTTCGAGATCATTGCCAAGCTACCCGAAGGCGACGGCGGCATGGCCACGGTCTATAAGGCTAAGCTGCCGGGGAGAAAGGGCTATGTGGCGCTGAAAATAGCCCACGATAGGCCGTACGAATACAGTGCCTTGCAAACGGAAGCCAATGTGTTAAGTGAGCTCGACCACCCTAACATCGTGAGGATCATCCCCCTCTCTTTAACGGAAGATAAGCAAGACGGCTATGTCGAAAAGAAATACATTGGTGGTGAACCCAAGTGCTATATCGCCTTAGAATACATTGAGGGCTACTCCTTGAGGAGGCTCCTGAAGCACAAGGGGAAACTTGAACCGCCCGAGGTCCTGAACATCGTGCGCCAGATCGGTCCGGCTTTGAGCTACGCCCATTCGAAGGGAATCGTGCATTTAGACATCAAACCGTCCAATATTCTCCTTTCAAAGGATGGGCGTCGAACAGTGCTATCCGACTTTGGTATCATGAGGCCTTATCATACTGGCCGCCGTGATAAGACAGGCAGAATTATTGGCACAGCCGGTTATATGTCGCCCGAACACATAACCCGCGCCGGTGTGGACCATCGTTCCGACATCTTCTCCCTGGGTGTAGTCCTATACGAGATGCTGACAGGAAAGGGTGCTTTCAAGGAAAAGACTACGAGCCAAACCCTGGCCGCCGTGATCCACAAGGACCCAGCCCCACCTTCCGAAATTAACCCGGATATTTCCCCAGATTTGGAACAGGTCGTTCTGAAGGCTCTAAAAAAGGATAAGCGGGAGAGATTCCAGACTACCAAGGAGTTTATCACCGCTTTACAGGATGCGATCCCTCAACCGAGGCCTGTCTGGAAGAAACCGGCCACCGCGTTGGCCGCTGTGGCAGTGCTTATTGGTTTGGTATGGACTTGGTTCCGAGGATGGCCACCACCCCCGGTCACGATAACACCTCTGCCAACGTTAACGCCGTCGCCCGCAGTGATCATACCGTCGGCCACGCCAACGCCTGAAGCAGCACCAATGTCGCTGACACCATCGCCTAGGGTGACCACGCCGACGGACACGCCAACGCCCGAAGTATCTCCAACATCGCCGACACCGTCGGCCACGCCAGAGCCAACCTCTACGTTGGAACCGACCGCTACCCTTACAACAACGCCTACTACACCAACCCCTGCAACACCAACCCGCCCCTTGTACACGCCAGCGCCTGTCACTGGGGCTACGCCCGAGTGTCCCAAACCCGAGGCCCGGCTTTGTTATCCAACAGTGAACGCCGTGCTCAAGGGACCGGCCGAGATCCTTGGTTCGGCAAAGATTGAAAGCTTTGACTACTACAAGTTCGAGTTTCGCCACGAGGGTGCATTCGAGTGGTCGTTCCTGCGGCGCTTTGAGGAACCTGTGGCTGATGGCCTACTCGGCGTTTGGGACACCACCAACCTACCTGCTGGCAAGTACTGGTTCCGTTTGGTGGTAGTCAAGAAAGACGCGAACTACGAGCTTTGCGAGGTGCCGGTTACCGTTGCACGCTGAGGTGAGAATCTGGTATGGGTAGGCCTATCGTGGCCATCGTTGGTCCGCCCAACATTGGTAAGTCAACACTCTTCAACAGGCTGATGGGGAAGCGCTTGGCCATCGCAGATGAAGTTCCACGCACCCCCGCGACCACTATGGCATCAGATGAGATCGACTTTTGTAATTAGGCCCAGGTAGGGGAAGAATAGAGCATAGCCGACGAACTGTCATACATTCTGGTTTGAGGAGGCGACGGCCCAAATGGCAGAGAAGATCAAGTTCGAGGTGGGAAAAGCCAGTCATCCTGGCCGTAAACGGGATCATAATGAGGACAGCCTCGGCTTCTTTGAGCCAGAGGATCCCGACCAGCTTGCTGAAAGAGGAGCTATTTATATTGTTGCTGATGGGATGGGCGGCCACGAGGCGGGTGCAGTTGCCAGCGACCGCGCTTGGCGAAAAGTGATAGATGAATACTACTACGGTGATCCTGCTCTTGGCATAAAGGAAAGTTTGGAGAGGGCCATTAAGATCGCTAATGAGGAGATATATGGGTTAGCTTCCCGTAACCCGACCTGGGCCGGGATGGGATCTACCATCGTCGCAGCCGTCTTGCATGGTGAGAATGAGCTGTACGTCGCCAATGTAGGCGATAGTAGAGCTTACCTGCTGCGCGCTGATGAAATAAGGCAAATCACAAAGGATCACTCTTGGGTCCGGCAGCAGATAGATGCTGCCAATCTTACCCCAGAGGAAGCCAAGAGGCACCCTCGTCGCAGCGCCATTACTCGTTCTTTGGGCAGGCGGCCTGATGTTCAAGTGGATGTCTTTGAGGAAGAATTGCAGCCGGACGATAAACTGATTCTTTGCTCTGATGGATTATCTGATGTCGTGAGAGATGAAGAGATTGCAAAGATCGCCTCCAGCTACAAGGCACAAGAAGCTGTTCAGAAGATGGTTGATCTAGCCAACCATCGAGGGGGACCCGACAACATCACCGCTATTGCCCTCAGCTACCCTACAGGCATTGCAGCGCCGACTGGGGTCTTGAAGTGGATCGTTGGTTTGGGCATATTAGCTGTTGTTGCGATGGCAGTCATTGTTGGACTTGAGTATATTATTGCGCCTAAGCAGCTCACTCCCACTCCTGGCCCTACTCCCATCATAACTCCAACCACTCCGCCTGCGACGGCAGCAGTGCCTCCAACATTTACACCAGTGTCTCCGACACCTAGACCAATGTCTCCAACACCTACACCAGTGCCTCCAACACCTACGCCAACGCTTCCAACACCTACATCAGCAAGACCTCAGGTTGCACCAACATCAACCATAGCTCTGACTCCTGGGCCACCGGCCGTCGTGACGACATTGCCCACCCCATCGCCAACAACACTGGCCCCATCGCCAACACCAACCTTCCTTCCAGCACCGACACTGAGCGAGCCGGTGGACGAGGTTGAATTCGTACGCGGTCAAGAGGTTGTCCTGCGATGGGAATGGACGGAGACCCTAGGCCCTGATATGCGGTTCAGTGTGCTGATGCGACATGAAGAACAGGAGTCGCACATAGAGATTGGCTGTGTGACAAGTAAGGAATACAGCTTGGGGCATGAGCCACCGTCGTCCAAGTATGGCCACTATTTTTGGAAGGTAGTGGTAGTACGAGAGGTGGAAGATGCGACAGTTCAAGAAGTGAGCGAACTCAGCGAAGAACAGCGCTTCTGGTGGCTTTGGCCCAAAGAGGTGCCGAGACCAACGCGAACAACAGGTCCACCACACTAAGTTCTAAGCCGATTAATAGCTCGCACGCATTTCGGTATTGCGTTTGGGAGGTAAGCAAAGGTGATACAAAGTCATAGAAGGTCTGAGTACACCATCTATTTCCACTTGCTTACTCTAGGCTTATTTGCCTTGATCATTGCGTTCCTTGCCGGAATAAGCCCTATCGCAACAAAGGTGAGTCTAGCTGACCAGCCAAGCCCCATCTTGCAGATAAGCAAGACAGCCAAGCCGGAGCCAGTGGCTCCTGGGGGGCTGCTCACGTATACACTGGCGGTGACGAATACAGGCGATGCTCGCGCGACGGTGTTGGTCATCACAGATACGATCCCCCTGAGCACAACTTGGCACAGCGGTGGTTCCTACTTTGCTGATAGTCATGAAGTATTATGGGTTGAGCCTGCTTTGGAAATTAATGAGTGCATTACGAAGACATTCACTGTTGGAGTCGATGCGGACAGTGTCACAAATGCTGGTTTTATCAAAAATGATATGTATGGCGTCAAATGTGCGGAGAGAGTGGCCCCAACTACGGGCACGCCGATAATAACTACCGTCAAACTTGCAGACTTGGCTATCTCCAAGACAGGACCTCCTTCGATTGCTCCTGGAGAGAGAATATCCTATCAAATCACCTATACCAACACGGGCGGAACTGCTGAGAATGTCATCATTACTGAGACACTTCCAGTACTTCTGGAGTACTTGAGTAGCAACCGAGAACCCGTCGTGCAACAAGGTCAGAGAGTAATATGGGATGTGAGGACGGTGGTGGGTGGTCCGCACACACTAGTCCTCACAGGTGTAGTGAACAGTAACATATTAAGGCCCATTACCCTCACTAATCGGGTAACAGTAAGTACAAGTGTATCGGAGGTCTTTACAGGCAACAACTTTGGCTCATGCGAAACTCGTGTTATCCCAACTGCTGTTGTTAAAAAGATCTATCTTCCAATTGTTCTCAGAGACTACTCTGTTCTTTGCAATGGGGGCTTTGAGACCGGCAATTTTGACTGTTGGGAGCACGGCGGGGATCTCCCGCAACCCATTGTAAGCTCTCCTTACGCGCACTCAGACAAGTATGCGGCATTACTTGGGGATTCTAGCTATTGTAACACCTCGGATCCCGATGAGCTAGGAGATCACAAGGCTTGGATGTATCAAACTTTCTTTGTTCCATTTATGGATATGCCTAATCTGACATTCTGGTACCGCGTCCAAACCTATGACCATATCAAGTGGACTGATGGCCGCTTGGGGGACTCCTTTGATGTCTACATCAACGACAATCTTGTCCTACAAGATAACTACGACAACTATCCAGACCCTGCTCTTGGTTGCGACTCTCTACAGGACTTGGGTTGGAAGCAATTCATGCATGACCTTACACCTCTTAGGGGTCAGAAGATCACGTTGCGTTTCGAGAACGCGACCAGAGTTGATGGGTGGTATAACACTTGGACATATGTGGATGATGTGCAGATTCAAGCGGCGGCACAATGAATTTGCCCATCTCAAGTGTAGCACTTTGGTGCTGAATTGCTGCTAGCAAAAAGAATAGAAAGAGGGGTCGGTCAACGATGGCCGGTCCCTCTTTGGCTTTTTCGAGAACCTTTCGAGTTAAGGACAACCTGTCCCCGACGAAATCAGACATTTTGAAAGGGGGATATTCTCAAGCTCCTCACCCATCTTATTGTCAACTTACTCCCTCAAATCTGTGTGCCGTGGCGCGAGAATCAGGCCAAATCAGGCCACAGACGAGGGGTCTGCAAAATGTCTGCGACGCAATTGCACTGGTTGACATTTTCATGTCTTGTGCTATAATTTACGCCTGTGGGGGAATCGGGGGAAGGGTTGGCAGAGGTTGGAGAGACCAACACGTCGGTTTTTGGTTGAATGGGTGCCTTTGCTATTGGTGATAGCTATGGCAACGGCCCTGCGCTTCTGGGCTCTGGGATGCATACCGCCCGGCCTTTACCACGATGAAGCTTTCAACGGCCTGGATGCCCTTGGCGTTTTAGAAGGCGAAAGGCCGGTTTTCTTTGAGGCCAACAACGGCCGCGAGCCATTTTTTATCTATCTGGTAGCTCTATCCGTGACCGTCCTGGGCCGAAGCCCAGGGGCGATACGGATCGTGGCTGCCTTGCTGGGCACTTTGACAATTCCCGCCACCTATCTCATGGCTAAAGCCATGTTCAATCGGCGCATCGGGCTGTTGGCCGCCGCCATCACGGGCCTGACCCTGTGGCACGTCAACTTAAGCCGCATTGGCTTCCGCGCCGTGGCCATGCCCCTCTTGGTGGCCCTGGCCCTCTGGCAACTGTGGCTCGGTCTAAAGGATGGTAACAGACGCCATTTCCTGGCGGGGGGCTTGCTCTACGGGCTAACTTTCTATGCGTACCTAGCGGCACGATTCACCATCGTAGCCCTGGCCGTCTTCGCCCTGTATCTAATCCTGGTTGGAAGTTGGAAGTTGGAGGTTGGAAGTTGGAGGTTGGAGGTTGGAGGTTGGAGGCATGGTGCTTTGACCTTTGTGCTGGCCGCCCTGGTGGTTTTGGCCCCGCTGATGGTCTATGTGGCCACGCACGGGGATGCCTTCCTTGGCCGTGTCGGGCAGGTGACGATATTCAATCCCGCGATTAACGAAGGCGACTTCTGGGGGACACTCCTGCGGCATGCGGGCAAGACACTACTGATGTTCACCAATCGTGGCGATTTCATCCCTCGCCACAACGTGCCCTTTCGCCCTGTCTTCGATCCAGTTCTGAGCGCGTTCTTCCTGCTGGGATTGATCCTTTGCTTCATTAGATTTCGCCAGAGAGTTGAGCACGCCTTTGTCCTCATCTGGCTGGCGGTGATGATTTTACCCACCATGCTGGCTGAGGATGCGCCGCATTTCCTGCGAAGTGTCGGCATTCTGCCCGTAGCCTTTGTCGTGCCGGCCATAGGGCTGGGTTCCCTATGGCACTTCTTGGAAAAGAGGACCACCGCCCCGGTTGCCGTTGGTGCGGTGACCCTGGCTCTGGTCTTTGGCCTGGGCGACACGACTGTTGGCTACTTTGGACATCATGCAGCCAGCCAGGATTTGAGCTATAGTTTTGAAACGGCAGCGGTGGACCTGGCAACCCAGGCCAATCGCTTCCTGGGCACCGGGTGGGATGGCACCGAGCTTTGGGCCAGACAGAACCCCCCGTCGCCTGGTCGTCACCTTTGCATTACCGAACGCCTCTGGCGAGATCGGGCGTCGGTGCGCTTTCTGGTGCCCTCTTCGCCGAACTTGACTATCCTGGAAGAAGGTGGTAAACTTCCCCAGATTTCCTCGGCCGAGGTCATGCTCGTTCTCTGGCCCTACGAGGATTATAACCAGTACCTGTCCCTTCTGCCCGTAGGCTCGACCATCGCCGCCCAAGAGGGGGCCCTGGAGCGCGGGGACCTTGAAAAAGAGGCCCACTTACTGTACGTTACCTACACGGCCACTCCCACGACCATCCCCTCCGGAGAGCAAGAGGCCCGCTTCGAGAAGGGTTTGACTTTGGTTGGCCATCGGCTCGCGGCTGTCTCGCCACAAGAACTGCGGTTATGCCTCCTCTGGCGAGCCGAGGCAGAGATCGAGGCAGATTATACCGTCTTCGTCCACCTCACGCGAGATGATGCCTTAATCGCCCAGGACGATTCGTTTCCTGCTGGAGGCTATTATCCCACCAGCTTGTGGCGCTTGGGAGACATCGTCATAGGCGAGCACACGTTGGCCTTGCCTGAGCCGTACGATCCAGTCGAACATAAGCTAGTAGTTGGCCTCTATCAATTGGAGCCCCTGCGCCGACTACAAATCCTTGATGAAGCCGGTAAACCAGTAAGCGACCACCTGGTCCTTGAATGATCCCGCCTCTGCCGCCATAAACCCAATACTGTTCGGTTAATCGCCGCCGGTAGGGTAGCGCCTTGGGTTGAGTAGCCGAAGGTGTATCGAAACCAGCGTATCGAGACCAAGGCGCTGGCTCGAATGCGATCGGAGCCTCTGAAAAGCCGCTCGCTTGGCCTCGATATGGCCCTTGTTTCGACAGGCTCAACACAAGTTGGGCCTACCCTTCGATACGCTTTGCTACTCAGGGCGACGCTCGACCAGCGCTCGCTTTCTTATCCGAACGATATTGGTCGTAAAACCTGCCTCAGAGGCTAAAAATCCACAGGAGGAAAGCTAATGCGATTCCGTCGCCTTGTAACAACCCTGATAGTAACGCTATTGACCCTTGTGCCCCTGGAGGTCTTGGCTGCCCCGCCCGCTCAACAGCCCAACCTGTTGAGGAACCCTGACTTCGAGGAAGGCTTCTGGGAGCGAGGCGCTGGTGAGGTAACCGTGGGGAACTGGTGGGAAGCATGGTGGGTCCAGGGCTCCGAAGACCAGACGAAGGAGGGATACCTCAGGCGACCCGAATTCAAGCCCGAGGACGGCTGGGTATACACAGATCCTCTGCGTGTCCACTCCGGGCGCTACGCTCAGAAGTACTTCAATAGCTATGCCACCCACATCGGTGGCATCTATCAACAGGTAGCAGTTGCCAAGGGCAGCCTGGCCACCTTCTCCATTTGGGCCCAGGCCTGGAGCAGCACAGAAACGGACCCAAAGCAATGCGAGGGTTTTGGCAACTACGCGGTTTCGGCAGGCATTGACCCCTACGGCGGCACCGACGGGAATTCCGGCAACATCGTCTGGTCAGGGCTGGTAATGTCGTGCAATCAGTGGGTTCACCTCAGTGTTTCCACCGTGGCCCAGGCCGATAGCGTCACCGTCTTCACCAGGGGCGCGCCAGACTTCCGCGTGAAGTTCAACGATTCCTACTGGGATGATGCTAGCTTGATCGCAGTCGCTCCCACACCGCGGCCAACGAACACACCAAGGCCGACCGACACTCCCCTCCCGACGCCGACCGATACCCCTATCCCGACGCCGACCATGACCCCAACGCCAATGTACACCCCCACGCCAATGTACACCCCCACAGCAACTGAGACTCCTATTCCCACACCAACCCCAACGCCCCCCAGCGGGGCCATCTGCGTACTGGCTTATCATGACCGCAACGGCAACAAGCTGCGCGACCCGGACGAGGAGTTCCTGCCTGGGGCAATGTTCACTGTCTCCGACGCCCGGCAGACGGTCGCTAGCTACATCACCGACGGTATCAATGAACCTTACTGTTTCACGGATTTGACGCCAGGCAACTACTTCCTCTCAGAGGAAAACCCACCCGGCTACGACTCCACCACGCGCGACGATTGGGGGGTGGTCATCTCCGGAGGCTCTGTCATCCAGATCGAATTCGGCGACAGCCTGCAACCTACCCCCGTACCGACGTCTACACCGTTGCCCACGCCCACGCTCATTCCCATTCCAACTCCCACCCCAGCGGCTTTACTCTCCACGCTGAGTGCGAACCTGTATAAGGCGAGCGGCGTCATAGTACTCGTCCTTGCAGCAGCGATAGCGATCGTGTTCAATATCTTGAGAAAGAGAGGGTGAAGAGGAACATAACTCTCCAGAGGGAGACCACCGACTAGAGCGACTTCATTTACACTGGTCGCCGGGCGGCCTCTGCGACTAAGAAGCAGCCAGGTGAAATTGCCCTTCGCTCGACTGAAAGGAGTAAAAGGGAAATGAAATGGTATTGGTGGGTCGGAATTGCAATTGCCGTTTTGCTAGGAGTATCCACATTGATCCCTGCTGCAGCAGCAAGCAAGCCTTGTTTGTTAGGCTATTATGCCCACTGTTCATTTACGCCGATAAGCACAATAGTCTGTTGGGCTATCGCTGGAGCCATATATTGGGGCAGGCAAAAGAGGGCAAAGGGCAAGTAGAGTCTAGTTTGGAGTAGATTGCTAGGGCCCTAGGATTATCGGGCTTCGGGGCAACTTCACCTAACACGCCGTTGGCGGCTCGGTGCGCTCGCTCAAATCCACCGCTTCGTTGTAGCGGGGTGGTCACGGGCCAGCGGTCCGCCACGGCTCAACAAGGATGCCTTGTTTTGAATGATCGGAGAAGTAGCTGTTTGCGACCATTAGCCTAGAAACAGAGATGAAGATCACCTCTTGGCCCAAGACGATCTTTCAGCGCATGCCCTTTTGGTTGGCCCCTATCTTCTTGGGCCTTTTTGCTTACCTCCCTATCCTGTCAGAGCCCGGGGTCATTAACACCGGCGATAGCGCCTTCCTGCTGGTGCGCCTGCACCAGTTGGTTCTCAACCTCCGGAATGGCACTTTCCCCGTTCGCTGGATGCCTGATGCCGCATATGGGCTAGGTTACCCTTTCTTTAACTTCTACGCCTCCTTGCCCTACTATGTCGCTGGTCTTTTCAACCTCCTGGGCTTCGGCTACGTCTGGTCCCTCAAGCTGACCCAGATCCTGGGTTTTGCTGCAGCCACGGTCTTCGCTTACCTATTGGCCAAGCACGTCTGGGCTTCAAAGGCAGCCGCTCTCTTGACTGCCTTAGCCTACACCTACGCCCCCTTCCATCTAATTCAAATATACGTGCGCGGCGATGCTCTATCAGAGTTTTATGCCTTCGCCTTCTATCCCCTTATCCTCTTAGCACTCTTGCGGCTACGCCAAAAGCCTTCCTTCATCAATACAGCTTTCTTAGCTCTGGCCTATGGGGGTCTCATCTTGAGCCACAACATCTCCGCCCTGGTCTTCAGCCCCTTCGTCGCCCTCTATGCCCTCTTTCTAGCGGCACCATCGAAAATGGAAATTGGAAGTTGGAAGTTGGAAGCTTGCCCTGAGCCTGGCCGAAGGGTCGGAAGTTGCAAGACAGATCGGTCACAGATCAACAAAAATGAGGTACTGGCAGCTATTCGCTTCCTATTGGCTGGTTTGGCGGGCATCGGCCTGGGTTTGGCCCTGAGCGCTTGGTTCTGGCTGCCAGCCCTGTTAGAGGGGAAATGGGTGCACCTGGAACGCATGACCAGCGGCTATCTCCATTACAGTGGCCACTTCCGCAGCACCGACCTGATCCAATGGAAAATCCTATTCGACTATCATGGAGAGGCGTCTCCCTACGCCATGGGAGCAGTGCAAACCATCTTCGCCATGGCGGGAACTGCCAGCATCCTCATTTGGTGGACGAGGCGACGTCGCCTGGAACGAAATAGCGCCTTCTTTCTGTTGATGCTGGCCAGCGTCACCTATCTTATCACCCCCCTCTCCCGTCCCCTTTGGGACGCGGTGCCCCTGCTGCCCTTCGTACAGTTTCCCTGGCGGCTCCTCGCTGTGCAAGCCCTTCCCCTGAGCTTCATCATCGGCCATTTGGCCCGCTTGCCGAGCAAGACGACAGCTCGACTGAGCCTTCGTCCCGAGACTTCGCCGAGCTCAGTCGAGGCGCTTAGGGCGACGGGCTCGCCGAGGTCCTGGCGCGGCATCATCGCTGGGGCCTTGGGCCTGGCCTTGCTGACTACGGCTATGCTTAATCTACCGGTGGAGTACCTGGTTATAGACGACGTCACCAGAGAGCAGGTAGCTCTATACGAATACTTCACCGCCTATGTGGGCACCACCAGCCGCAACGAATATCAACCTCGTTGGGTCGAGCCTGGTCCCTTCACCTCGGCGGTCTTGCTCAACGGCGGCAAGAAGCCGCCTCCTTTGGCTGTGCAAGGTAAACTCTCGGGGGCGAAGCTTGTGGCCCAAGGACCCACGAAGGAGCGCTGGCTGGTGGATATTGCCTCCCCTCAAGCTTCGCTGGCCTTCCACACTTACTACTTTCCTGGCTGGCAGGGTTATGTTGACGGGCGGCCGGTGGAGACACAACCTATCAAGGGCCTGGGCTACATTGGCCTGGCCGTGTCCCAAGGCCCCCACCAAGTCCTTCTACGCCTGGAGCGCACTCCACCGCGCGCCTTCGGTGAGGGACTATCCTTGCTCGCCCTCATTCTCATCGTCGGTTTGCTGGCCGTTGATTCTATCCCTATCCACCCCCTCCCAGCCCCTTCGGCTTCGCCCCGCCCTGAGCGGGACGAAGGGCTCAGGACAGGCTCCCCCTATGAGGGGGAGGGGTTTCGTGGCCTCCTTGAACGGCTACGCCGACGCTTTAGCGCCAGGGATTTCATGAAGTTGGCTGTGGCCCTGACTTTGCTCCTCTCTCTCGCCCTCTTTCCGCGTCTTCGGCCAAGGACAGTCCAGGAGGGTGCTATCTCAGACTTAGCTTTGGGGTTCAAAAGGGCTCCCTATCCCCACCACAACCCCCGAGGGATACCATTCGAGAACGGAGTGCGCTTGCGAGGATACCAGCTCTCAGCAGAGGAGGTGAAAGCTGGCCAGACAATCACCGTGACCTTGTACTGGGAAGAAGCCGCGATGGCGCAGGAGTCTAACCGCTGCCCTGAAGCCGTTGTCCGCCTCGTCCTGCCAGCGGCGCATCTCTTCCAGGTCCCTTACATCATCGCCGAAGATGAAGCGCCGCTGGAACCGACGACCATTCACCGCCTGGAAGTCCCTGTGGAGAGCGTGCGGGGGATCTATTTTGTCAGCGTCGGCCTGAGGGATGCCGAAGGGCCTGTCCTGAGCCCGCCTGCCCTGAGCCCTTCGTCCCGCTCAGGGCGGGGCGTAGTCGAAGGGTCGAAGGAGGAGATAGCAGCCCTCAGCGAAGGGGGGGAGCGGCTGGACATCCTCTGCCTGAGCCCTGTCCGCCTTCGGAGCGAGGTGGCGACGGCGATTGAGCAACCCTTCGACAGCCCTTCGACGGACCCCTGGTCCTTTGGCCCCAGGGACAAAGGGCTCAGGACAAGGCTCAGGATATCGCCAGCCTTAGCTGACTTCGGCCAGGGCATTGTTCTGGTTGAGGCGGATGCGCAACAAGAGAGCCCTCAACTCCTGAGGGCCAACCTCGTTTGGCAAGCGGCCGAGCAGGTTCCAGCCAACTATGTCACTTCCCTACGTCTCAAGGATGCCGAAGGTTACACCGTCGCCTCCCTCGATGCTCAACCCCTTTACGGTTTCTACCCCACCAGCCTTTGGCGGCCAGGAGAACTCGTCTACGATCGCCGCTGGCTTCCCCTTCCAGAGGGCATGCCGCCTGGCGACTATTCCCTCGAAGTGATCCTCTACGATGTGCAAACTTTGCAGCCTCTTGGCAGGGCCCGAGTGGAGAAAGTAACCTTGATGCACCCGACGGTAAAGGCGGGGTACCCCATCAGGCATCGCTTCCCCAAGGGGTTAGCCATCGCTGAGGCGAACGTGGAACGCACGCGTCTGGAGCAGGGCGAGAATCTCCCATTGACGGTGAAATGGGCTGCTGTGGCTTCCTTGGAACGGGATTACTCCTGCCTCCTGAAGTTGGAAGATGAGAGAGGAAAGATAGCCCAGAAGTGGCAACAGCCCCTCGTTCGCTCTTATCCCACCTCCCGCTGGCCGGTGAATGCCCTTGTCCTGGCTCGTTACAACTTGCGCCTCAGCCATGACCTGCCTCCTGGCCACTATCACCTGGTACTTGCCCCCAGCGATGCCCTGACGGGAGAAGAGCTGGGGGAGTTCGATGTCGAGACCATCGAAGTGATAGCGCCGCAACGCCATTTCACCGTGCCGGAAATGGAAAGGGGGCTGGGAATGACTTTCGGACGGGAAGTGCTGCTCTTGGGCTACAACTTGGCTCAAGAGGGCCAAGAGTTACGCCTGGGGCTTTATTGGCAAGCTCTCCGTCAAATGGAGGCGGACTACAAGGTTTTTGTTCACCTCTTCGATCCAGCTACCGAGACCATCGTGGCCCAACGGGATGCTATGCCGCGGGAGGGCCGCTATCCAACCTCTCGTTGGGCGGAGGGGGAAGTGGTGAGCGATTCGATCATCCTTTCCCTGGCGGAGGCGCCACCGGGCCGCTACCGGCTGGCGGTGGGCGTCTACCACCCCGAGACCATGGAGCGCCTGCCCGCCGTTGACGCCACCGGTCTCCCTGTTCGCGATAACCGCGTTGTCTTAGCTGAGGAGATAGAGATCCGGGAAGGTACATCAAGAACAAAAATAGGAGGCGAGAAATGAAAAGTAAATTGTTTATCCTGGGAACCGTGCTCATTCTGAGTGCGCTGATCTTGAGTGGCTGCGGGCTGACCACTGTCCGGCCCAAAGAAGCGCAACTTACCGTTGTAGGGGAATACCATTTCACCGTAACGCCAGAGGGTGTAACGAAACATTCACCAGGGGGTGTAAAATGGTATAAGGAAAGTGGTATGTGGACATTCATCGACGACTTTGGGGACATCTGGGTTTTCACTCCTGAAGGAGAAGATATTGTCACATTAACATTGGAGAACATCCCTTTCCGAAAACAATTCCCTGGCACCCCCCACGTAAAACAAATCTATGAAGTGGCAATAGAAAATGATGGATTGCGATTTAACAGCATGATGCTTGTTGAAAGTTCGTGGTGGAGGCAAGATCGAGTTTGTCTTAACTTTATCGAAATCCCTGTGGGCAAACCAAAAGTTTGGGAAGTTAGCATCCTCATAAAAGAAGAACAATAACGATGAAAGAGCGTTAAGAAGGTTAGAAATGAAAAGCAAACTGTCAATTTTGGGATTCGTGCTCACTCTGAGTGTCTTGATCGTCAGCGGCTGCGGGCCGATCACGGCCCAGCCCACCTCAGTCCCACCGCCCGCTGTGACGAAGCTGCCCGTCGTAGTGCCGCTCATCTCACCCCCAGCGATTACTCCGACGGTCGCTGTGGAGGCATCCGACGCGCAGGCTGCCCGCGATGCGGCCCTGACCTACATCAGCGAACACTACGGCGAGCAGGCCCCTGCGCTGAGCCTGAGCTGGATGGAGGAATTCACCCCAGGAAACCTAGTGGGCCGATTGGCAAGCTACCGGTACACGGCCGAGGATTGGGTGGTCTCGATACCCTATCGGACCCGGCCGGTGGTGTACCAGGTGGTGGTGACCAATCGGCCCACTGGGTTCCGGTGGGAGGGAACGGTAGACGCATCGGGGCAGGTGACGGAGCAACTCGCCCCCGACGATGTCCGGGCGGTCCGCGATACGGCCCTCGCCCACCTCAGCGAACGCTACGGCGAGCAGGCCCCTGCGCTAGACCTGACCTGGGCGGAGGAGCGCTCCGCACCAGACGTGTGGCGTGGGGCGGGGACCTATCGGTACATCGCCGAGGACTGGGTGGTTAAGGTATACTATCCGATGATGCCGCCCGAAACGGTGGTCTATCTGGTGACAGTGGCCAATCGGGCCACTGGGTTCCACTGGGAAGGACAGGTTGACACAGCAGGGGGTATGACGGAACTGCTCGACGATGTGCTGGCCGCGCGCGATGCGGCCCTGGCCTACGCCAGCGAACACTACGGCGAGCAGGCCCCTGCGCCAGGCCTGACCTGGACGGAGGACCACATTGGCCTCCCCCGGATCGTTTCAGAATTAGACTATGGTGGGCCAGGAACCTTCCAGTGGACGTACACGGCCGAGGACTGGGAGGTCATTATCTCCTATCGGTTCCTGACCCCCAAACCGGTCGTCTATGGGGTGTCGGTGGAGAACCTGGCCACTCATTTCTATTGGGAGGGAGAGGTGGACGCTGCGGGGCAGGTGACACAGCAGTCCCCACCCCAATGAAAAGCCAAGCGCTGTGACGCAAGATCGCGGATACGAGCAGGCGCTCAACTCTACAGACAAAGGGGGAACCTTTTTGGCCCCAAATCCGTCTAGAACATGGTAAAGCCAATTCGCGGCATATCAAAAACACAGAATAGGGGGCGAAAAATGAAAAGGAAACTGCATACTTTGGGATTGATGCTCATTCTGAGCGCGCTGGTTGTCAGTGGCTGCGGGCCGACTACGGTCCAGCCCACCCCCGTGATCCTAACTCCCACGCCGATACCGCCCACGCCGACGCCGAAGCCACCTACACCAGCGGGGGAGCTCGCACGGTCGGATATGAAGCGAGTGACTTCACCGAATGTGGCTGCCTCGGATCTGGCAGACCTGGTCAAGGGAAACAGTGCCTTCACCTTCGACCTCTATCAGGCGCTCGGAGAGGGGAACGGCAACCTCTTCTACTCTCCCTACAGCATCTCTCTGGCACTGGCGATGACCTATGCTGGCGCCCGAGGCGGGACCGCACAGCAGATGGCGGACACCCTCCACTTCATACTCTCGCAAGATCGTCTGCATCCCGCTTTCAACGGCCTGGACCTCGAACTCGCTCGTCGCAGCGAAGGTCCCACAGGCCAGGAGGGAGAGGGCACTCGTCCTGGACGACGAGTACAGGGCTTCCAGTTGCACATTGCCAATTCGTTATGGGGCCAGATCGGTTACGTGTTCCTGTCCGAATACCTCGACCTTCTGGCTGAGAACTACGGTGCCGGGCTGAGGCTGCTGGACTTTGCGAACGCACCGGAAGAGTCCCGCGTCACCATCAACGCCTGGGTCAGCGAGCAGACGGAAGATCGGATAAAAGGCCTGATTCCACCAGGCGGCATTAGTAAGATCACGCGGCTGGTGCTGGTCAACGCCATCTACTTCAACGCGGCGTGGCAGTATCCCTTCAAAGAGGAACTGACCCACGATGGTACGTTCCATCTGCTCGACGGCGGTGAGGTCAGCGTGCCGATGATGAAGCAGACGGAGTCCTTCGGTTATGCCGAGGGCGAAGGGTATCAGGCGGTCGAGCTGCCATACGTGGGAGGTGAGCTGTCAATGATTATCTTGCTCCCTGAGGCAGGCGGGTTTGAGGCGTTTGAAGGCTCGCTGGACGCCGAGCGGGTGGAGGCCATCGTGAGGGAACTGGCACACAAGCGGGTCGCTCTGACCATGCCTAAATTCACCTTTGATTCGAGCTTCATGCTGGCGAACACCCTGGCTGGCCTGGGCATGCCGGATGCCTTCTCGCGTGGAGCGGCAGACTTCTCAGGGATGGACGGTACCCGCGAGTTTTTCATCGGAGAGGTCATACACAAGGCCTTCGTCTCTGTGGACGAAGCGGGCACAGAAGCCGCGGCCGCCACGGCAGTGATAATGGCAGGAGCAGCTCCTGGAACGCCCGTTCCCCCCATTGAGGTCACCGTTGATCGCCCCTTCGTCTTTCTGATTCGCGACATCAAGACCGGGGCCATCCTGTTTGTGGGTCGCGTCGTCAACCCGAGGGCATGAGTGGAACCTTTTCGGCCCTCAATCCGTCTAGAACACGGTAAAGCCAATTTAAATACACCAATAACAAGAAAGGAAGGCAAAAAATGAAAAGCCAACTGTTCATCTTGGGATCGGTGCTCATTATGAGTGCACTGATCTTGGGTGGCTGCACACCATCAACGTCCCAGGAGGCTTCTGCAGATGTCTCGTGCGATGACTTCATGAAGCTCCAGAGCATCAGCAGAGAACTGGAAGTTGCTGTTGACAGCTCATTCACATTAACTCTGTGCTCCAACCCCACGACAGGCTTTCAATGGGAGTCGGCGAAAATTAGTGGCCAAACTGTGTTAGCGCAAGTAGACCACCAGTTTGTGTCTCCCGAAAGCGAGCCGCCTCCTCCTCCTGGAACCGCCGGCAAAGAGGTATGGACTTTCAAGGCGCTTAAGAAAGGTAAGAGCACCATATCCATAGAATATAGCCAGCCCTGGGAAGGCGGCGAGAAGGCAGCCTGGACGTATGCCTTGGCCGTGGTTGTTAATTAGCCAGTTGCATCACCAACGCCCACACCGGTAGACCTTGACGGCACCGAGTGGGTGCTCATCTCGCTGAACGACAGCAGCCTCATTGAAGGTACTGACATCACCCTGAACTTCGCCGCTTGTACTGAGCCCAGTCGAAGTGAAGGCGTTCTCAGCGGGTTCATGGGCTGCAACGGCTACGGCGGCGGACGCGATAGCGGCAAATACATGGCGACTGTTAGGAGAACTTGAAAAGTGAACACCTTTAGACTTCAAAAGTGAACTTTGAATCCCTTCAAGGGGTAGCTGACAGAGTGTACCATTCTGTTGTTCCACCAGATACGAATGTCCATGACATCCTTCGCGGTGTTGGGGATTAGGTGGATTTCGACATGCTCGCGGAGTGGAACATTCGGCACCTCGATTGTGTGGTTGAACAAAGAAATCCGCCGGTAGCCGTT
>Ga0209986_10000102_pt1 | contig 73994 bp, 71 predicted proteins | sample BlataG_FD_183168 | JGI IMG/M metagenome (GOLD analysis project Ga0209986, IMG submission 183168) | Deep subsurface microbial communities from Black Sea to uncover new lineages of life (NeLLi) - Black_00105 metaG (SPAdes) (version 2) | ecosystem: Environmental > Aquatic > Marine > Oceanic >... | reverse complement strand
TGCAAAACCAATCAGATTATCCATCCAGTATTACTGGAGACCGCCCATCGAGATTATCACCAACAGGTTTGGGCAACAGCCTCTAAAGAGAGGGAAAATTAAAGGCGCTGTTAAGGAGCAATTTGTTACGCCACTTGAAAGTCTCCCCATCCGCCGCATAAACTTTGATGACCCTCAAGAGGTCAAAATCCACGACCATCTGGTAGAGCTGGTTGATAGCATCATCGAGGCAAAGAAGAGCCTGGCCAGCTACAATCGGTTCTTTCCCAAGATGCGGTTAACTCGCCTTCAGGAAAATGAGCCTTTACCAGAAATAGACGATGAAGAGGTCGTTAAATCTCTCGAGTCTTCGGTGCTTCGCACTATTCGCACACACTCGCAAATTCAATACCACCCACAGGCCATTGAGCACTTTTTCCTGAAAGGCGCAAAGTTGGCAGAGGATGGCGAAAGCCTCACTATCGTTTCAAAAGATAGGCAGATACTAACCTTAACTGCCCCTCAAAATGTTTTAGTATATCTCCAGAAGATACTGCCGAACTACCAGGGCAAAGAATATAGTGAAATAATTGACCGAATTCTTATTCCGACTGAGACAGAGTTAGCTGATAGGAAGAGTGCAGAGATTTTGTCTCAGGTCACCAGACTCCGTGGAAAAATCAAAGTTCTCCAGCAAGAAATTGACTCTATTGTTTTTGACCTCTATGGTTTGAGTAAAGAGGAGCGGGGGGTTATCATAAGATATCCTTAAAGGAATGTGCTGATGGCTTCCACACTGACAGATACAGAGATTATGGACTTATTGGAAGAAGAGAAGCCTCTTCCAGAAAAATATCGCGACAGGCTTCAGCCAAAAAGGAAATCCGCATATCAACACGGAGAACGAGAGTTGAAAGTGGACACACCTTCAGGACACAGCTTTAGAATCATCATTAGAAGGAATAGCCAAAACATTCTGGATTTCTCAATTATCTTGAGCTACTATGACGAGGCTTCAAACACATGGCTACGCTTGGTTCGCTACAATGGAAAACACCCCTCTTTGCACACCAACAAAATCGAGAGAAACTCCTTCCATGATTTCCACATTCATAAAGCAACTGAAAGATACCAACTAGGGGACTATCCAATTGATGGCCATGCTGAGGTGACTCATTCCTACTCGACCTTTGAAGAGGCTCTCGCTGCCTTTTTGAAGGATTGCCATTTTGAATCTCCGGCTAGCGCTCAGCTATCTTTATTTGAGTAGGGGTGTGAAAAATGGATCTTGAAAGGATCGAGAAGGAATTCAAGGCCAAAGTCTGTGACAGAGTGCAACTCTTGCCAGAGGGTAAGGAACGTTTAATCGTTTCGACGCCCTTCACATTTGAGGATGGAGATCATCTCTGCATTCTGCTTAAAAAGTCTGCAGATAGATGGTATTTTACTGATGAAGGGCATACCTTTATGCACCTATCCTATGATGATATAGATGTTGACAGGGGAACCCGAAGAAAGATTATTGATACGGTGTTAGGAACCTATCAGATACAGAATGCTGAAGGTGAGCTCAGGTGTCTGGTCGAAAATGGAGATTTTGGAGATGCACTTTTCACCTTCGTTCAGGGAATTATCAAGATCACTGATGTTGCTTACCTGAGACGGGAGAGGTTGCGCTCTCTTTTTATGGAGGAGTTTCATAGTTTCCTCGAGGAGAGCGTCCCTGCTGGGAGATGCACATTCAACTACCGAGATCCCCAACATGACCCTGATGGTAAATATACTATAGACTGCCGAATTAACAGTCGAAGAAGACCCTTGTTTGTTTTTGGCATTCCTAATGACGATAAGTGCCGTGATGTGACTATTACCTGCCTACAGTTTGAAAAATTTGCTATTCCATTTATTTCCGCTGCTATTTTTGAAGACCAAGTGGAGATTAACAGAAAGGTCTTGGCTAGGTTCACCGATGTGTGCGAAAGGCAATTCTCAAGTCTTCAATCAGCCAAAGAGCGGTTCGCTAAGTATCTAGATAATCTCCCTGAGTGAACTGAGGGGTCGGCTGAAAATTGAATAGAAAGGAGGTAGAAATTGGCAACAAAAATAGGGATTAATGGCTTTGGACGAATCGGCAGGTTGGCTCTCAGGGCAATAAACCAGAGGTACAATGGCAAGTTGGAGGTAGTGGTGGCGAATGACCTTACCGATGCTAAGACCAATGCTCACCTTTTCAAGTACGACACCAATTACGGCAGCTACCCAGGCAAAGTGGAAGCCACAAATGATTCTATTGTAGTGGATGATAGGGAAATAAGAGTCCTGGCGGAGCGTGACCCGGCCAAAATCCCCTGGCGAGATTATGGGGTGGACATTGTAATTGAATCAACAGGGCTTTTTACTCAAGCCTCCAAAGCCGCCGCTCACCTTCAGGGTGGGGCTAAGAAAGTGATTATTTCAGCCCCAGCCCAAGAAGAGGACATAAGCATTGTCCTTGGGGTTAATGAAGGGCAATATGACCCAGCCAAACATCACGTCATCTCCAATGGTTCCTGCACCACCAATTGCATTGCCCCTGTGGTCAAAGTTCTTCACCAGAACTTTGGCATAGTTCATGGATTTATGACGACTATCCACTCCTATACTAACGACCAGAAAATTCTGGACGTGTTTCACCCCGACCTACGTCGAGCGAGGGCTGCTGCTATGAACATCATACCCACTACTACCGGTGCGGCTCGTACCACGACTGTGGTCATGCCTGAATTGAAAGGAAAGCTGGATGGCCTTGCTATAAGGGTGCCTACTTCCATAGTGTCTCTTGTGGACCTCGTGGCTGACCTGGATAGGAAGGTGAGCGTTGAGGAAGTCAACGATGTCTTTCGCATGGCTGCTGAGGGAGAACTTAAAGGTATAGTGGAATATTGTGACGAGCCCCTGGTAAGCATGGATTTCAAAGGCAATCCGGCCAGCGCCATCTTTGATGCCTTGAGCACCATGGTTATCGATGCCAATCTGGTGAAGGTGCTAGCCTGGTATGATAATGAGTGGGGCTATAGCTGCCGCCTCGCCGACCTTTGTTGCTATATTGCTGCTAAAGGCCTGTAAGCGGGTGAATTCTCATTACGGTTAGCGGAATAGATCACGGCGTTTTTTGGCCACTGCTTCGATTGTCCTTCGCTATGCTCAGGGCTTCGGCTCCCGGCAATGACAGATACAGTGACTGGTGCAAAACGTCGTTACGACGAGTCAAGCGACGAAGCAATACTCTTGTGGATCAGCCAACATAAGGTATGAGGAGGCCCTTGACAAAGCTGTTAGCTATGCTAAAGTTTACTATAAGGAGGTGAGATATGTACTGTCCTAAATGTGGTGCTGAGAATCCGTGGACTGCCAAGTTTTGCTTTAAGTGCGGTGCAGAGCTTGCCGCGTCGGGGGCATCTGAAACTAGTACTGGGCTATCTCCTAACATAGCCGGGCTTCTTTGCTATGTGGCTTGGTGGATAACGGGTATAGTTTTTGTCGTGATTGAGAAGAAGAGCAAGTTCGTTAAGTTCCATGCCTGGCAATCCATTATGACCTTTGGGATATTGACGGTGGTTCAGATTGTTATATCGATTCTTGCCGCCATAGTATGGACTCCGTTTGGGTTTGTATCGGGATTATGGACGTTTCTGAATGTCCTGGGGATCATTGTTTGGGTTGTAAGTGTCGGCCTGTGGATTGCTCTCATGGTTCTAGCGTATAGCGGCAAGATGTGGAAGCTGCCCGGGGTAGGTAACTGGGCTGAGAAGCAAGCTAGTAAAGGTTCCTAGACTCTATTTATTGGTCATCTCGGGTCCCAGCTAACTTGTTAGCCTTACCGACATAGAGTTCTGTCTCTCCGATTCATTGCTCTATTTGGCGTCTACGATTCCTGAGCGGAAGTAGTGGCCATCGAGGGAGCCTCTTCTGGTGTGGGGTCTGTCTACGAGCTTGTCATAAACCTCTCAATCTTTCACATCAAGGGTGTAGCGTACAGGAGTAGACCCTCCAGCTTTGTCCAGCTCTGCCACCGCTTGCTCGTGAAACGGCGTGGCATGATTGGAGCTCTATTTGGCTGGTCCATGTGCGTCTAATAGGAAACCTGTTAACTTGCCGCGTATGTATTTGGCAATATCACAGTGGAGTTTAGGCGATCAGCCGACATTGCAGGCAAAGCGTGGCAATCTCCGCCACTCCTTCGATACTGTGTTGGGACTTCGTCCCGCGCAGTGGCAGGGCGATGTGGTATCGCCAGGATAGAGGAAAGCCAGTCTATGCGCGACAACAGTCATGAGGCCTGGTATCATTTCCAGGTTTTTCTATGGCCTGAGTTCAATCCTTCGGCTGTTTTGGCGCTAGCTGTAAACCTTCCACATCAATTTTCGTTTTTGAGTATAATAGGCATCGGACTGATGTCTATTGAGAAAGATGTAGTCTCCCGGGCAGTAAAAGGTGATGGGCAAGCTTTCGCTCAACTCTATGAGGAGAATTTCGATAAGATTTATCGCTATGTTTACCTGAGGCTGGGAAATCAGGCTGAAGCTGAAGATTTGAGCCAGGAGGTGTTTGTCAAAGCTCTGGAGGCGATCGGCTCTTACAAGTGGCGAAATTTACCTTTCGCTTCTTGGCTGTTTCGCATCGCCCATAATCAGATAGTCGATTACTTGAGGAAGCACACAAAGGTGAGAGAGGCACCTTTCGATGATAATAATATGATTTCGATTGGTGAAGCAAGCCCAGCATCTGTGGCAGAACAAGGTCTTGAGATTGAGGAGCTAATTGACGCCGTAAAGAAATTGTCTCCGGCTCAGCGCGAGGTGATTTCTCTTCGTTTCGGCGCCGAGTTTTCTATTGCTGAGGTGGCTGAGGCCTTGGGCAAAAGCCCTGGCACTGTGAAGGCTCTACAGTACAATGGCATAGTGGCATTAAGGAAGATGCTGCTAGCAAATAGGTAGAAAATGGCAGAGAAGATAGAAGACATTCTAGATAAGTGCTTGGAGCGCATATTTAAGGGCGAAAGCATTGATGATTCTCTCAAAGCTTATCCTGAGCGAGCGCCCGAACTAGAGCCTTTGCTCAAGACCGGCTTTGCCCTTATTCGGAAGTCTCCTGCGGTTCAGCCTAGCCCTGAGTTTAGGGCAAAGGCCCGTACTCAGCTTCAGGGGATGCTTGCTGCTAAATCAGAGGAGGCTGAAAAAAGACCAAAGGGTCTAATTTGGCATAGGAAGTGGGCTGTGGCTGTCACTGCTATCCTGGCTATTCTATTTGCTGGCACAGGTGTAGTTGTTGCTTCAGCAAACGCCTTACCTGACAAGCCTCTTTATCCCGTGAAGTTGGCTGTGGAGCAGGTTAGATTGACATTGGCCTTTTCTGACATGAGCGAGGCGAAGCTTCATATTCAGTTTGCCGAGCGAAGAGCGGGTGAAATCGCCGAAATGGCTCGCGACGAAAAAGGTGCTAAAATTCCTCTATTAACCGAGAGACTGGCTAATCATTTGGATAGAGTGTATGAGATTGAGAGCACATGGGAGATCAGGCGAGAAGGGCTGAAAGCACTGGGTCCCAATGATGGGGTGGAAGCTTATGGCAACGGAGAGGATGTAGAGAAGCTAAGGACAATGCTAATTGAAAGCCGCTCAAGGAGTCTGCATGTATTGCAGAATGCTCTGAAGAAGACCGCTGAGGAGATTAAGCCCAGTGTGGAGCAAGCGATCAAGGATGTGAGAGAGAATTATGAGGAAACACTTTTTCTGTTGGAAAGTGACTCAAGGCAATAGTCTGGATGAAAAACTCCTTTAGGAATTAGGCGAGGCAGAGTATAATAGGGTTGGGAAGATGGGTTCAGAGGTTTTCTACCGCAAGTGGCGTCCGCAGATTTTGGCTGAGCTGGTAGGGCAAGAGCCGGTGGTTGAGACCTTGCGCCGTGCTGTCGAGAGCGGAAAAATTGCCCACGCTTACCTTTTCTGTGGGCCTCGAGGCACGGGAAAAACCAGTACTGGTCGCATCCTGGCAAAAGCGGTCAACTGCCCTAATCAGACCGGTGGCGAGCCGTGTAACGGTTGCAGTGTATGTCGGTCAATCACCGAAGGCAGGGCTCCGGATGTAATAGAGATAGATGCCGCTAGCAATCGCGGCATTGACGAGATTCGCAGCCTCAGGGAGAAAGTTCATTATGCTCCAAACCTCGCTCGCTACAAAGTGTATATTATTGATGAGGTCCATATGCTTACTGAGGCAGCTTCTAATGCCTTGCTGAAGACTCTAGAGGAGCCGCCACCTCACGTTATTTTTATCCTGGCTACGACGGAGCCACATAAGGTGCTACCCACTATAATGTCACGCTGCCAGCGATTCAATTTTCGTCGCCTGGCGCAAGGAGCAATAGTAGACAAATTGAAACTGATATGCCAGCAAGAGGATATCAATGTGGGCCTTGATTCCTTGAAGCTTATTGCTCAGGCAGCTACTGGAAGCCTCCGTGACGCTGAGAATCTGTTGCAGCAATTAGTTGCTTACTATGGGAATCAAATTGATTTTGACCAAATTCGGATGGCGCTAGGGTTCAGCAAAGATTTGCGAGTGGGAGAACTGGCAAAATGTATCGCCAATGGGGACATTCTCAGAGGTCTTCAAATCATAAATAGCGTTGACAATGATGGCATGGACCTGCACCAGTTCAATCTGGGGCTAGTAGAGTATCTTCGAGGGCTATTATTGGTCAAGGCTGGCGCAGAGGAGGCTGTCGACGTCACTGCTGAGAATCTAGCCGAGATGAAGAGCGTGGTGGCTGGTGTTGATCTTGAACGTCTGCTTGGGGCAACCAAGCTTTTCGCTGGCATAGATTTTCGCACCTACAATTACTCCACTTTGCCTTTGGAGCTGGCTTTGGTCGATTGTGTATTGTCTTCAATGCCGGAAGAGCCGACTTCGATTGCATCTCCAGAATCAGTGAAACCTACCATCGCATCTGGGGTGCTTGCCAAAGCTCACGAAGAAACTGAATTTGTTGCTGCGAATGAGGCTGAGACTTCTGAGACAAAGGCGTCTCAAGGCATTGATTACGTCCGTGGTCGGTGGAAGGAATTTATTCAATCTTTGCGAGGCGAAGGTTCCAATGGCAATTTGGATGCTTTCTTACGCAGCGCCTGTGAGCCGATGGCCCTTGAGGACGACACCTTGACGCTCGGTTTCTACTATTCTTTTCATAAGGAAAAGATAGAGGACCCCAAATATCGATATCTGGTGGAGAGAAAGCTCCAGGAGGTTTTCGGGCAGTCCTATAAGTTGAAGTGCATCCTCGTCAACCTCAAACGAAAAGTGCCACCACAAACCCAAAGCCCTTTGATTAAAGCCGCTCTAGAAATGGGCGCTGAAATCAGTGACTAGAATGGATAAGCGTTTATTGCGCCAGGCGCAGCAACTTCAAGCAAAATTGGCCAAAGCCCAAGAGGAGCTGGGTAATTACACTGTGGAAGCCACTAGTGGAGGCGGCGCAGTGAAAGTGCTGATTGATGGCCATCAGAAGGTTCATTCGGTAGAGATATCGCCAGAAGTGATCAATGCTGAAGACGTAGAGTTACTTCAAGACCTGGTCATGACTGCCATGAATGAAGCTGTTGCCAAGTCGCAAGAGCTTGCTAACAAGCATCTTGGCAGTGTGACAGGTGGGCTTAATATCCCGGGATTGACCTAAAATAGAGAATGGCATCTATCGCTGAGCCTATAGCTAGGCTAATCGCAGAACTCAACAAATTGCCTGGAATAGGGCCAAAAAGCGCTCAGAGGTTGACTTATCATTTGTTGCACATGCCGGATGAGGAAGTCAAAAGTCTAGCTGAGGCTATTATGTCTCTGAAAGAAAAGGTGGAGCTGTGCTCAGTCTGTTTCAACATCACCGACCGCAACCCTTGCCCTATTTGCCAAGACGAACAGCGCGACCATTCCAAGATTTGCGTTGTTGAGAGGCCTTCAGACATCATTCCTTTGGAGCGAACTGGGAAGTTTAAGGGCGTTTATCATGTGCTCCACGGAACTATCAGCCCAGCACAGGGGATAGGGCCTCAAGAATTGAAGGTAAAGGAGCTTTTGTATCGCCTTCAAGACAATTCGGTAGCCGAAGTGATTTTGGCAACTAACCCTACCATGGAGGGTGAGGCCACAGCTATGTACTTGCGCCAGATGATCCATCCTTTGGGCATCAATATTAGCCGCCTGGCTCGAGGGTTGCCATTTGGGTCCGACTTGGAATATGCTGATGATATGACCCTAGGTCAAGCTCTCGAAGGCAGGCAGGAATTCTAGAAGTCGCGGATGGCAGCACCTCACACTTATCAAACACGAGCCATAGTCGTCAAGCAAAGCAAAATCGGTGAAGCTGACAGAATTGTCACGATTTATACCCCTGGGTTTGGCAAGCTACAGGCAATAGCCAAAGGGGCCTGCCGCCCCGGAAGCAAATTGGGTGGCAATGTGGAGCTACTGACCTATAGCTCAATGATGCTGGCCAAAGGGCGTAACCTCGATATCATCACTCAAAGTCAAACAATCGATGCTTTCCCAGCTCTAAGAAACGATTTGTGGCATATGGCTTGCGCCCTCTACACCCTGGAGCTTGTAGATTCCTCCACACTGGAGAACAGCGAAAATAGTCCTTTGTTTGATTTGCTGCTCAATACCTTGAGGTGCCTGTGTCAGTCGCAGAACGATGAAAGCGTGGTGCGCTACTTTGAGCTTCATCTTCTCCAGCATCTGGGCTATCGTCCTCAACTGCGCCGGTGTGTCAATTGTGATTCCCGCCTCAATCCAGTAATCAACTTCTTCAGTCATAGGCAAGGTGGGATCTTATGCCCACGTTGCAATCAGAAGGAGCCTACATGCCGTCCATTGTCAGTCGATGCTCTGAAAGTCCTTCGTCTATGGCAGGGCTGTGACTATTCCACTGCCAGCCGGGTGAAAGTGGGCCCAAAACTATCGTTAGAGTTAAAGCAAGTGATGCAAGGATATATAAGACATCTTTTGCAGGGGGAGGTCAAATCGATGACTTGGCTGGAGGAGCTAGAGAAGAAGTCTGTTGACAACAATTGTGGGACAGACTAAAATCGCCGCGATTGAAATAGAAACGTAAATGGGCGGTAGGCGACGCTTTGGCAGAATAGCTGGGATCGTGAGGTAGGTGACAAATCCATCTTCCTCGCCACGAGGGGTTTTCCTTTTGGGATGAGCCGAGAATTTCGACTGGAGGCAAGAAATGCATGTCATAGTAGCAGGCTTAAGTAATACAGGGAAGAGCCTGGCAGAACTCCTTTCCAAGGCAGGGAATGAGGTGGTGGTTGTAGACTTGGATGCAGCGAAATGCACTGAGATGGCAGAATGCTCTGACGTGATGGCGATAGCGGGAGATGCCACCAAAAAGTCAATATTGGAAGAAGCGGGGGTCAGGAATGCTAACGCCTTAGTGGCAGTGAGTGGTGATGACTCAGACAATTTGATGATCAGCATGCTCGCCAAGGAGATGGGGGTGAAGAAAGTCATCACTGTGGTGAGTGACGAAACGCACGCGGAGACATTTAAACAGGCTGGGATCGGTTTTCAGGTCAAGCCGGACGCTGTAGTGGCAAAGCATATCCAGCGCATGATTTCACAGCCTTATGTGAAGGATTTTCTCTCTTTCGAGAGGGCGGAGATCTTTGAAATAGAAGTTGAGGAAGGCATGAGGTGTGTGGGGAAGATAGTCTCTGATATAGGAACCCCAAATGGCACGAAAGTCCTTGTCGTAGAGCGGGGAGGGAAGTATTTGAATGGGGATGCTACGATGCAGCCAAAAGACTGGCTGACTCTCATTGTGAACCGGGAATCTACCAAAAAGGGAACTGAATTTATGGATAGATGGTTTACCAAAGGATAAGGTTAACCCTCCATGTTGTCGGCTCATTTCTAAAATACGTTGCTCTAATCTACCTTTTCCCCCTAGCACTAGCTCTTTACCTTGGCGAAGACTGGCATATTTTCCTATATTCCCTACTCGTCACCTTAGCTATTGGGCTCCTTCTTGAATTTGGATTCAGAACCACTAAGGTAATAGAGCGCGCCGATGGTTTTACCATAGTCTCCTTCGCCTGGCTTCTTGTGCCACTTCTTGGCGCACTTCCCTACATGTTTCTGGGATGGGACTTCCTTAATGCCTTTTTCGAGGCCATGTCTGGCTTCACTACCACTGGCGCTACTATACTCGAGAGGGTAGAAGAACTACCTAGGAGTCTGCTCTTATGGCGGAGCCTTACACAATGGCTGGGTGGGATGGGGGTGATAGCTCTTTTTGTTGCCATCCTGCCAAGGCTGGGAGTAGGAGGTTCTCAGGTATTCGATCTGGAATTTCCGGGTCCCTTGCCTGAAAGGCTACGTCCCAGATTTAGGACGACAGCAAGGCTTCTCTGGACTATCTATGCGGCTTTTACCGGGGCTGAAATAGCGCTCCTTTATTTCCTGGCTAAGCTAAAGCTCTTCGACTCAATCTGCATTTCCCTCTGCACTCTCCCTACCGGCGGATTTACCCCCACCACGGAGAGTATTGGAGCCTACGGCAGTCCGTTAGCCGAATACATCATTATGGTCTTTATGTTCCTAGCAGGCATAAGCTTCATAATTCATTATCAGGTTCTGAGGGGAAACTTCAAGATCCTCAAAGATGAGGAATTTCGGCTTTACACAATTCTTTTGGTGGTAGCTACCTCGGCACTAATTCTTTCTGAGGGCCTTGGCTCACATAGATCTGCGCTCTTCCAGGCGATTTCGATTATGACGACCACCGGCTTTGCTACCTGCGATTTCGGCTCTTGGCACTTTGGCGCTAGAATGTTGCTCTTAGCCTTGATGTTTGTTGGAGGCTGCGGTGGTTCTACCAGCGGGGCCATAAAAGTGGTGCGGGCTTTAACCCTGCTGAAGCATAGCAGGGTGATGATGAGGAGGGCGATTTCACCAAAAGCCATAATTCCGGTGAAATATAACCAAAAGCCGCTCTCGGAGGAAATAATTCGCGATATAATTTCCTTTGTTTTTCTTTATCTCCTTGTCGCGGGCGCGGCTTCCATAATACTTGGTTATCTGGGGCTTGACCTAGAAACATCCATCTCAGCGGTAGTTGCTACTCTGGGGAATGTCGGACCTGGCTTGGGTGGAGTAGGGCCTGCTTTGAACTATGGTTGGCTTCCCGAAGCAGCAAAGATCATTCTAATTGCTTGTATGTGGTTAGGGAGGTTGGAATTGTTTACTGTGTTCATGATATTTCTGCCCGGCTTCTGGCGGAGGTAGTCCCTAGTGGGAAAAGCGAGAATAGTCCTTTGTTTGATTTGCTGCTCAATACCTTGAGGTGGCTGTTCCAGCCCAGTGAAAATAGGCCCAAGACTATCGTCGGAGTTGAGGCAAGTGATGGAAGGATATATAAGATATCTTTTGCAACGGGAGGTTTGGCCCATGGCTTGGCTGGAGGCGTTGGAGAAGAAGTCGCTTGTTGACAACTGTCACAGGACAAACTAAAATCGCCGCGATTAAAATCGGTGCAGGATAGGGCGCAGGCATACAGAACTGATTTGAATTCGCTCATTATTCTCCGGCGCAGCTCTCAAGGAGGATTGATCCCGATGAACAGGCGTGAATACGCAGTTAAGCTGCTTGCTTGTCATAAAGGCAGAGGTGGTGGCTATCGTTACTAAGTGCTGGGTGTGGCAAGAGAACGCTTCAGCCGGAATGAACCTTGAAAGGGTAGTTGGAAACTAGGAGTGAGCAGAGTTCGCCTATTGAAGTGTGGCGCACAAGGTCAACCAGCCGGAGGTGTCTGTTGAGATGAAGGAAGGGGAAGAATCGTTTGAGCGTGTAAGGCCACTACGACCGGGGGATGTAATACTTCGGAGGAAGAGGCCTCGGAGAAAGCTCCGTGTATTACCCAATATTCCGGCGTTCCTTAGATTCTTAAGAGATGTCTCTGCCCGAACTCCTTTAATATGGCTGCTGGTTGCTCTAGTTGTCCTTTGGCTGGTTTTCTCTTTGGGATACTACCTTACTGAAAGGGGGGTAAATGAACAGATAACGTCCTATAGTCATGCTTTGTGGTGGACCTTTGCAGCTATGCAAACACAAGGTGCTGCAACGCCAGTCACCGCGTCAGGAAGGGTAATTGGTCTAATTTGGTCAATTATCAGTACCATCCTTTTTTGGGGCATAATGCTTAGTCTGTTCTATGCCTACTTTACACGTCCGGTGCGACGCCCCTCACGAGAAGTGATAAACACCATACAATATAATCTGGGGGAGCTGGAAAACCTATCCGCTAGTGAATTGGAGGCGCTGAGGGATGCCACAACAAGGATTGTGGATGCCCAAATAAGTAAGCTTAAGGAGGAATCCTCAAGCTAATGAGGGAGATAGCCTTTTGGTGGAGACAGATTTGGTTCAGTAGACTCTTAGTTGCAATGAAGGAGAGGGTGAATAGGAGATAGTTGCCGTTGGGGTCAAGCTCTATTGACTAATAGTGAGGGAACAGGTAACATGCCACACTTGGTGAAGACAAAGAGGATTCTGGTGCCCGTGGGTGGAAATAGCGTCGACGAGGAAGTCATAAGACTGGCTTGTGTTTTGGCTAAGAAACCTAAGGCTCAAGTCTATATTGTCTACGTCATTGAGGTGGAAAGGAGCCTTCCTTTAGATGCCCAAGTTGACTCGGAGACTAGGAAGGCAGAGGCGGCGCTGGCCAACGCTGAAGACATCGGCGCTGAAGAACATTGCGAAATGGAGACAGATCTGCTCCAGGCTCGAGAGGCCGGCCCAGGGATTGTTGACGAAGCTATCGAAAGAGGAGTAGATTTAATCATAATGGGGATTGGGTACAAGAGACATCTTGGTGCATTTGATTTGGGGAAGACCGTTCCTTACGTTTTGAAGGAAGCTCCTTGTCATGTTTTGTTGTATCGGGGGCATGTTTCCCCGAAATAGGCAATGAACGTGATTATTATGGGTTGTGGGCGGGTCGGAGCTGAGTTAGCTCATCTACTTGATGCCGAAGGGCATAAGGTGACTATTCTTGACGCAGATACCAAAAACCTTCAGAGGTTACCGTCTGAGTTTGGTGGCATTGCTCTGACAGGCGACGCCACTGATGAGGATGTACTGAGAAAAGCGGGCATAGCAGAAGCCAATGCCTTCGTAGCAGTAACTCGGGATGACGATCGAAATGCCATGGCAGCCCAAATTGCCAAGCAGATATTCGATGTCCCGAAGGTAGTCTGCCGTATTTACGACCCGCCAAGAGAGGAGTTTTATAGAAGTCTGGGACTGGAGGCTATCAGCCCCACGGCACTCTTTGCCCGATTGATAAGGGAAAGGCTAGGAAACTAGAAAGAGATATGTACATCATAATTGTTGGAGGCGATGAGGTCGGGTCTCGTTTGGGCAAGGAGTTGCTTGCTAGTGGCCATGAAGTGTTAGTGATCGAAAGAAATCCGGAAAGATGTGATCACTTAACGGATGAACTGGGTAGTATATCCTTGTGTGGCGACGGTTGCGAAATGGCTGTCTTAACAAAGGCAGGAATAGCAAGAGCAGGCGCGTTTATTGCTGTTACTCACGAAGATGATGATAACCTAGCGGCTTGTCAGATAGCTAAGCAGAAGTTCAATGTCCCGCGGGTTATCGCCAAGATTAATAGTCCCAAGAATGAGCACATCTTTGCTAAACTCGGCATAGAGCATACGGTGGACGTGGTGGGGCTTGTGTTAGAGCATATTAAGGAGCAGGCCGGGATTTCTTCCTTAATCCATCTTTTGAGTCTGAAGGACGAAGGGGTGGAAATCGTCTTATTGAGGGTCACCAAAGATCTGCCAATAGTGGGTAAGCCCATAAAGGAATTACTTCCTGATTATGCTGCTTCTTCTTTGTTAGTACGTAAAGGGCATCCGCCCGTGGTGTGTACTCCGGCCACTGTTTTGGAAACTGGTGACCAGTTCGTTTTCTTGATTCCGAGCAGAGACATTCAACTGCTTCGAGCTTCGCTGATTGGCGCCGGCCAAGGCGGCAAATAACAATGGTGCGGGTCGCTTTCCAGGGGGAAAGAGGTGCCTTTAGCGAGGACGCCTCGACAAAGCTTTTTGGCAGGAACATCGACGTTTTGCCTTGTGTCCGCCTTCGAGACGTTTTTCAAGCTGTGTCAGAGAATGAAGTTGGGTTTGGTGTAGTCCCTGTTGAGAATTCTCAAGCCGGCAGCATCAATGAGACGTATGATTTGCTATTGGCATATTCGCTGAATATATTTGCTGAGGTTATTCTCAAGATAAGCCACTGCTTAATGGCTCTGCCCGGTGAAGATTTGGACGGGATAAGAATCATCTACTCGCACCCCCAAGCTATAGCCCAATGCGAGGAGTTCTTGAGCCAACTGGGAGCTGAAATTGTGCCCACCTATGATACTGCAGGCAGCGCCAAAATGATAGCAGAGAGGCAACTCAAAGGCTGTGCTGCCATAGCCAGCAGGGAAGCTGCTAATATATACACCTTGGAGATCGTGGCACCGGAAATCGAGACCAACGTGAATAACTACACTAGGTTCTTTGCTATTTCCAAGCGAAAAGCTGAGCCAGCCGAGAACAATAAGACCTCTCTTGTCTTTGCTGCTAAGCATGTGCCCGGCGCTCTATACAGGGTTTTGGGCCTCTTCGCCAATAGAAACATAAACTTAACAAAACTAGAGTCCAGGCCAGGCAAAGACAGGCCCTGGGAATATGTGTTTTATACTGATTTTGAAGGACACCTGGATAGCGAAGTCTACCAGGAGGCGATAAAAGAACTACAAGAGCAAGCCACTTTCGTCAAGATACTTGGTTCCTACCCTAAGGCGGAGTAGAAATCTACTCAATAGCGCTCTTTAGCTTTTTGTATGTAGCGGCTAATGCCTCTGATATGACTTTGGTGTTGGACAGCACAGGCATAAAGTTGGCGTCACCTTGCCATCGGGGCACTATATGAGTGTGGAGGTGCTCTTCTATTCCAGCTCCAGCAACTTTACCTATGTTCAGGCCCACATTGAAGCCAGCGGGCTTTAGTATTCTTGTCAAGAGTGTGATGCCCTTTCTGACAATGTCAAAGTGCTCCTTAGCCTCGTCTTCGCTTAGGTCCTGCAAATTTGCTGTGTGGCGGTAAGGAGCTATCATTAGATGCCCCGGGTTGTAGGGGAAAGCGTTCAGGATTATGAAATTGCTTTGGCCGCGGTAGAGGATTAGGTTCGCCTCATCGTTCTGTTCTCCTGGCTTTTGGCACAGAATGCATCCCGTTTCACTTGGTCTTTCTATGTATTCCATTCGCCAGGGTGCCCAAAGTTGGTCCATTTGCGTCGTTTGATGATATCTCCTCTTTAAGTCAATTGCAATGGCATCTTAGTCAAACGAGATTGTTGAGCCTCCTGCTGTCTTGATCACATTTATGCGTACAGGAAAGGCATCTCTTAGCTCTTCAAGGTGGGTTATCACAATTATCTTGTCGAAATCATCCTGAATGGAATTTATGGTTTCCACGAGCTTCTCCCTCCCTGAGCTGTCTTGAGTGCCGAAGCCTTCGTCGATAATCAAGGTTGATAGAGAAGCTCCGGCTCTCATTACCAGTAGTTTAGATAGAGCGATGCGCAGTGCCATATCAATGCGAAAGGCTTCGCCGCCGCTGTACATTTCGTAGCCGCGAGTGCCCAGTTCATCAGCAATCATAATGTCAAGAGTCTCAATGCTCTCCCCTTTCTTGGTTTCACGCTGAGTTGCTAGTCTTAGCGTTAAGCGATTATCGGTCATTTTCCCAAGGAGCCTATTGGCTTCCGCCTCAATTTCAGGAAGAGACCTCTCAATTAGCAATGCTTGGATGCCTTTCTTGCCAAAAGCTTCTGTCAGCTCTTTGTAGATTTGTTCTTCCCCAAGAGCCTGATGCCAGAGCCTCTCGTAGCTTCTTTTGTTGTTTTCTAATTCATCGTATTGGCGTAACTTCATTCGCAATTGGGTCAACATATCGTACGAGCTACGCCAGTTGTGGGCCAGAGTCTGGCAGCTCTGTTCTGCCTCAAGAAGCTTGCTAGCTATATCAGGCAAAGTCGCTAGCTCAGCTTCTAGCTTGTGTGTTTTCTCCGCATATTCGCTGATATCAGAATGAAGGTTAGAAATAGCTTGCCTAGCATCGGCTAACGCTACTCTTTCCCTGTCTCTAAGTTGGTTTGCTTCCTCCAACTCACGCTTATCTTCCTCATAGCTCTGAAGCTTGTCCAATTGCTCACGCACCCGATGGTGCCTCTCCCTGTCATAGCCCAACTCCTCTTGCTCTTTCTTGAGCTTTGCAAGAGCTTGCTGCTGGCCGAGGGCGTAATCTCCATCAGCTAGGGAAGTGGCTATCTGCCTTAGCTCTGCTCGTCTTTCGCCTATTTCCCTGCCAGCCTGGTTGATTTCACTGATTTTGTTCCCGACTGTGCTTGATTGGCTTTGCGTTCTTATACGCTCCTCATTGGCGATATCCCCCTTTCGGACAAGATCGCTGTTTGCAGCTTGATATTCCAATCTTTTTTGCTCCAGTTCCTCCCGCTTGGCACGTAAAGCGTTGGTCTCGGTTTCCTTTTCCGACTTGAGCTTTGCTTGTAGTCGCTCTCGCCCCTCCATTCCCAACTCAGATTGGCATAAGGGACAGCGGGCACCGCTTTGAGCTAATAGAGCTATTTTCTCTTCCAACGTGCTGACTTCTTCCACAGATTGAGCACAAAGGGATTCTAGATGATGGATTTGGGATAGAAGTTGTTGATTCTGCTCCATTCGGGCGCCCATTTGCTGCTGTGACCTATCTATCTCGGCCAGACTGTGGCATATTTCATTTAGCTCCTTTTCCAAGAGAGGCAACCTAGCGAGCTGGGCTTCATGCTCCAATATCTGGCTTTGAATTACCTTTTGTTGGGTGACAAGCTCTCTTTTCGCCCCTTCAATAATCCTCTCCAGGTCGTTGATGTCCTGTTGTAGGTCAAGCAGCCGAGATAGCCTCTTGTTAAGGTCGGCATCAAGCTCTCTGATTTCTACCAACTGAGCATATCCTTCCTCTATTGCCGCCCCTTGCGCTATCAATTGTTCATAGCGCTCTAGCTTGCTATGATATTCGGTGCTTTTCTGCTCCCAATGGGCTAGCTCCTTCCGTGCTTTCTGAAGCCGAGTTTTCAACTCTATCAAGTGCTGCTGTTTGTTTTCGAGGGATCCTTTTTCTGCACGCAACAGGTTAACTCTAGCTTCTTGGGTCTCCCGCTTGCTTTCTATGATGCTCACCTCTTGCTCCACTCTGCTTAAGTTGTCCTGGCATTGATTCTTGAGACCTAGCTGCTGAGAAATATCGGCAATGCTATTGTATAGCCTCGTTGCCTCCATTTCCTGTTCCCTGGCCGAGTTTCTGGCCTGCTCTTGGAGCTGGTCATAGACATAGAATCCAAGAATATCAGTCAGCACTTGCTTGCGTTTGCTTGGCTGTTTGATACTGAACTCATTGGAATGCCCCTGCAGAAAAAGGGCGCTATTGATGAATGTCTGGTAATCTAGCCGTAGGACATTTTCTATCTCCCTTTGAGTTTCCGCGATAGAATTGCCAGTCTTAGACTTAAAGCCCCTATCTGAAGCCATCTGAAGCTCTAATATAGTGTGTCCTGGGCGGAATGAGCCAGATCTCGCGTGCTTGCGGATGACTCGATATACTTGTTTGCCGACAGCAAATTCGAGCTCCACCTCCATCTCACTCTTTCCCATGTGGACCAGTTCGTCAGCACTCCTGGCTCTTGACTTTCCCCATAATGCCCAGGTGAGAGCATCAATAAGCGCCGACTTGCCATTGCCATTATCACCGCAAAGACAGGCAGTACGGAAGCTTTCGAAAGGTATGGCTGGCACATTATCTTGGTAGCACATGAAATTTCGCAAGGAAAGCTTGATTGGGATCATTTCCCTGCCATTTTAGCATAGCTGTAGATCCGCCTCATAGCAGCGTGAAACTATGATATAATGGCGAGACAGGGTTAATGGATGCCACTCTTGTAGTTGGCGTTAGTTTAGTCACCCTTGTTGTTGCCGTTACTGGGCTTTTATGTGGTGTTATGCATTTCCTTCTTAGCCAGTCTAGAAGAATTAGTGACCTTGAAGACGGGTTCAAAGGCATGCAGCGAGATGAAGATAGCTCAGCAGGATAGTAACTAGCCATGTTGGAAGTTCTGACCGAAAAACTAAGCAAGATATTTCACGGACTGAGCAACAAAGGGAAGCTTGGTGAAAAGGATATAGATGAAGCTTTGCGGCAGATTCGGCTGGCATTGCTGGAGGCCGATGTAAACTTTAAGGTGGTGAAGGAGCTTTTGCTGAAGGTACGCCAGCGTGCCGTTGGGGCCGAGGTATCGCAAAGCCTAACACCAGGCCAGCAGATCATCAAGATTGTCCACGAGGAGTTGACTGCCATCTTAGGCTGGAAACCCAGCGGCTTAGCCTCAGTAGTCTCTCCGCCGGCGGTAGTTTTGCTTGTGGGTTTACAAGGCTCAGGGAAAACGACGACAGCGGTAAAATTGGCGCTGTATCTTAAACAGCGTGGGCAGCACCCGTTGCTGGTGGCTGCTGATACTCGCCGACCTGCTGCCATTGAACAGCTCAGAATACTCAGCAAGCAGCATGAGATACCTGTCTACAGTGAAGATGCCGAGATTGCACCTTTGCCTATCTGCACTCACGCCTTGAAGCAGGCTAGGGAAGTAGCATCAACTTGGGTCATCGTTGATACTCAGGGGAGATTGCATATTGACGAGGCCATGATGGTGGAATTGAGCGAGATTAAGTCTGGGTTACAGCCGTTGGAGGTATTGCTCACAGTGGATGCTATGACTGGGCAGGACGCAGTAAAGGCGGCACAAGAATTCCACAGTCGAATCGGGCTTACCGGGCTTATCCTGACTAAGATGGATGGAGATGCTAGAGGTGGAGCTGCTCTCTCTATTAAGTTTGTTACCGGGGTGCCCACTAAGTTCATAGGAGTAGGTGAGAAAGTAACGGCTTTGGAGCCATTCTATCCTGACCGTTTGGCATCACGCATCTTGGGGATGGGAGACGTGCTTAGCCTTATTGAGAAGTCTGAGAAAGCTTTTGATCAGCAACAAGTTAGACAGCTAGAAAAGAAGGTGCGTTCTAGCGGCTACGATCTCGACGATCTTCTCAGCCAACTACGGCAAATTCATAAAATGGGGTCTCTAAGTCAACTCGTTGAGATGCTACCGGGTTTTTCCAAGCTTGCCTCCTATTTACCTGACGATGAGGGAGACAAACGGCTAAGAAAGGTGGAAGCTATCATCCTATCAATGACTGTTGAGGAACGGCGCACTCCAGCGATTATTGATGGTAGCAGGCGCAAGCGTATTGCTCGAGGAAGTGGGACTACACCCCAGGACGTGAACCAACTGCTTAACCAGTTCTTCCAAATGCAGAAGTTGACCAAATCCATGGCCCAAGGCAAGTTCAACAAGGACTTGATTGGCAAGTTCGGTGCTCCTTTGAGGTAGCCCCTCTTAGACCTACTCCAAGTAGTCCCTGAGCTTGCGACTATGACTGGGGTGACGTAATCTTCGGAGGGCTTTGGCCTCGATCTGACGAATCCGCTCCCTGGTAACATGGAATTCTTGCCCCACCTCTTCTAGGGTGTGAGCATGCCCACCCTCAAGTCCGAACCTAAGCCTCAGCACTCGTTTCTCACGGTCAGTAAGCTCATTAAGCACGGTATCAATCTGCTCCTTGAGTAGTTCTCGTGAAGCAGCGTCTATCGGCGCCAAAGTGGCATGATCTTCCACAAAATCACTTAAATGGCTATCTTCTTCTTCGCCAATGGGCATATCCAACGATACGGGCTCGCGAAGCAAGCTCATGACCTCTTCCACTTTTGCCGGTGCCATGTCCATCTGTTGGCCGATCTCTTTGTAGCTTGGCTCACGTCCATATTGCTGGGTCAATCGCTGGTTTGCCCGTAGCAGCTTGTTAATAGTCTCCACCATGTGGACCGGAATACGGATAGTGCGGGCCTGGTCGGCTATGGATCGAGTGATTCCTTGCCTAATCCACCAGGTGGCGTAGGTGCTGAACTTGTAACCCTTCCTATACTGGAACTTCTCTACAGCGCGTGTTAGGCCGATGTTTCCTTCTTGGATGAGGTCGGGAAGGGCCATGCTGTGGCCAATGTATTTCTTAGCTACGCTCACTACTAAACGCAAATTCGCTTCAATGAGGTGTCTTTCTGCTTCCCTTGCCTCAGCTTTCACCTTTTCAAAGTGGGTCTTGAATTGCCCCTCATGAGGCTCAAGACGGGAGGCCAACTCATTGTTGGCCAAGAGGGCCTTTATTTCCCGGAACGAAGCTTCGTTTCCAATAATAGCCAGCGATTCGGGCGGCAACAGACGGCTGCTTATGGAGAGATTTACTGTGGCTTCCTCGGCTTCAACGCCTTCCTTGCCCAGCCCTTGAGCTACCGCCATCATTAGAGTGGGATCAATCTCCCCATCAATAGCAGCACGGAATTTGGAATCTGTGATTGTCTCTACTAGGTCAGAGGAAGGATCGATGTTGCGTTGTTCCTTGATAATCTCAACTACAGGATGGGCTTTTGATAGTTGGGAAATCAAGTAAATTACTGTGTGAACTGCTGCTGGAAACGCCCTATACTTCCTGAAGTATTTATCTTCAATTCTTTCCAAATATTTGCCCTTCTCTACCTTGCTGGATAGCTCTTTCTCCTGAGCGGCGTTGAGGAGAGGCACCCTGCCAATCTTGTGGAGATAGGCACGCGTTAGATCATCAATTATCTCATGCTGCTCCGGCTCCATCCGTAGCTTAGCCTCTTCGAGACTCATTTCATCAGCATCCTCTGTCGACTCGTCTTCAAGTAGGCCAGCAACGTCTTCAGTCTCAAACTCATGCATGTGACCTTTTTTCAGTGACCCTCGGTCCCGCCTTAAGTCCGAATTGGCTTTCATAATTGAATCCACTGTTCACGCCTCCCTGTTTTGCCAGTGCTGTGCTTGTTTAATAAAGATCTCCCGGAGTTCTTTGCTAGCTTCTATCCCTTGTTCCTCTAATTTGGCCAGTTGCGCGCCCACACCCCCGGCCTCATTTTCGAGGACTAGAAGTTGCTCTCTTCTAACCTCTTGTTTTCTCAACAATCTCTCTTGCAATCGAAGACTGCATTGAATGAAAGCGGACCGCCGCGTCTTCTCATCCTCCCGAATAGGTGCCGGAAAAGCCTTGCTTAGTAAATATTCTAAATGCTCTAACAGCCCAATATCAAGTTCATCCCTAAGGGTGGGAATGCCCGGAGAACCCTGCCATCTGATGAGTAGTTCGCGATTGTCAGTCGACTCAAAATGGTCTCCTGAAAGCTCTTTGGCTATCTGGCGAAGTTCGGGATACTGGACTAGCAAAGCTAGACAGTATGCTTCGACAGGATCGGACAGAAGCTGAGAAGAAACTTGCGATAGCGATGCCCCGGATCCTTTTCCCCTTCCCTTCGGCTTCCTCAAGGCAACCACTACAACGGATTCATCAACCTTTATCAGATGCGCTAGTTTTTGCACATAATGGGCTTGTTTCACGGGCTCTTTTATCTCGTAAATTAAGGGCATGAGTCTTTCCATAGCTAGAGATTTATCCTTAGCCTTACTGGTATCCAGTTTATTCGTTACAGCCCCGAAGGCAAAGTCCAACAACGGAGTGGCTTGCCTCACTAAATCTTGCCAAGCGCTGGGATTTTCACATATCACCTCATCAGGGTCTTTGTCCTTAGGCAAAACAATGACCTTTATTTCAGCATCAAGAACATTTTCATATTTCACCAATCCAGACCATAATGGTATGGGTGTTGTCTTCTTGTCCAAGGAGGATATCAATACTTCGGCATCCCGCAAAGTAGCTTCCTGCCCGGCAGCATCGGCATCGAGAGCTAAAACTATGTTCTTAGTTAACTTCTTAGCAATGGCCACTTGTTTTTCAGTCATTGATGTTCCCATTGAGGCGACTACATTCCGCCAGCCATGCTGATGAGCCATAAGGACATCCGTGTAGCCTTCTACGATTATTACCGAATTTTCTCTTCTGATGGCATCTTTAGCTTTGTCAATCCCGTACAGGCTAGCGCCTTTGTCAAAAACCGATGTCTGAGGGGAGTTAATATACTTGGGTAAGGATTCATCTAATGCTCTAGCTCCAAAGCCAATGACCCGACCCTGAATATCACATATGGGGAAAAGCAATCGGTTGCGAAAGCGATCATAACTGCCACCTTCCTTTGCTATTACTAAGCCAGCCTCAATTAGCTTGCCTTCCTTGTATCCTTTTCCCATCAAGTATTTCTTAGTGGTTTCCCAGCTATCGGGGGCAAAGCCCAAACGGGCTTGCTTAATGGTCTCAAGCGCAACTTTCCGCTTGCTGAGATAGCTTCTGGCTATTTCGCCTGCCTTAGTATCTAGAAGCAAGTGGTGATAATATGCCGCTGCTGCCTCGTTAATCTGGAACAATTCCTCCTTTTCCCCATCCTCAGGTTTGCTTGGCATCGTTGGTGGGCCTAGAGTAATGCCGGCCCTTTGAGCCAAGAGGCTAAGAGCTTCACTGAAGTCAATGCCGTCTTTCTTCATAACGAAAGAGAAGACGTCGCCACCGGTACCACAAGCGCCAAAGCAATGCCAGGTTTGTTGCTCTGGAAAGACAAAAAATGAAGGGTGTTTTTCACTATGGAATGGGCATAAGCCCTTCAAATTGCGCCCTGCTTTTTGCAAAGGAACGTAATCAGAGACGAGTTCCACAATATCTATTCTTTGCTTTATCTCGCTTATGACAGTCATTGAGATATCCCTTCAGCTAATTGTAGGGCATATTGATCGGTCATTCCAGCAATGTAGTCGATGACCCTGCGCTGTTTGCTACCATCTGAACAGGAGAATTCTCCAGGCAGTTCATCCTCGTGAGCTAAGAAATGAGAAAATAGAAAGCGCAGTGTTTTCCTTGCCTTCTCTGCCTCCTTTGCGGCCGCACTGGCATGATATACCTTATCGAATAGAAATTGGCGAAGAGTATCAATTGCTTCGAGAACGTCCGGGCTCATTCTGATTGACGGTTTTGCCAAATTGCCGTGCCCGCCAATCGGCCACGAATAACTCACGATATCACAAACAAGCGTGTTGATTCTTTGCGAGTGCCTATAGCCCAGAATGCTTGTTGCTCGCTCAGGCAAATCGCTTTCGTTGAGCAAGCCTGCTCTCATAGCATCATCAACATCATGGTTAACGTAAGCAACAACATCTGCTATCTTACACACTTCACCTTCCAGGGTGCCTACATCTTCCCACCCGGCTCCTAGGATTTTTCCCTGTCCTTTGGAATGCTTGAGTATGCCATCACGCACTTCCCAAGTGAGGTTGAGTCCCTGCCCATTCCTCTCTAGTGAATCAACTACTCTTAAGCTCTGCTCGTTGTGTCTGAAACCGCCGGGGCAGAGCTCATTCAAGACTTCTTCGCCTATATGCCCGAAGGGGGTATGTCCCAGGTCATGACCCAGAGCGATGGCTTCAGTTAGGTCCTCGTTGAGGTTCAGAGCCCGAGAAATGGTTCTTGCAATTTGAGACACCTCCAGCGTATGGGTAAGCCTGGTGACATAGTGGTCACCTGATGGGGCGATAAAAACCTGCGTCTTATGCTTGAGGCGGCGGAAAGCCTTAGAGTGAATAATGCGGTCGCGGTCACGTTGAAAGCAAGTTCTTATCGGGCATGGCTCTTCCCATCTTAACCTGCCACGGCTGAATTTGCTCCTGGCCGCGTAGGGAGAAAGAGTTTCTTCCCGTTTCTCTGTCTGCTGACGAATGCCAAGTTCAGAAATCATTGAGGTCTTTGTTCTTAACTGGGTAGACTTAGGTAGAGGAGTCACTTAATCTTGCTTCTATAGCAGCAATTATCTCTCTCGTTTTGTCTATCATATCGGGGCTTACTGATACTGAAGTAATTCCCCACCTCACCAATCTCTCAGTAAGTTCGGGATAGAAGGAAGGAGCCTGTCCACAAATAGAGGAGGTAACGCCTTTGCTTGTGCAAGTTGTTATGACCTTTTCCATGGCTTGCAGTACTGCTTCATTTCTCTCATCAAACATGTGTGCTAGCCTGGAGTTATCTCTGTCTATACCTAGAATAAGTTGGGTTAAATCATTAGAGCCAATTGATATGCCATCTAGCCCTGTAGCTAAGAATCTATCAATAAGGAAAACGTTAGAAGGTACCTCGACCATCATCCATAACTTGAAATTGGGGGCGCGAAGCAGTCCCTCAGCCTCAAATACCTCCCTGATTTGTGCCATTTCACTGGGTAACCTTACAAAGGGAATCATTACCCACAAATTGTCATACCGCTCCCTGACTTTCTCTATAGCCTCGATTTCAAGCTTGAAAATATCCATATCTTGAATATAGCGGGAGCAACCCCGATAGCCAATCATGGGGTTTTCCTCGATTTCTTCATATTCCTCCCCACCCTTCAAATTTCTATACTCGTTGGTCTTGAAATCACCGGTCCTATAGACCACGGGACGAGGGTAGAAGGCTTTGGCAAAGCTGCTTATGCCGTGAGCTAACTTGTCAACAAACTTGCCTTGGCGCTTTTCGCGGAGCATAAGCCGTGGGTGCTCCCCGATTTCGGCAATGATGAACTCTGCCCTGAGTAAACCTACTCCGTCAACATCCTTTGCAGCTACTCTGCCGGCCAAACTGGGCTGGGCTAAGTTCACATAGACCTTGGTCTTGGTTTTGAGTTTCCGCCTCATACTAGCACTGGTTACGGACGCTCTTCTTTCTACTACCTTGCCCTGATAAACTCGGCCACGGGATCCATCTACTGTTATCACCTGGTCATCTTTAAGAATCGCGGTGGCCTTTTCTGTACCAACTATACAGGGGATACCCAGTTCACGGCTGACGATGGCGGCATGGGAAGTTCTGCCACCCTTATCAGTGACAATAGCGACTGCGCGCTTCATGGCAGGGATAAAATCTGGAGACGTCATCTCGGCTACCAATATATCCCCTTTTTGCACCTTGCCTATTTGTGAAGGTTCAGGAACAATTCTTACTGTTCCTGAAGCTATCCCTACACTGGCGGCTTGACCAACAAGGATAGGTTCAGCCTTGATTTCAGCAAGCCTTCGTTCTTTCACCCCCAGAGTCGTCACGGCGCGAGTCTGGGTAATGAACAGCTTTTTATCTTGTTTTGCCCATTCGACATCTTGAGGAAATTGGTACAAATCCTCCAGGAGCTTGCCTAGTTCAGCTAGAGCAATGATTTCTTCGTCTGGTAGTTTCTGTCTGTGTTGCTCTGAGGCAGCTAGGGGAACCTTAACGTTACTATTTTCTATCCCAGTCGCCTGGTAGTTCTTTACTATCTGCCACTCTTGCTTGGCTATTTGCTTTTCGATGATGGAAAGCTTGACTTTATCCACCATGTACCGGTCAGGTATTAGCTCACCAGAGACAATGGCTTCGCCCAATCCATAGGCTGCTTCGATAAGGATTCTTCCCGTGTCGTTGCTCAGAGGCTCCACAGTGAACATAACGCCAGAGACCTCTGATTGAACCATCTGCTGGATGGGGACAGCCAGTGCTACCGTCAGGTGGTCGAATCCTCGCTGTTGACGATAGAATATAGCCCTGGCCTCGAACAATGAAGCCCAACAACCTCTTACCGCAGCTAGTACCTCTCCTTCGCCTTGAACATTCAGAAAGGTTCTCTGCTGTCCGGCAAAAGAAGCTTCGGGCAGGTCTTCAGCGGTGGCTGAAGAGCGTGCAGCAACCAATCCTCCGCCCAGTTTTCTATAAGCCTCTTTAATCTCATCGGCGATTTCTTGCGGAATCGGAGAATCGGAAATCTCCTCCTTGATCTTATCGCTGACCTCTTTAAGCTGCGGGGTGTCATCTACGTCTAGAGGTTCGAGCAAATGACGTATTTTCCCGCCAAGGTCTGTTTGCTTTAAGAAATGGAAATAAGCAGCAGAAGTGACAATAAACCCCGGTGGCACAGGAACATCGGCACGAGCCATTTCGGCCAAGTTCGCTCCCTTGCCACCGGCTATAGCAACATCTTCTTTGCTCAGCTCATTAAACCAGGCAACAAATCTTGGTCGTCTTGCCAACCACTGCCTCATTGGATATAGTGAGTTGTAGAAGTATAGCATGCTGATGGCTGATTAACAAATCTCATTAATAGTGGTACATGACTTCCATTGTTCTCGCTGGGGGCAGGAGTTCAAGGTTTGGCTATAGCAAAACCTTTGAAACTCTTGGTGGTAAGAGTCTTATCCAGTGGGTAATCGATCGCCTTACACCATTGAGCGAAGAAATCCTCATAGTAACTGCCCGGAGGGGAGATTTCGCCTATTCACCATCTCCAATGATAAAAAGGGTGGTTGATATCTATCCGGGCAAAGGTCCGCTTGGGGGTATCTACTCAGGCCTGGCTACATCATCGTGCTCGCGAGCCATCGTTGTTGCCTGCGACATGCCATTCTTAAGCATTGCTTTGCTTGGCTATATGGCTCAGGTCTCCCCAGCCTTTGATGTCGTCGTCCCCAGGATAGAACGAATGCTAGAGCCACTTTGTGCCATATATTCCAAGAATTGTTTAGTTCCCATTCAAAGGTTGCTGGAGCGCAATGAACTGAGGATTAGGGAGCTTCTTGCTGCTGTCAGGGTGAAGTATGTTGAGGAAGATGATATCGACCAATTTGACTCCGAACACTTGAGTTTTCTGAATATAAACACCAAGGCAGATTTAGATGGGGCAAGGAGACTGGTGTTCCTGAGGGGGCTCGCCGATGGAGAATAAAGGTCTTGAGGTTGAGTTGCCGCCCCCGATCCTGTGTTAGGTTGGAACCTCAACAGATACCGTTGTTCCCTTACCGGGCTCTGAGTCTAGCGTTAGCTCCCCTCTCATGAGCAGGGCTCGCTCCTGCATTCCAGCTAGACCGAGCTTGCCAATGCGAGCTAGGTCTTCTACCTTTTCTGGTAACTTAAACCCTTTGCCGTTGTCTCTGAGAGTTAAAGTGACCTTGTCACTGCCAAATTGTATGGTAATCCAGACATTTGATGCCTCTGCATGTCTTCTCATATTGTTTAACGCCTCTTGAGCAATACGGAACAGCAGTAGCTGTACCTCGTTCGGCAAGCTGTGCTCAGTACCCAGCACCTCAACGTGAGCACCAATTCCCTGATCCTTGACGAGGTCGTCTGCCATCCATTCTAGTGCTGCTATCAGACCTAAGTCATCTAGTATGCGCGGTCTTAAATCCTGCGCGCAGCGCCGCAATCCTGCTATTGCCTCATTGGTCAAGCTATGGAGCTCTCCTAGTTTCTCCTGCAGCGACTTGGATAACTTCGTTCGAGGACTTGAGGTCATCATGTCCAAGCGTTGGCTGAGAAGAAGCAGACCTTGAGTGACATCATCGTGCAACTCCAAGGCAATGCGCTCTCTCTCCCTCTCCTGTGCCCTTATGCAGAGTTGGCTATATATGCGCGTGTCCTGTTGTAATTTCCTCTCTTCAGTTACATCTCTGGCGATATGTTGGACGCCCGTCATCTCCTCATCAACGATGACCAGACTGGTAACCATCTCGGCTATCCTTGTTCCCCCGTCCTTCCTGACTAATCGCTGCTCATAGGGTTGTTGGAAAGACTCCCCGCTGAGCAGTTTACGCCGCACCTCTCTGGCCAACTGAAGGAATTCCCTGGTAAGGAATTGCTTGACGTTGGTCCCCACTAATTCCTCTTGAGTATATCCTGTGAGGTTTCCACATGCTTTGTTTGCCGCCAGAATATTGCCAGCCATGTCGTGAACCCAAATGGCATCGTTGGCGTTTTCAAACAGGTATCGATAGTGTTGTTCAGCCAGTTTGAACTCTGGTTTCATCCTTCGACTCCACATTGAAGCTTTTGTCAGAGACAGGATTTGATACTGCGTCCTCGAGGGTAATATAGCCCTCCCTTAACCCTCTGATTATGGCCTCAACACGGCTACTGACGCCGAACTTGTTGAAGATATTGGTCAAGTGGGCTTTCACTGTGCGCACGCTAAGAAAGAGCTCGTTGGCGACATCCTCGTTGTTCATTCCTTTGGCCACCAGCTTGAGAATGTCAACTTCCCTTTGGCTAAGTGGACCCCTTGCTTCAGCTTTCGCACTCTCCTTTGAGATCCCGCTCACACGCTCCAGAAGCCTGCGGATTACTATCGGGTCGAGCACGGACTCACCACAATGCACAGTGCGAACAGCTCCTATAATCTCGGCGCCGCGTGCGTTCTTAAGCAGGTAGCCGCATGCTCCCGCTTCCAAGAGCCCCAGGATGTAACGATTGTCGTCGTACGCGGTTAGTATGAGTATCGCACTAGACGGGCTTGACTTCTTAATCAACTTCGTGGCCTCAATGCCGTTGAGTTTGGGCATGACGATATCCATTAGTATCACGTCTGGCTTCAATTCAGTGGCCAACTTGACCGCTGCTTCACCGTCACCAGCCTCAGCAACTACTTCCATGTCCTTTTCCTGCTCTATTAGAGTGCGCATCCCCTCCCTCAGCACGGCATGGTCGTCGGCAAGCAGAATCCTGATCTTCACCTTAACATACCATTTCCGTTCTTATTGAGAAAAGCAATTGCCGAGTCAAAGCTTACTATATTCGAAAACAGATGGCAAACAGGCCGTAACATAGAACTTTAGACATAGAACTTTAGAGCATGTCTGAATGTACATTGGCTACATCAGAATTGACCCTCAGGCCGATGTGCTGTGCTTTATGAAGTAGTAATCTGAAAGCGGAACAAAGAAGAGAAAGGAGGTGTCGCAATGAGAGAACTGATGACAGGACAAACAAAGGTCGTTGCTCCCAGGGAAAGAGTGAAGGGGAGAGAAGCAATTCTGGAGGTGCTGGCGAGGGCTGCTGGCGATAGTGAGTTCTTGGCCAGACTTGCCGATAATCCTACCGAAGCACTCAAAGCATATTACACCCTGACCAGTGAGGAGATGGCGGCGCTGCTCAGCGGTGACATAAGAAAGATAGAGAGTTGGGTTGGTAAGCTGGACCCACAGTTGGCAACCTGGCTGTGGTGCAGGCTGAGCCAGGAAAAGTGGTGAGAAAGGATCTCGGTAAGAGTAACACAGGAAGAAAGTCCAGATCCAAAAGGACGCGAAGGCCGCGAACAAGTGAATGTTGATGACGGCGGTGGAGATAGAATTTAAGCCCCTTGTGCTCTGGGCAACATGGGGTCCAGGGTACACTTAGTGGAGAAGTGGCCCAGCATGGACGGCACAATGGTTCAACTTGGCAAGACCTTTGCCGTCAACCAGCGGGCTACGTATGTCTAGAGCCCCAAGGACGATCCCAGCGCGCCAGCATCCCAACATAGAGTTGTCAAGCTATTCAGCGTGAGGCCCCCACCTCTGTGTACAAAGAACGGGGCAAGCACTCCCTTAAGCGTTGTAAGCTTTGTAAACTATCGCTACCTCTTTTTGAATCTATTGGGTCGTGCTCTCAGAAAGCTTTCTCCCCACAATGTCCCATTCTCTCTAGATGTCGGTCTCAGGGTGACACCGCGCGAGTTCCGGGAGGGAGTAATCAAACTGGCATATATCGGTCTCAGCCCCGAACTCTCACGAGGAAAACGGAGAATCACTTTTGTTCTACGCTTACCTTCTCCGGGAGTGCTCTCCCGCATCTTGGCACTTGGGATAGCTCTCCAATGAGTCTCGCCTTCGCTTTAACCCTTGCTCATTGCTTTTACCGTAGGACACCTGATGCACTGGTGGGCTCATTCCCCTTTTGCCCTCTCAGGCAATCCGGAAAGAAAGTCACTTATCTTGTAAGCCAAGCCAGCTTGCTTGAAGGCATGGGGAAACAGCTGCCCACACAGTTGTTGTTTTCTCGCAATCAGTAACCAGTTTGAGAACGCCGTTTTGGCCAGCTATGACGCAGCTACAAATGCTGCTAGGCTCGTGTTCGGAGAGCCGAGATTACTGGAGAGGCTACGATGAGTATTGCCGTAGGGACAAGTAATAGATAGGACAAAGGATCACTACTGGGCAGTGTCGCTGTATTATTCTAATCTCTTATAAGATGCTAAAATTCGCAGTGCTTAATTGTCCCTGGATTGAGAACAGAGTGGAGGGAACTATGGTAAGAGCCGCAATCGTAGGAGCCACAGGCATCGTGGGTCAGCAATTCATCGTTGCCCTGAAGAATCACGCCTGGATTGAAATCGGAGCACTGGCTGCTTCTGAGAGGTCCTCAGGGCGCAGCTATAAGGAAGCAATAACCGATGCCCAATCTGGAGCACTGCGCTGGTTTTGCGACGAGCCTCCAGTGGAAGAAGTCATGGCTATGCCAGTGCAGAATGCCATCGAAATGGATATCTCTGCCATAGATATTGTCTTCTCCGCCATAGAGTCTGACCAGGCGAAGATTCTTGAGCCTAAATTTGCCGTTGACAAGGCGGTCATAAGCACCGCTTCAGCCTTCCGCTACGATGACGACGTGCCCATTCTTATCCCGGGCGTCAACTCTGACCACGCCAAGCTGCTCCAGGTTCAGAGAAAATCACGGGGATGGAAGGGTTTCATTACACCCATTCCCAACTGTACCACCGCTGGCCTGGCAATATCGCTGAAACCAATCTACGAAGCCTTCGGTCTAAAGGCTGCCATTATGACTTCGATGCAGGCCATGTCAGGCGCAGGCCGGAGCCCGGGGGTGATAGGCCTCGATATCCTGGACAACGTCATTCCCTTCATTCCCGGAGAAGAAGAAAAGGTGCAGCGTGAAACGCAGAAAATCCTGGGCAAATTCGAAGGCAATTCAATAAGTCCAGCGAGATTCAATGTAAGCTGCACCTGTACTCGTGTCAATGTACGAGAAGGACACACGGAAGCCGTTTTCGCCTCTACCCAAAAGGCTTGTGAGGTAGACGACGTTGCCAGGGCGATGAGGGAATTCTGCGGTTCGCCCGGTGACGCCGACCTGCCTTCGGCCCCCCAGCACATGATAATCGTACTTGAAGACCCATTCAGGCCTCAGCCACGGCTTGACCGTGACACCGAAGATGGCATGACTACCGTGGTTGGCAGAATCAGGAAAGACACGGTGCTGGAAAATGGCATCAAGTACCTTCTGGTATCCCACAATACCAAGATGGGAGCTGCTAAGGGCGCAGTTCTTGTGGCCGAACTCCTTATCAGGGATGGATATGTTTCATAGGTATTGGTCTCACAGGCTCAAACCCTGCCCCAGGCTACTTCGATACAATCGCCCTGGTGCGTGGCGTTTCCCCTCAGTTTTGCTTATCACGAGGGACACAGGAGTTGACAGGTGACTTCCAGTGGATAACCAACTCCTTCTCGACATCGAGGATAGATTTCTTGTGCCAAGAGGTGCAAGCCGAATCAAATGGTAGTCTTCGTAAATTGAGGGTTTTGCTTTATAATAGAGAGAGACCGAAAGCAATTGGGGAAAGCGGAAATATGGCGGAATGCGTTTTCCCCCTTTGCGACGGCCAAATGTAATGAAACATGGGAGGTAAATGATATGAAGATGGAGAAGATTGTTGAAGTGGGGGTAGCGGTAAGAAATCTAGAATCAACGTCCAAGAAATACGTGGACATCTTAGGTGCCACCCCGTCGGAGATAATACCTGTTGACCAGTATGGAAACCTTTGCCAGATGTGCCGCATAGTTGACGTTGACCTGAGGCTCATGGAACCGACTGTGGACAACGATACGGCCAAACTTATTGAGAAACGGCGCGGCGATTGGCTTAGCTATATCGGCTTTAGAGTGCCTGATATCGACGGAGCTATAGCCTGGATGAAACAAAACAATGTCAAGATGATCGATGAGACACCCAGGGTTGAAGATGGCGTGAAGTTTGCCTTTGTGCATCCTGATTCCTTTAGAGGCATGCTGTTCAAGCTAATAGAGGGGGAACACAAACAGAGATATCTCCCAGAACCGCCGGCGCACAAGGCTATTCCGGCACCTGCCAGGGTGAAACGTTTGTACCATATTGGGGTAAATATCACTGACCTTGACGCTGCCACAAGGTTGTACACGGATGTTCTGGGTACCAGGCCTTCCGCGGTTCAAACCATCGACATGTATGATATGAAGATCACCATGAACCGCATTGGTGATGTTGAGTTCGAGTTGTTGTGCCCGACGCGTGAGGATGGTGTCATTGGCAAGTCTATCGCCAGACTTGGCGAGGGCATGGTCCATCTTGCCTTCCTGGTCCCCGATATTGAGGCTACCATAGCCTGGCTGATGAAAAGCGAAATCAGGATGATTGACGAGACGCCTAGAGACCCAGGCATAGAGCCCTTTCTTGAGGCATTCACACACCCTGCCGGCTTTAATGGGATAATGTACGAATTCATCCAGGGCGAGCATCATCTATTTGAGCAATAAGGAGCGTAACTCCATTGAAGTGACGGCTGATGCGAATGGAGGCGGGTGGCACCGCCTCGTTGCGCAAATTTGATGCACCTGTTATATATGACGCAGATGTACCATCGGCATAGGCGCACGACTTGCGGCGCAGCTTAAAGAAGCAACTCACTACGATGCCGCTCTCGTCACCCGAGCCCCAGACCTAACGGAGGTAGAACATTTGATAGAAATCGAGCGGCTGAGATAATAGAGAACGAAAGCTTCCTCAATCATGCCACGATAGAAGCTTTGTAAAGAGCTCGCTTGGTGCAGAGTTCGCTAACTCCAATTCCCTCCGGCTCTGCTATATGCTGGCATTCTCATCAGCTCATAAGGTTGCTGCCGCGGTTCATCGTGGCGCCCAACGTTACGTAGACTAGGCGTATCGCCCTCTATGTGAAAAACGATTCTCAATCAACGGCTTGCCTTGGCAGAGCTGTTCAAGGGCCTTTACATTCCACACAACAGGTTCAGCCCAGCTTGGGGAGTATATCTTCCAAGGCGCTGGATATTTCGTAGGCACAGCTCAGATAAACCTCAAGGCTGTCACCAAACAGGTCTGCTATATACCCCGATCGGCCGGCGTACTCCTTAAGAGTCCAGGTCTTTTCGGGGGGAAGACCCGTTTTCATTCTAGCTTCCATGACCAGTATGAGGTCCGCCTGCTCAACTAGGTCAGGCGTGAGCCTCTTAGCGTTATGGGAAGCCAGAAGATCATGTCCAAATAACTTCGTGACAGCTCGTCGAGCATTGGTGCTGGCCCACTGATGACTGCGGTCATCGTAGGCGGCGGAGTCAACCTGAAATCTGTCAAGCTGTCCTCTTGCCTTTAGTTTTTGCTCCAGAATCACTTTCGCCAGAGGAGACCGGCAGGTGTTACCGCCACACACAAACAGGATTCTTGTCTTATCGTCTTGCGTATTCAAAACTCAGGTCCTTGAGACTTTGAGAGATAATATGTTCCGCCGTCCAGACAGAATACCAATTTGTAGCCTGTCCCACAAGAGAGACAGCATCACATTATTCCTGGCATTTGAGCGAGAATCAACTACTTTGATTGCTGGCCTCAAGACACGAGTACGGGTGATATTTCCATCTCTTTGGAGTGGTTTTCACGATGGATGATAGCATAGGCTTAGTGATCTGCAGCCTGAGAGATATATTTGGCAGGACGCCTCTTCTCGGCTCTTCGGTTGCTACTGTGTGGAAATGGTGGCCAAGTGCCTCATCTTGCCTCTAGCCCTTTGCCACTAGGAATCCAACAGTCTATAATCTCGCATCAGCAAGGTCGCCAAATCTGAGGTACCGCCTTGAGCACCCACATCCACATTGCAGTGTGTTATTGTTTCTGCTTTGGAGCGAGCAGATGTTGGCGAAGCCTGGGTTTCAAACAGCACTGGTTTGTTCAGGCGCTATTATGCGCTATCTGGATTTGAGAAAGTTGTATTGAAATGTTGAGCCCTTCGCTAGCTTTGCTGGCATCCATCGCAGCAATTCTGATTCTCCTACGGCTCAAGGTCCACGTGGGCTTAGCCATCTTTGTAGGAAGCCTCATCGTTTCCCTGACGGTTATGCCGCTGCGCTCCATGCCAGAGCTTATGCTTGTGACCTTGCTGGATAGTCAGACTCTTGGATTGTTGGCAATAATTGCAAGCGCCCTGACCTTAAGCCGCCTGATGGAGGTGAAAGGCTTGCTTGCAAAGCTGGCAGTCACGCTGGAAAGAATAGGTCCGAGACTTGCTATGCACCTGACTCCGGCCGTTATAGGGCTGGTTCCCATGCCCGCCGGGGCCTTAGTTTCGGCTACCGCTTTGCGGGATTTAGTCAAAAGAATAGGACTGACCCCAGAGCAGGCCACATTCATAAACTACTGGTTCAGACACATATGGGAATATTCTCTGCCTGTATATCCAGCCATCATAACAGCAAGCGTAATACTCTCTGTGCCACTTTCTTCCGTGGTAACGACACTTTTGCCTATGACCGCTCTAGCTATTGTGTTTGGAGCCGTTTCCAGTTACAGGATTCTAAAGCTGAAGAAGATCCCTGAGACGAGAGAGAAAAGCTCGGGGAGCATAGCGTACAATCTTCTGAAGGCTTCCTGGCCGGTCCTTTCACTCGTCTTCTTGGTTTTGCTGGGTGTGGATGCGGTGATAGCCTTTCCCCTTATATTGGTCCTTTGCGCTGTGCAACAAAGGGTCAAACGGCCAGAATTGAAAAAAGCACTGAAATACGGGCTGGATCCTAGGATGCTGCTCTTGTTGTACGCCGTAATGCTGTACAAGGCGACAATAGAGAGTTCCGGTACCGCCTATGCGCTTATTTCGGATATGCAAGGTATAGGGCTGCCGGCCGTAGCCATCCTTGTAGCACTGCCCCTCCTGATGGGTTTTGCCACAGGGATTGCCACGGCGTTTGTTGGCATTAGCTTCCCGTTATTGCTTCCTTTCATCATGCCAGGCGGGGAACTCAATAGCTATGCTCTATTGCTAGCCTACACAAGTGGAGAGGTGGGGCTTCTTCTCTCCCCCGTTCATCTTTGTTTTGTACTTTCAGCAGAGTACTTCAAAGCCAACTTAGCAAAGGTCTATAGGTACACCTTGCCCCCTCTCGTGGCGATAGAAGCTATCGCAGTGCTGATGTATGTCATGGCAGGCTGAGAATCAACGGGTGTCTTCGGGTTTATGTAAGGTCATCGCGAGCTGAAAGCGTGGTAATCTCCTGTGCTGTTGTGGCCCCCGAGATTGCGGAGCCTGTTCCGAGCGTAAGCGAGGAATCCCGCTCCTCGCAATGACAGGAAAGGGAGGCAGTGACAACAAAGCGGCTAATGACAAGAAGGGGGACAATGACCAGAGGTGGCGATGATAGGAACGAGCAGAGGCACCACCGACCAAATAAAGGAGTATGGGCCAGTCCGCTTGCCATTTGGAACGCAACCCTTTATAGTCTTGGATTAACAGGGCGGCCAAATCCCGGTTGGCTAGCGCTCGACGAGCACCCAGATGCAGATGATGGTCTATAGACTTGGGGAGGCAAAAACACAGGTAAGGGGGTAGTACAATGCAGGAGCATGTACCGACGTACGATGAAGCGCTGTCGCTTTTCAAGGAGTTTAATGAGAGTGAGAGTCTGCTCAAGCATGCCTACTGTGTTGAGGGAGTGATGCGCTACATGGCACGGAAGGTGGGGCAGGATGAGGAGAAGTGGGGCATCGTTGGACTAATGCATGACCTGGATTATGGACGTTTCCCCGAGCAGCATTGTAAGAAAGCCCGAGAGATATTGGAGGATCGAGCCTGGCCAGAGGACTACATACGAGCGATTGTGTCTCATGGCTGGGGTATATGCAGCGATGTTGAGCCGCAAAGCAAGATGGAGAAAACGCTATATGCCGTGGATGAATTGACAGGGCTCATCGCGGCGGTAGCCATAATCCGGCCATCGAAGAGCGTGGCAGACCTGGAGGCAAAGTCGGTGATGAAGAAATGGAAAGATAAGGCATTTGCTGCCGGTGTGAACCGGCAGGTGATTGATAAGGGAGCTGAAATGTTGGGAGTGGAGCTAGGAGAGCTGGTGACCGACACTATCATGGGGATGCGTGAGGTATCTGATAAGATAGGCCTGTAGATGTTAGGTTCTTGCCAGTCTTGCTATCAAAATGCGCCATGTCCAGGTGAGTGCACTGGATTGGTGAATCCGAATGCCCCGCACAGATTAGCCGACGACCTGCTCTAACCTAAGCTTGGCACGTCAAGTTCACCACAACATCTCCTCAATTTGGTGCGAAAGAAACCAGTGCACGCGGTATGTGATTGCGATCAGCATAGCGCTTGCGAGGTGTAGCGGAAGCAAACCAGGAGCGGGCTTCCTCGCTTACGCTTGGAACAAGCTCCTCAACTTGAGAGATAGCCACGCTTCCCTCGCCGTGACAGCGTGAATCTGTTTTGCACTACACCAAATTTGCGTCGCCCGAACCAGATACAAGACTCTCAAAGTCGGGTTTTGTAGACGGTTCGCTAATACCCGTCCCGTAACAAGTGCACGTTCCCAATCCTGACTCTTTTCAGCCCTTGTGCCTTGGCTGCTGCCAGACATTCCTCAGCGTGCTGTCTGGACGTGGTGGGCAAATCGCGCATCATGAACTGGGGATAAAAGGCAAGAAGGGAATAAGGGATATCGGGGTTGAGGGAAGAGATAAATTGAGCAATCTGGGAAATCTCTCTCTTATCTATATATCCCGGCACCAGCAGAGTGCTGGCGATCAGGAAGGGAGGCGAAGGCCTTTCCCTGGCATATTCAGCTAAGAGCTGGAAGTTCTCCAAGGTCCTCTTGTTGCTCACGCCGCACAGGGCGATATGCAGCCCCTCATCCCAGGCTTTAAGGTCGAACTTGATGCAACCACCAGAGTGTAAAGCAATGTCGGCGGCCTGTCTTAGCAAGGCAGGGTGCATGGAGCCATTGGTCTCCCAGCAGATGCGGAGGATTCGGCCTTGGTTCTTCTGCAAAGCTAATCGAGCAACGCGAATGGAATGGGGTAACTGAGGTGTGGGGTCACCACCAAAGTAGCATATGCAGGAAGTGCGCTCATCAACAGCATCAGCCAGCGTTGGAGCGCCAACATTGGCTTCCTTCAACGCTAATTCACGAGAGTGCCAGTTCTGGCAGAATAGACAATCGAAGGAGCAAGCTTCGTAGAACACGGCCAGGTTCTTGTAGCCGTATTCTGGGCCGTTGCGATAGGCAAATTCTGGATAAGCAGCCCCCGTCCCACCAGCACAGACCCAATCTGCCACACAATTGGTGGGCAAGGGATCGTAATACCAACTGACGTTTGCTTTGTCTGCCGTGGCGCCCTTGAGCCTATTACCTTCATTGAAACGAAGTCCACAAAAGCTTCTGCCCTTTGGGGGTAGGCGGCATTCATTGACACAAATAAGGCATTGGGGTCCAGTTTCATAGGCAGGAGGATAAGTAGGGAGGTCGAATAGGCTCCTAGCCCTGTGGTGAGCTCCTTGAGTCTTAGGCAGAATTGTAGCAAAGTCCTCCCGGATACAATCAAGACAGACCTGTAATGCCTGGGAAATAAGGGGGGATTCCTTACCGCAGTGCTGGCATCTAGGCAAAAGACTACCTTCGGCCCAGACCTACGGCGAGCAGAATGAAAAACATAAGCTGGGCTACTGCCTGGAGAAAGGAGGCTACATAGGTCAGAGCTGCCGCTGACAGGACAGCACTGGCGCCGTTATATTCTTCAACTGAAACCAAGCCGGTAGTGCGTAGCATCAGCCGTGCTCGATTGCTGGCATTAAACTCCACGGGCAGAGTTACTAAGGAAAAAAGGACAGCCAACGCAAACAGGAAGATTCCTATCCAGAGAACAGTTAACCCAAACTCTCCTGCAAGGAGATAGAGAAAGAGTCCGCCAATGATGCAGAACCAGCCCAGTTGGCCTCCAACGCTAGCTGCTGGGACCAGGGCGCTGCGAAACCTTAAGAACGCATATCCTGTCTTGTCCTGAACAGCGTGCCCAATCTCATGAGCTACGATCCCTAATGCAGCTACGGAGGCATTGCCATAGACTTCAGGCGAAAGGCGCAGCACTTTGTGCCTGGGGTCATATTGGTCACCTAGCTTCGTCTTTATCCGCTCAACCCTTATGTCTTCTAGTCCATTATCCCTGAGAAGGGTTTCAGCAGCCTGAGCCCCGGTGACGTGGTGCATGTTAGCCACACGCGAGTATTTCTTGAAGGCGGAATTCACCTTAGCTTGGGCATAGATCATAAATATAAGCGGTGGAATCATGAACAGAAGCCAAGTAAAAATACCTAGAAACATACCTCGTTTCCCCCTTCTAGCGAAGCTGAATTATCCATACAATAAGAAGACAAGTCAAACGCCTTCCATCTCTTTGCATTTGTCCGTGAGCATCTGGGCTGAGGACCAGTTTGAAGCTTCGAGACTGCATGAGCCAGTTGTCGGAGAACTTGGACCAGGGGTGATTTGGTGTGGTCCATATTGAGCGGGGAACCAAGCTTCAAACTAGACGCCGCCTTTGTATGGGGTTGGTCTCTCGTCACTAATCACACGAGCGGCTAGAGAGATTTGACTCCTTGCTCGGGTTTTGCTATAATGTGGCTGGGAAGTGAATAGGAGCTAGGGTTACCTGGTAAGGAGGTGAGGTATGGCAGAACGGTATGTGTGGTTATGCCGATGGATCTTTCCTGGTAGGGGCTCTCTGCCGGCGTAAGAAAGTTCTACTCACTGCAATGTGTTGGCGGAGAGCAGCAGGAAGCCCTGAGCTCCTCGTCGTAATGTTAGGCTATTGATATATGGCCATCGAGGCTCAGCCTGAAGCTGGAGTGGAGGAGACAGGGTGATTGGCAAGCGAATACGGAGTATTCAAAAGGGAGCTTCCGAATACAGGAGGCTCCCTTTTTCAGGTGTTTGGAGTATTGCTGATCGTTCGCCTGGGAATACAATCGAACGTTTATGGGGTTAGAGGATGAGGTGTCTCACCTTGCCAGTGCCAGAGACGGCATCTTTGGGAAGACGATAGCCAGTTATTGTTAGCTTGTGATGGCTGATTTATAATTGAAGCGTGGGTTGCTGTATTTTTCACGTTGATCTGGATGCTTTCTTTGTTTCTGTGGAGCAGACGCTTGAACCAAAGCTGAAGGGTAAGCCCGTGATCGTTGGGGGGGATCCTGAGCGCCGCGGCGTGGTAGCCTCCGCTTCTTATGAGGCACGACCCTTCGGCATACATGCTGGCATGCCTCTATCCAGGGCTCGGCGCCTCTGCCCTCAGGCAACTTTCCTGCAGGCAAATTTCTCTCGCTATAGAGACGCTTCGGCTAGGTTCATGGGAATTCTAGGTGATTTCTCCGCTCATATTGAGCCTTTGGGGTTTGATGAGGCTTACCTCGACGTTGCCGAATTCGAAGAACGCTATGGGCCTCCGCGGGAACTAGCACTCTCCATGAAGGCTCGAATATATGAAGAACTCAAGCTCACTGCCTCGATAGGCATCGCTACATGCAAAGTGGTGGCAAAAATCGCTTCTGACCTGTGTAAGCCCAATGGATTGCTGCACATAGCTTCGGGGGAGGAGAGAAACTTTCTACGGCCCCTCCCTATAGCCAAGTTACCTGGTGTGGGGAGGAAAACAGAAGAAATATTGGAAAAGATGGGCATAGCCACCATAGGTGAATTGGCTAGTGTTCCACAGGAAACACTCAAGAGCCGTCTGGGGGTCTCTGGAATGGCAATTCATCGCTACGCCAATGGAATAGATGACCGAAAGGTGGAGGTGCCGGGTGAGCCCAAGTCCATTAACCAGCAAATCACGTTTGCCAGCGATACGTTCGACCGGCGTTTACTCGAGGCTGAGCTTCGGCATCTTTGCGAGGAAGTTACTATGGGACTACGCTCTCAAACTAAACAGGCAAGGTGTGTAGCAGTAAGGGTCAGGTATGCTGATTTCAACACGGTCACTCGCCAAAGTACCCTAAACCAAGCTACCAACACAAATCAAGTCATTTTCGCCGTGGCCTTTCGATTGTTAAACAAAGCCGTGACAGAGAAAGAAAAGGCAATTCGCCTCATAGGTATCAGGGCATCGAGTCTCGTTGGCAAGGGAAGACAGCTCGGGATGTTTGATCCTGGGGTAGAAAGAGCACAGCGTTTGGATAGAGCCATCAACCGAATTCGGAGCAAATACGGGTTAAGCTCAATAAAAAGGGGAAAGACAAGACCTGCTCTAGGGTAGTTGTTTTGGCTTAGAGCGAAAGTTATAATTGGATTGGATATGCAGTAGATAGGAAAGGAGAAAAATGCCACCTTACGCTTACTTTCGAAAACAGTTTATGCCATTATCTGAAGCCAAAATCGGGATTTTGACGCATGCTCTCCACTATGGTACTGGGTGCTTTGAAGGCATCCGCGGTAATTGGGATAGCGAGAAAGAGAGATTTTGCATCTTTAGACTCCGGGATCACCATGAACGCATGTTTGGTGGCTGCCGCATTTTGAGGATCAACCTTGCCTATTCCGTTGATGAACTCTGCAGCGTGACCACAAAGCTCCTGGAAGAAAGCGGCTACCATGAAGATGTATATATCCGCCCCCTGGCTTACAAAAGCTCGGAAGCCGTTGGGGTTCGCCTCCATGACGTAGAGGACGATTTCCTTATCATTGTGACCACGCTCCCCCCTTATCTTGATATTCAGAAAGGGGTTCGCTGCTGCACTTCCTCGTGGCGCCGCCTCGATGACACAATGATCCCAGCACGAGGCAAAATCTGTGGTAGCTATGTAAATAGCGCTCTAGCTAAAACTGAAGCTCTGGAAAATGGCTTTGATGAGGCGATATTGTTAAGTCATGATGCACATGTGTCCGAAGGCAGTGGGGAGAATATCTTCCTCGTCATCAATGGAAAGCTCATCACGCCTCCCTCATCCGACAATATCCTTATGGGCATTACGAGGGACACAGTTATCCAATTAGCTAAGAACGAGTTAGGTATAGATACTGTAGAGCGGCAAGTTGACCGGAGTGAGCTTTACCTGGCTGAGGAGTGCTTCTTCACGGGCACCGCAGCGCACATCACCCCAATAGTCGAGGTTGACCACCGCCCCGTAGGTACAGGGAAAATTGGCAACATAACTAGCCAGTTACAGAAAACGTTCACTGAAGTCATACTAGGGAGAAATCCTAAATACGCCGACTGGTATACCCTTTTACCTGAATCTCAAAAAGCCAAGCTCTAATTTCTAAACAATATCAAGGTTCAAAATTCCAAACGTTTAGGATTTAGGGCGGTTTTCTACCTTATCTTTGCTTGACCTAGAGCCTTGTCAATGTCTAAGGAGAAATGGTATTTATCACGGAGAAGTTCAGCAGCCTTCCTGCCTACCTCTTCTCGTGCTTCCTTTCCAGGTGGATAAAATACATAGCCTTTCCATTTGTTGCTCCAATACGCGGTCAGCCATTCATCAACGCGGAAAATATCGCGCAAGTGCCTAGCCTCTTCTCCATCTTCATCTTGAATGATAGCTCTTGAGGCCTCATGGAAGGTCAGTGTCTGAGGCAGATCTATCCAGATTTGGTAAATGGGGTATTTCCTGTTAAGAGCCTCCACAAGCTCACGCCTGAGAGTTTTCAGTTCATGAGGACTCTCAGCCAGAGACTTGAATTCTTCATATCCTGTTGAACTCTTTGGATCAATCACAGTATCAGCTGAGATAACCAACGCACGCTTGAACAGTTCTCTATTGAGAAATCGCTGAATATAAACCCTGAGTTCTTCAGGTTTGTTATACGGTGATAGTATATCCTCCTCAGTGACATACAGGAAATCTATAGCTCGATTCATCTTTCTGCCATTAATCCCATATTCCGGGCTTTTGGGGTGGTCCTCCAATATCTCAAAAATCCCTCTAATTGCACATTCTGCTGCGCGAATCTTTTGGTGATGATAGACGCTGTTATAAAGCAGCAGCTTGCCAAATAAGATCTGCTCTAAGGTGATTGCTCCAGATGTCATGATCTTTAATCGCCGGGGCTCGTTTGGCCGTGATTCCAACCACACGAGATGGAGGAATCGGTCCAAATCAATGCCAATCTTCAACCCAGAAAAGTAAGCATCTCGTTGAAGATAGTCAAATTTATCAGCATCGAAGGGACCATTTATGATCTCTGCTTGCCAGCCGTAGAATTCGTCCTTTCCTCCTGCTGGAATAATGAACTCAGCAATCCTTTTCGGGTCAAGGCTAGGAAGGCGATACTTTTTAACTATTTGCTCTTTGAAATAGTCTTGAAAAGTTGAACTCTTAATTATCAGATGGGATAGCATTTCATGTGGCTTGCCCGGATCAAACATGCCAGGATGTTGAAGACGATATAGCTCAATTTCGGGAAAATCTTTAAAAATTTCCTCTGACAAATGGGAAAAGGAGCCGTGACCTATGTCATGCAAAATAGCTGCAATCCGTACTTCCATCTCTGCTTGAGGGGTCACAAGGCTAATTTGACGAGTGCTCTCCCGTCGGCGCAGGCTTTCAATGATTCTACCGGCGATTGTAGCAACTCCTAGGGAGTGCTCCAAGCGATTGTGGTTAGCAGAGGGATACACCATTGAGGCAACATCTGTCTGACTGATCTTACGAAGGCGTTGGCATAAAGGCAAATCAATCAAGGCAACTTCATAGGGCTTGAATACATTTGAGCCTAGGATCGGGTCATGAACAACTTTTAGTTCTCTAATCTCCTGCAGAGCATCATATTGCTTCAAGAGTGACTGCACGTAATTTTCTACTTCGTCAGTGAGTGTCTTTTGAGCCTCTCCTTTCCCTGACCCAACTTGAGAGTTAGGACCAGGGTTCAACACTCCAAAACTCCCTTCAACTCCAATGCCATTTGCTCCAATTCGGCATGGTGTGCGCTCAATTTTTTCTCTAGGATGCCGGAGCGAATTGCATCCTTCGAAACATGCCCCATGACATACACCTCATAATCAGGGTTAAGGGAGGATAAGAGTCTCGACTCTTGGAGTCGATTCAATATGCGGCCCAGCAAGGGTGAATAAGGATAAGGGTAATAATCGATAAATTCAAAATCCTCTAGTAAGTCTTTATACTCGTTCCTTTTTTGAAGCTCAGCCATTTTCTTGTGTATTTTTGAGGGGTCATTGCTGAATTGCTCAGGAAGAAACGTGAGCAAAGCTGCAACAACATCATCAGGAGTAAAAGCCTTCGTCCTTAACTTTTCCATTTTGGTTTCCTCCTTTTCGATAATTTGGTTAGACCAACTTTATTTATTTAAACTTATCTCTTGCCTGCCTCCATTCACTCAGAATCTTGTCATGCCTTTCCCTTAGTTCTGGCTCAATTGGCAAGGCCAAACCCAACTTCTGCGCCCACATTTCACATGCTATAGGCGATATTTGGCACTCGTGAGCAATGCCTATAGGGTTTTCCTGCCATCGCTCCTTATTTGCCCTTAGCCAGTCTGAGGACATCAGCAACTCGTGGGCATATTGGAAGGCCAATTCCTCCTCAGAATCGTCTTCTTTTCTGAAGGCTATTGTACAATGGAATTCCGTCATGTCAAGGTGAAAATGTCCTAGTTCATGTGCTGTTGTCATTCTCTTTCGAAATGGCGCATCGGTGCTGTTAACGCAGATTAATCTCAACAGCCCGTCTCGAAGAAGGAATCCAGATATTTTCTCACCCAGATTTCTTTCATCATAATCGATGTCCCAATGGAACAGAGCATAATTAAGGTCTACAGGCGGTTTGGCGACTCCTAAATCACGAAGATGGCGTCGCGCCAGACCCCTTGCACCTTCAACTGTCATTAGATTCAATCCCCCTAGCATTGATTCTTTGGCCTTTTGTTTCTGCTCTCGTTTAAGCTCGTAACATCGAAGAATTTCATCTTGTTCTTCAGGCGTGAGAACAGAGTTTGCCCTTAAGGCGATAGATAAGGCGTTAGATTGCCCCCCTACGCTTAACCCGGGAATTAAGTAGTGGAGAGGAACGCGTAGTATGTTCGCTACCCTCTCAAGTTCCACGACGCTTATAGTGTTTTTCCCGCTTTCCATATTCACGACAGGTACGTGAGAAGTATAACCAAGAAGTTGCCCAAGTTTGGCTTGTGTTATGCCACGCTTTTGTCGAAATCCCCTTATTCTCTTCCCGATTTCTGTATTCGTAAGCATTCAACCAGGACCTTTCGTCATTTCACTGTTACTCATATTGTAATACTTTGTTACAAAAAGGTCAATAGACACATGCACTTGCCTTAGGATTTAGATATTAGCGGTCAGTATTCATTAGTTAGATTGGGATTTACCCCCAAGGTCTTGAGGAGATAGAGAAGACGACAGCTATACTCCAGGGCGGTAGTATAGTAGTATGCTTCTTCCAATAGCTGGCCACCAGCGAAACTTCCATGACCTCGGAGCAAAATGACCTTGTGTTCCTTTAGCGCCTCAGTTATCTCTCGGCACAGCTCGTTTGCCTTTATCACCTCTTTGCCTAAAACCGGCACCTTGGACAACAGAACCCTCCCTTCCATATCGGGAGGGATAATCTCCTCTTCTGTGAAGGATAGGGTAACAGCGTAAGGGGGATGAGCGTGAACTATGCTCAAGGCCGACGTGTGTTGGTAGATAGAGCGGTGAACTGGCAACTCCGACGAAGCCAAAGGCGTGGTCCGACCGTTTCTTATGATCCCAGTTTGTACTAGATCCCCTTCCTCAATAGAACCCAGCATGGTGCCACGATGGGTAATAAACAGGCACTCTCCAAGCCTTATGCTCAGGTTGCCGCTCTGGGGGGAAACAAGGCCTTGAGCAAAGAGATTACGTCCCACCTCTTGAAACTGGGATAGTATCATGGTCTAGCACCTATGGCATAGAGCGAATGACGGCAACAAGCTTCCCTTGAATTTCAACATTGTCGGCGGTAGTGTAGATAGGTTTCATTTGGGTGTTTGCCGGTCTTAAGCAAACGCGATTTGGCTCGGCATAAAACTTCTTTAGCGTTACCTCCTGTTCCCTCTTAAGCCAAACCGCCACCATATCTCCCTCTTCAGCGCTATTCACACAGTCCATTAGAACGATATCACCGTCTCTTATTAAGGCGTCTAACATGGAATCGCCTTTTACGCGAAGGGCATAGACATTTTGCCTGCCACGCGTCAACTGCTGGCTTACCTCTAACCCTTCAGTCGAGATGACGTTTGTTGTCTCGGAATCAGGCACAGGAATAGGTTCACCGGCGGCTATCTCACCGACTATGGGCACACAAACAAGCTTCCTAATATCCGCGGTGCCGTTTAAAAGCTCGATTCCGCGCGATATGTCGCTGTGACGGCTGATATATCCTGCTTGCGCTAACTTGTTTAGGTTATAGGCTACAACTGAAGTAGAACTTATGCTACATCCTTTAGCAATGTCCCTAATACTGGGTGGATAACTGTGACTACGCAAGAACTCTCGAATAAATCTGATAATGGATTCCTGTTTTGAAGAAAGCAACTTGGTAGCCAAGCGGCGCTAGCCTCCCTTTTTCTCCGGAAGAGCTTGGTTCAATCTCTTCATTAATTGAGACTTGAGTCTCGCTGCCTTATTACGATGAATGATCCCCTTGCTCGCCGCCCTGTCTATTCTACTTATGGTTGCTACCGCGGTCTCTTGTGCTGATTCCCATTCCTTTGCCCCGATGAGGGTCTCCGTTTTGGTTGTGTAAGTTTTGATAGTACTTCGCACTGAGCGACGACGCATTCGTTTCTTTTCCGCTGGCCGAGCTGCTTTTCGAACTGATTTCGTACTAGGCAATGGGTTCCTCCTTCCTTAGTATTTAGCACTGGTGCCAACCATTCTGCCCTTCCTCGCTATATTGTTGACGCCCCAGACTTGATATATCTTGGATGTTAAACTTGTTAGTTGGTCCAAGTCTTTGATTTCCAAGGTGAAAGATATAGATGTAGTATTATTGCTGTTATCCTTCAGATTGGCACTGATAATATTGATTCCCGCTGCGGCCACAATAACACTGATATCGCGCAAGAGACCGACTCTGTCCCAGGCATCAACTTGAATGGTTACCGGATAAACTTGCTCTACATTTCCCCAAGTCACGTCGATCAGCCGCTCCTTTTCCACCTCGTTAATGGCATTATAACAGTCTTTCCTATGCACCGCGATGCCGCGACCTTGGGTAATGTAACCGATAATCTTGTCTCCGGGTAAGGGATGGCAACAATTAGCCAGATAAGTGAGCAAGTCACCTGTACCGAGCACTTTAATGCTTGAGGGGCTAATTCTACGTGGCGGTAAGGCTTCGGCTATTTCCTGGGGCTGTTTCGAACTGGCGGTTAACTTGAGTGCCACGTGGGTGGGGCTGATGTTGCCGCTGCCCAAAGAGGCGAAAAACTCGTCAGGCGTTTCGTGGCCGAATAGGCCTGCTATTTGCTCAAAACTAACTGCTTCAATACCCAGCCGCTTAACTTCCTTATCAAAAAGCTGCCTGCCAGTCTCTATGTTTTGGGTTCTTTCCTGCTTATTGAACCATTGGCGAACCTTTGTCTGAGCGTGGGAGGTTTTGACATATCCAAGCTCAGGATTGAGCCAATCCAGGCTGGGACCTCTTTCTCCCTTGGCAGCCATAATTTCCACCACATCACCGTTGCTCAGTGCATGACTGAAGGGCACCAATCGACCATTTACCTTCGCCCCAATGCATCGATACCCCAGATCGGTATGAATTCGAAAGGCGAAATCCAGAGGCGTAGCACCTCTAGGCAAATCCTTTATCTCCCCTTTTGGCGTAAAGACAAACACCCGGTCAATGAGAATATCGGTCTTGACAGATTCTAGAAATTCCTCACTGCTAAGGTCTTTCTGCCATTCAATGAGCTGACGTAGCCAAGCTATCTTATTATCGAAGCTCTTGTCCACTCTCTCCTCTTTATAGCTCCAATGAGCAGCTATGCCATACTCATTAACCTGATGCATTTCGTGGGTTCGAATCTGTACTTCTAAGGGGGTTGTGCCCTGGCACAGCACAGTGGTATGCAAGGACTGGTAGCCGTTATCTTTTGGATTAGCAATCAGGTCGTCGAATTCCTCAGGGAGGGGATGCCAAAAGCTGTGAATTACGCCTAAAGCTTTATAACAGTCCGAAACCTTGTCAACCAACACGCGGAGAGCGAAAAGGTCATGAATGTCACCAAAATCCTTACCTTTATTGGAATATCTGCACATCTTGTGATAGGTGCTATAGATGTGTTTCGGCCTTCCAGAGACTTTGGCTTCTACACCGGCTTTCCTTAATCCCTCAGCAAGCACATTGCCTGCGTCGGTTATGAAGCTTTCCCTTTCCGCTCGCTGCTTAGATACTAAGCGAGCGATCTGGTGATATTGTCTTGGTTCCAGATAACGGAAGGCAAGATCCTCCAATTGCCACTTCACTGCCCAGATGCCTAAGCGATGTGCTAAAGGAGCATATATATCTAAGGTCTCCTGAGCAATAGCACGACGCTTCTCCACCGGCAAGGCATGTAGGGTACGCATGTTGTGCAGTCTGTCGGCTAGCTTTATGAATACCACACGCAAATCCTCCGCCATGGCTATGAGCATCTTACGCAAGTTCTCAGTTTGAGATTCCCTGCAAGTTCCCCCCCCTCCAGTTGGCTTTATTACCGCACTTAACTTAGTACTGCTGTTGACCAACTTAGCTATTTCAGGACCAAAACTTGCTTCGATATCATGTAGCGGAATCGCACAGTCCTCAACCACATCATGCAACAAAGCAGCAGCCAAAGTGTCAGCATCAAGTTGGAGGTCAACTAGGGTCGCGGCCACCTCCAAGGGATGCTGTACATAGGGCTCTCCTGATTTGCGTCTCTGGCCCTCATGTGCTTGGGCAGCAAACTGATAAGCTGAGTCAATTAGGGATACCCTATCAGCAGGTAGATACTCTCTGGCTTTGGCTATGAGTGAACTGATCTCCATATCAGCGATTTCATGATAACTCAATAAGAACCACGAAGCAAATCTTTACAAGATTCCTGTGTTTGCTGTATTCTACCGTAAGGGAGTTCTTTCCTTTGTACAAAGCACCTCGAGGCACCTCAGACATCTTACCACACGAGCAAGGCTACTGGAGATACGTCGAGGAGAAGGCTGCCCTATTGTGCCAGCTTTACGGCTACCAGCGCATCACAACCCCTGTATTTGAAGACCTCAGGCTTTTCAGTCGCACCGTGGCCGAGGGAACTGATATTGTAGACAAGGAAATGTACATCTTCCAGGATAGAAGCGGGCAGAAGTTGGCATTGAGCCCTGAAGGGACGGCTCCGATTTGTCGGGCTTACCTGGAGCATGGCTTATACAACTTGCCCCAACCGGTGAGACTCTACTATATTGCTCCTGCCTTCCGATACGAGCGACCACAAGCTGGCCGCCAGCGGCAACACCACCAGTTTGGTTTCGAAGCCCTGGGGGATGCTGACCCCGCCCTCGATGCCGAAGTTATAGAAATGGCAAATCAGTTCTTTCTTTCCCTGGGTCTCTCGGGCTTCTCCATCCAAATCAATAGCATTGGCTGTAGAACTTGCCGCCCCAACTATATAGAAGCTTTGAAGCAGCATTATTCCCCCCACGTGGCTTCTCTCTGCCCTGATTGTGAAGTCAGGTTCACTAGGAATCCTCTGAGGTTGCTCGATTGCAAGAAACCGTCGTGTCAGAAGCTAGCCAAAACAGCGCCGAAGAGCATCGACTACTTATGCAATGACTGTCGCACGCACTTCGAGAGTGTGCAGAAATACCTGACTGCGCTGGGGCTATCTTTCCGAGTAAAGCACAGGCTGGTACGCGGCTTGGATTACTACACTAGGACTGTCTTTGAGATTGAATCTCAGGGGGAAGGGTCACAAAGTGCGCTCGGAGGTGGTGGTCGCTACGATGACCTCATGGAGCAGCTAGGGGGAGACTCCACGCCTTCAGTTGGTTTTGCCGCTGGCATAGAAAGAATGGTACGGAGTTTGAAAGCCCAGGAGGTAAACATCCCTGCTTTGCCTAAGTCTGACGTTTTCGTCGCTTACAGGGGAGACGAAGCAAAACTCGAAGCAATGAAGCTGGCTTTAAGGCTGCGAAGGAGTCAGATTGCAGTTATGGAGGCTACAGGTAACAGGAGCTTGAAGGGACAGATGAGACAAGCCAATACCTCGGGCGCCAATCATACTATCATCATAGGCAAAACAGAAGTCGAAAACCAGACTGTGATACTGCGGGATATGAAGAGTGGAGAGCAGAAAAGCGTCCCCTCAGCGGAAGTTGAGGCGGCTCTGGAGGGAGTGAACACCGCGCGAACAAGTTGCTAGCATCGTTCTGCATTGTCCCCCGTCCTTTTTCCCCACCGCCCGTGGTGGTACCCGGAGCACACAGAAAGCCGGACCTCTCAATTGTCCAACTCAATCCTGTGCCCGTGGGGAGCTTCGCTATGGCGCACCTTATCAATGTTACGGGCAACGTCATACTGGTGGCCAAGAACGGGTTGGTGTAAGATCGCTACAGGAGAAAAGCTAGCGTCCCAGGAGACCTGTAAAACAGCATTTATGGTATGGAGGAGAGTATCACCATCGATAAACTCAAGGCGAGAATCTGGGGGCTGTTACAGGGTTATGATGGGAAGGAGCATGCCTTGGGTGCTTTCGTCAGATCGGGGGCTGGGCATTTGGCTCAGGTGGCCTTGGAGCATAAAGTGGAGAGCTGAAGCGAATCGTCCTTTTCCCAGTGAGAGTTCGGGGCCAAGACCACTCTGCGTCGGTCTAATTGCTGCCTCTCGGGGTTGACATGGTCTTGAAAGGACACCCAACATCTAGAGGGGACTGAAGCTTCTGAGGAAAGAAGCTTTCGGAGAGCAAGGCCTAATAATTGCAAAGGAGGCAGCGATAGCTTAGAATGCTAAGGGAGGTGCTTGCCTCCTTCTTCTTGCACAGATGTAAGGAATTCACTATTTTGGATGATGCAACAACCTAGGGTTGGCTTGGCTACTTCAAGTATTTGAGACGCAAGCTATGAGATGAAATAAGGAAGGAATGTTGGCTTTAGAGAATATCAAAGTCCTCGATTTGTCAGGATTAGTACCGGGGGCTTTCTGTACCATGATACTGGGAGACCTGGGGGCTCAAGTTCTTAAGGTCGAGCCGCCAACGCCAAGCGAACTAAGTGGCTCAGGACCATCACCCAAAGGGGAAGAAAAAAGAAGGGAAGCTGCTTTCTTTGCTCTTAATCGGAACAAGAAGAGCATAGGGCTCAACCTGAAGCCGGAAGCAGGGAGACAGATATTCTACCGTCTTGCCCGGCAAGCAGATGTCATTGTTGAGGGTTACAGGCCGGGCGTGGTCAGACGGTTAGGAATAGACTATGAAACCATAAACAAGTTAAATCCTAGGATTGTATATTGTTCACTTAGTGGTTATGGGCAAGACGGCCCTTACCATAGCTTCCCCGGGCATGATGTCAACTATATCGCCCTGGCTGGTGCTCTTGGTTTGATTGGCCCTCGTGAAGGTTCACCAGTTATTCCTCTGAACCTAGTGGCTGATTTTGCTGGTGCCTCTTTGTATGGGGTCATAGGGATTCTGGCCGCTTTGATTGCTCGGGGCAAAACGGACAAGGGACAATATGTGGATATAGCGTACTTGGATGGAGCGTTGTCACTTATGACTTTCTTTACTACTGATTACTTCCTTAACAACATCGTGCCGAAGAGGGGTGAAACGGTGCTTCATGGTGCCTACCCCTACTACGGAGTATACGAAACCAAGGACGGTGAATACATTACAATTGGTTGCCTCGAGCTACACTTCTGGGAAAACCTCTGCGGACTGTTAGGGAGGGAAGACTATATCCCGTATCATTTTGCTCCAGAGCATCTTCTTCATAAGCCAGAAGGCAAGGAATGGGATGAGATCCGATCTTGTCTAAAAGAGACTTTCTTGACTAGAACGAGGGACGAATGGTTTGAATTGCTAAGCCAGAGAGATATTCCAGTTGCCAAGGTCTATACATTGGACGAAGTCTTCTCTGACCCACAGGTGCTTCATCGCCAAATGGTAATAGAGATAGAACATCCTGCCTTGGGCAAAGTCAAGCAAGTGGGCATAGCGCCCAGACTATCGGGCACGCCGGGTGGGGTGAGACACTTATCTCCACTGCTTGGGGAGCACACCGAGGAGATATTGTCGGAATTGGGGTATGGCCAAACCGAGATCGAGAGCTTGCGACGAGAGGGGATAATAGGCTAGAATCTGGCTAGAGAGCGTCGGAGTAACCATAGCGAGGGTGTTCAAATTTTTGAAACCCTGGGCGGGGGGAAACTGAGGATGCTGCTGGTCTGGGTGAGCTGTAGGAGCGGAAAGGCTAACTAAATTGAAGGAGCAAAGATGGCAGAGGAATGCCCCTTTTGCGGTATTATTGCTGGCGAGATACCCAGCGAAATAGTCTATCGAGATGAGGATTTCCTGGCTTTCAGAGATATCAAGCCTGAAGCACCTAAACATCTGATCATAATACCTAAATCTCACATTGCATCTTTAGCAGAGCTCACTGAGCAGCAACAAGGACTTGTAGGGCGTCTCATAATGCTAGCACGGAGCTTGGCTGAGGCAGAGGGCATAGCCAGAAGTGGCTATCGCGTGGTAATAAATTGCGGTCCTGAGGGAGGACAAGTGGTGCCCCACCTCCATCTCCACCTTATTGGTGGTAGAAAACTAGGCGACCAGCTTGGCTAGAGAATTCAACTTATCTATTAGCTCCTCCATAGCTTCATCCGGAGTGGATGCTCCAGTGGCAATTCCAATGTGGCGTTTGCCTATGAGCCAAGAACGATCTATCCCCTCTGTGCTTTCTAACAAGTGGGTTTCCACTATAGGTGAACATGCTTCAGCGAGTCGCCTGGTATTGGCGCTGTTGGAACCTCCAACTACGAGCATGAGATCGCTTTTCTTCGCCAATCTTATGGCAGCTTCCCGCCTCCTCTGTGTTGTCCTACATAAAGTGTTCACAATGCGCAGTTCTTTGACTTTGGGAGAAAAGGTGGTCATGAGCTGTTTGGTAAACTCGATAAAGTCGGATTGACCTTGGGTGGTTTGGGAGATAATACCTAAGCGAGGGGACAAATCACTGGACCGGTCTATTTCTTTCACGTCGATTTCAGCTATGCCTTTGTCTCCTGCCCAGCCCAGTAATCCTTTGACTTCTTGGTGCTCTGCCTCCCCAAAGATAATAACTTGGTAGCCAGCCTCAGCTAGCTCCTTGGCTGTCCTTTGAGCCTTGCGAACTATAGGACAAGTGGTATCAATGATGTGAATACGGCGAGCTTCGATTTCAGATAGCACCTGGGGACTTACACCATGAGCAGTGATAGCCAGGATTTTCCCTTGAACTTGCCCCAAATTCTCTACGGCCCTGATTCCTATTTCAGCTAGTCCCTGCACTAGCTGCTTGTTGTGGGCCAGTGGCCCTAGCGTCTCCACTTCTCCATACTTGCCAACTCCTTGCTTCAGCATCTTTACAGCTCGTCTGACACCGAAACATAAGCCAAGCTCCTTGGCTTTGTCAATCTGTGCGTTCACTGTAGGCTCCTTGGTATTCAGGCGGTAGAAGAGCAGCGATTTCGCTCATCAGGTGAGTAGTCAGCAATTCTATTTGCGTCTTGTTCAGCTTACCATCAAATGAGGGAAGCCTGAAAGGTTGGCCGATGTTGACGATTATGTGCGGGCGTCTCCATAGCCAGCTTATCCCCCTAATTTTGTCAGTGCCAATGATGCCAACAGGAAGAAGGAGAACACCGGTTTGCGAAGCAATCCTTGCAGACCCTGTCTTACCCGGCAGAAGCCTTCCTTCACGGCTTCTCTTGCCTTCAGGAAACATGCCTAGGACTAGCCCACCATTTAACATGTCTTGCGCCTGCTCAATTACTTGCCTTTTTTCCGCGGTTGTCCCTTGGCGCCGCACTACAAAGACTCGTAACCAGCGAAGTATAGGCCTCAAGAAAGGGTTGCGGAAAAGCTCCTCTTTAGCCATAAAGCTAATCCACCGGGAAGAGCTAAGTGCAAGCAATACTGGGTCCAGAAGATGAACATGGTTGGCTATCACAATAAGTGGACCCGTCGGAGGCACATTCTTCCCCCCTCTAAGCTCCCAGGAGAGAAAAATCCTGGAAAGGATCATGAGTACGGTTAGGACAATCCTCTGAGACAGGGTCACCGGTCTATTGCCAGAGCATATATTTTATCCACGACTTGGTGCAGAGTCAGTTTCTCGGTATCTATGGTTAGGGCATCCTCAGCAGGCCTGAGCGGGGAGATAGCCCTATCACTATCAATCCCATCCCTTTTCTTTAGCTCGGCAAGGACGGCAGCGAAATCCGCCGTCTCCCTTCGCACCACCAATTCGCTATAACGGCGATTTGCTCTCTCCTCTACAGAGGCAACCAAGAAAATCTTTAGCTCAGCCCAAGGCAAGACCACTGTACCTATGTCTCTGCCTGCCATTACCACTCGCCCCCTTTGGGCTAGCATCCGCTGCTTAGACACCATCGCCTGCCGTATGCCGGCAAACCTTGATACGAGGGAGACCTTTCCCTCTACCTCGGGGCAGAGTAACCTAGAGGAAATGTCTTCGCCATTGATAAGAAAGGAGAAGTTCCCCCCTTGGGAAGGGGAGAAATCAAACGTAGTCTCGCTGGCTAGCTGAGAAAGCGTGCTTTCATCCTCAAGAGAGATGCTCAAACTAATAGCTTTCCAGGTGAAGGCTCGATACATCATACCGGTATCGAAAAAAACGAAATTCAACTTTGAAGCTAATAGAGAGCCAACGCTGCTCTTGCCTGCTGCTACGGGACCGTCTATGGCAATTAGCTGTGGCTTCAAACTTTCGCCTCTCATATTACCATTCTCTGACAAACTGTCAAGGCCTTGGCCTTGATGGCTCCAGCCCGAAGGATTTTGAGAGAAGGTGCACACTCCATGCCCCGAAATTGGCTGCCTTGGGGGTCCTCCTGTATCCCTGAGGGTAACAAATAGGGCATCAAGACGTCTTGCAAGATTTGTATTTTGGCGCTGCGCTTAACGTTGCCTTTGAGTTAAACCGAAAACGACAGCGAAACCCAGGACTAGGCTCAAGCTACAGGCACGAAACATGGTTGCGTAGTTGCTCATGCTGGCAACAATGCCCATGATGGTGGGGCCCAGAGCCAAGCCACCGTGTAGAAAGCTGGTGGTCATACCCATGGTCAACCCCCTCATATCAGGTGGAGTCAGGTCAGCGACCAAGGCATAAGCCGCCGACATGGCAATGCCCATGCCGACACCGTAGGAGATAAGCACAGCAATCAAGCCAGAGAAGACGTTGACGAAAGGAATTAGGATTATGGCGATACCGCTTATCGCTAAGCCTGCCAGTATCACCGGTCTTCGCCCGATTTTATCCGATAACTTGCCACCAGGAAGTCTAAACAAGGCTGAGCCACCGTAGAGCGCGGCAATGAGCACCCCGGCCTCGGTTGCACCCATGCCCAGGACTTCGCCATATAAAGGCATGAAGGTCAAAATTGTGCCTGACCCCATGGTGAAGAAAAAGGGCGCTACCAGGCCAGCAAAGACCCTGGGCTGCTTCAGCCATCTAAGGGAGCTACCAGTGGGCGCCTCCCTTCTAGCTATTGGCTGAATAGCGTTTGACCTGAAAAGAACAAAGATCAAGCCCAGTAATGGAACCACACCACAACTCCAGAAAGCGGCTTTAAAACCATAGTGGCCTAACAGTAAGCCTCCGAGTGCCGGCCCGAGCACCAAAGCTGATTGTGTCGCAGTGCCGAACCAACCCAGGGCCTCACCGCTGCGATCTGGAGATGCCGAATTCAGCACTAATGCAACTGCTGGCGGGAGAAGCATAGCTGAGGCAAGGCCATGGAAAGCTCGAACGAAGTTAAGCTGGGCGAGATTACCAGCTAAGGGATAGAGAAGCGGGGCTAAAGAAGAAACAAGCAGACCGGCAATCAGCATTCTACGATGACCTACTCTATCAGAGAGGATGCCGAAGGGTATCAATGCCACAGCAGTGATATAAGAGTATGCGGCCACTGTTAAGCCTACTTCAGCGGGCGAGGCGCCCATCCCTTCCGCGTAAAAAGGCAGGACGGGAAACAAAAGGCTAAAGCCAACATTGGCGGCAAAACCTGCCACGCATAATGTGATTAGAGCTCGATAGTCATTCATTGCTGCATAAGTATCTGTGTCAGTCTAGGCAGCAAATTGCCACTGGGCTGACCTTTGCTACTCAAGCTGTCATAGACTCGATACATGAATGTCGCTAGATCTTGCAAATCCTAACAAATCATACTGCTATTGCGAAAGACTGGGTTTACTCTAGTCCATGGGAGTAATGAAATCGCCAGAGTAGGCGAAATGAAGAGGCTAGAGTTAGCATTAATTGTGGGACTGGCTCTGGTGCTAGCAGCAGCGTTTGCGTTGCCTGGCTGAGCGCTGGAAGAAGAGAATGCTCATCTTGTATTGGAAGAGACTGAAGCTGTAGTACCATATAATTTTGTGCTACAATGATGCGTTTGAAAGGCAATCGAAAAACGAAAGGAGGGGGTCATGGCAAAAGAAGTAACTAAGGAAGAGCTTCTGGAAAAGGCAAAGAAGCCAGCGGAAGATGCTATGAAATTGCATGCATTCTACCGCGGCAAAATGCAGACAGTGCCAAAATGCGAGGTTCGTGACTACAATGATTTTGCTATCTATTATACTCCCGGTGTTGCCCAGCCTTGCAGGGTAATACAGGCGGATGAGTCGAGGATGAGTGAATTCACTAACAGGTGGAATACCGTGGCTGTGGTCACTGATGGCACTCGAGTCCTTGGTTTGGGGGATATTGGTCCCAAGGCTGGCTATCCTGTTATGGAAGGGAAATGCTTGTTGTTTAAGTACCTTGGTGGTGTAGATGCTGTGTCGATTTGCCTTAGCACCAAAGACCCCGATGAAATTATCCAGGCAGTGAAATGGCTTCAGCCGTCATTTGGCGGTATCAATCTGGAGGATATCTCTAATCCCAAATGTTTCTACATTCTTGACCGGCTAAGGGCGGAGGCAGAAATCCCTGTGTGGCACGATGACCAGCAGGGAACAGCTACCGTAACGCTAGCTGGAGTCATAAATGCTCTGAAGGTGGTAGGCAAGAAGATACAGGATTGCCGAATTGTCTTTAATGGTTCCGGAGCAGCAAATGTTGCTATCACTAGGGTGCTGTTTCATTACGGGGCCAAGCCTGATGGCGCCATAGTGGTTGACAGCAAAGGCATACTTCATAAGGGAAGGAAAGACATAGAGGAAGTGAAAGAGAAATATGTCGACAAGTGGAAATTCTGCCAGACTACCAATGCTGAGAATAGGACTGGTGATTTAGCCGTAGCGCTAAAAGGTGCCGACATCCTCATTTCTCTTTCCAAGTCAGGCCCTGGGGTAATTTCGCCTGAGAGTATCAAACTCATGGCAAAGGATGCCATTTGTTTCGTCTGTGCTAACCCTATTCCTGAGATCTGGCCCTGGGAGTGCAAAGAGGCAGGAGCCAGAATTGTGGGGACAGGCAGGTCCGATTTCCCCAATCAGGTAAATAACTCCATAGGTTTCCCTGGCATCTTCCGTGGTGTTCTGGATGTGGGAGCTAGGACTATAACTGACGATATGTGCCTCGTTGCTGCTGAGTCGCTGGCGAGATATGCTGAAGAGCGTGGCATGAGTGAGGACAACATTGCACCAACGATGGGGGAGCCAGAAGCTTTCATCCGCGAGGCAGTAGACGTTGGGATGGAAGCTCAGAAGGAAGGCATCGCCTCGATAGAAATCAGCCGTGAGGAACTGCGCAAGAAAGCTGAGTCCATGATAAACAGCAGTAGGGAAACACACGACGCCTTGGTGAAGGCAGGGTGTATTGCCCCTGCGGTAACTTAGGGCTGAGGAGGACTAAGGTTATGAGAGAAATCAAAACTGATGATATCACTCAGACTGTAGCTCGTTTGTTTGAACATTCCTGCCATTACCTCCCACAAGATGTGCTTGCTGCTCTCAAGAAAGCAAGGGAGAAGGAAAAATCCCCCGTTTCCCGCGACGTGTTGGATAGACTACTGGAAAACGTAGATGTGGCTGGCAAGGAGCAAATTCCGCTGTGCCAGGACACGGGCCTGTCCATAATCTGGCTGGAGCTAGGTCAGGAAGCCCGTATCACTGGAGGCGACCTCTACACAGCGGTTAATGAAGGGGTGCGCCAGGGATATGCTAATGGTTATCTGCGTAAATCTGTCGTGGCGCAGCCTTTTTCCGCCAGGGTGAATACTAAGGACAATACGCCGGCTGATATCTGGACCGAGATAGTCCCTGGAGACAAGCTTAAAATCACAGTCATGCCTAAGGGTGGTGGCAGCGAAAATATGTCTCGCCTAACCGTGCTATCTCCAGCACAGGGTCGCCAAGGAATCATAGATTTTGTGGTAAATCGCGTTGATGAATCTGGCAGTAATCCCTGTCCTCCGGTTATCGTTGGTGTTGGCATTGGAGGGACGACAGAAAAGACCATGATGCTGGCTAAGAAGGCATTGCTGCGCAAAGTGGGCGAGCCAAATCCCGATCCTGACGTTGCAGAAATGGAAAGGGAAATTCTAACCCGGTGCAACAATCTGGGTATTGGCGCCATGGGATACGGTGGCACTGTTACCGCTCTTGCGGTTCATGTTGAGGTTTTCCCTTGCCATATTGCTAGCTTGCCGGTCGCGGTGAATATGCAATGTTGGTGCGATCGCCACGAGGAAGCGGTCCTGTAAACGGAGGTAACAATGACCAAAGCTGCGGAAAAAGCAAAAGTCCAGATGCTTGATATCTACGTAATGGGCAAGGATTACCAGGTCCCTGAGGGACTTACCATCCAGGCGGCATTAGAGTATTGTGGTTACAACCTTATTCGAAGTGTTGGCTGTCGTTCCGGATTTTGTGGCGCCTGTGCCACGATATACTGCTTCAAGAATGACCCTCAACTAAGATATGCTCTTGCCTGTCAAAAAGCTGTTGAGCAAGATATGTATTTGACGCAGATACCATTCTTCCCCACCGCTGAGGCCCTTTATAGTGTAGAGGAATTGAAGCCAAAAGAGGGCGAAAATAAGCTAGTGGAGCTCTACCCCATCATCCTTACTTGTTTTGGCTGCAACAATTGCACCAAGAGCTGTCCTCAAGACCTGGAAGTGATGGAGTTTATGTCCGCTGCCATAAGAGGGGATTATGGGAAAGTATATGAAAAATCCTTTGATTGTTTGATGTGTGGCTTGTGTGCTGCCAGGTGTCCGCAAGGATTACAGCCATACGTCATGGCTATGGCGGGTCGAAGGTTGAGGGGAGCTTATCTTGCGCCCAAATCCCAGCATAATCTAGATAGAGTGAAAGAGATTGAGGAAGGGACATTTGATGCTGAAATGGAGAAGCTGAAGCAGATACCCACAGATGAATTGCGCGAGTTGTATGCCAAGCGTGAAATAGAGCCCGCTTTGTGAAACCCTTTCTGAGAGGAGGTAGCTAACATGCCATATCCCGCTTCGATGGAAGAGAGCAAAAGAAAAGTAGAGGAAACCAGGCCAAAGCGACTAGAAAAGGGACTGCCTCCCCGCATTCCTGCGGAGGAAAGAGAAGCTTTGGTGAACAAGTTCCATCCTGACTACAAAAAAGAGCAGTTTCGTGAGCTAAGAATAGGGCCGAGTAAAGGCAGCCGTGCACCACTAGAGATAGCCGATTTATTGGAAGGCAATAGCCGCATTGATCCCGATAGAATTGACCTTGGCAAGATTGATTATGACGTTGACGTTCTGGTAGTTGGTTGTGGTGGAGCTGGGGGATCATCAGCGCTGTTGGCCGAGGAAAATGGTGCTAACGTTCTCATATCATCCAAATTACGCCTGGGAGACGCCAATACCATAGGAGCTCAAGCGGGAACCCAGGCATGTGACAGGCCCAATGATTCCCCTGCCCTTCATTACCTGGACGTAATGGGTGGTGGTCACTACGTTAATGTACCTGAGCTAGCGGAGGCGTTGGTGAAAGATTCACCCGATGTGATTAGGTGGCTGGAATCACTGGGTGTCAACTGGGATAAGGAGCCTGATAATTCATATCATGAGCTATCGGGTGGTGGTGCGTGTAGAAGGAGAATGCATTCGTGTCGAGATTATACAGGACTTGAGGAAATGCGTGTCATACGCGATGAGATAAAGCAGCGAAATCTGCACGGAAGAAAAATAAACTGGTTGGAATTCGAGCCAGCAATAGAACTGATAATGGATGACAAGGGGCAAGTGGCGGGGGCGATATTAATGAACCTGGAAACTAGAAGAATGACTATAGTGCGAGCCAAAGCAGTGGTCATTGCTGCTGGAGGTATGGGTCGCACGCATATCCAGGGCTTCCCTACAACTAATCATTATGGCGCCACTGCTGATGGCCTGGTGCTGGCCTACCGAGCAGGCTGTCCACTTGTCCATATGGATACTATGCAATACCACCCCACGGGTGCCGCCTTTCCTCCCCAAATTCTGGGATTCCTGGTGACAGAGAAGGTGAGAACTCTAGGTGCGGAGATTGTCAATTGTGACGGGGAGCAATTCGTTCACCCTCTGGAGGCAAGAGATACGGAAGCCTCAGCCGAGATTCGAGAATGCAAGGAGCGTGGTAAAGGGGTAAACACGCCAACCGGTGAAGTTGGCCTGTGGCTTGATTCACCAATGGTTGATATTCTACGTGGACAGGGAACCGTTGCCAGAGAATTGCCAGCTATGGTTCGCCAGTTTGGCCGGTTCGATATTGACATGGCCAAGGAACCAATCTTGGTTTACCCCACTCTTCACTACCAGAATGGGGGAATTGTAATCAAGGCAGACGCCTCTACTCCCGTGCCGGGGTTATTTGCTGCGGGTGAGTGTGAAGGTGGAGTGCATGGAAGGAACAGGCTTATTGGCAATTCAACATTGGACTTGTTTGTCTTCGGTAGGAGGGCAGGTAGAGCAGCAGCTCAATGGGCCAATGAAGTCAAATTGGGTAAGCTCACTCTGGACCATGTGCGCAAATGGCAGCGTGAGATTAAGGAAGCTGGTCTGGAAGAGATGCCCGTTTCTCCCATGCTCTTACCTAATTACGCCAATCAGGACCGGCCTGTGCCTGGCTTTCAGCCGCTCGGTCAGGTAAGTCCTTATACGCCTTTTGGCGACAGAGCCATACGCTGGATTTAAGGGGGGCGATATGCCGCTACGTGAGCAAACGGATGTTAAGGAAATTGAAGCTATCTTAAATACAATCTTGAACATTAATAGCCCACCTGTAGCTCGGTGCAGGCTCCTTTCCAGTGGATTCAATCCTGGCCACGCCTTAAATATTGCTGAAGATATTGGGGGACATAAGGAATGTATCGCGTGTGGAAGTTGTGTGGATGCCTGTCCCTTTTTGTTTCGTGAGCCTTCTCGGCGCGAGAAGACAGAGCAGCGAACATCCATGGCGCTGGAAATCATAGTCGGCGCTGACTGTGACCAATGCGATGCCTGTGTTTTGGCTTGTCCCCAGGTAGATACCACTATTAAGAACTATGTGGTCAATCGTCGTATGATAGAAGTGATGTCGCGGCTTGAGCAGAGAATGGGGGATGAAGACGAACCTGACCTGGATCTGTTTGTGGAGGAAGCGGTAGCCTAGTGCTCGTGACGCGCGAGGCAATCTCAAGGGGGGTGTCAAATGGATTTTGAGATACCTGAGGAATTGAAGATGGTTCAAAGCATGGTGAGGGACTTTGTTACTGACCAGTTGAAACCACTGGAGAGAAGCATTCTGGGGCGGGCAGCCGACTTGAGCGACTCCACCATGTACCTTCCGCTTGAGAAAGAACAGGAATTGATGGAAATGGTCAAAGGCCTGGGGTTGTGGGGGACTAGTGTGCCCGAGGAGCTTGGCGGCGCTGGCTTGGACACCTTGGGCAATTGCCTGGTTGAGGAAGAGCTGGCTCAGACAATTGTGCCATTCAATTTTGGCGATGTTAGTCCTCTTCTTTTCGACTGCAACGAGGAACAGAAGGGAAAATACTTTTCAGCGGTGTTCAACCGCCAAAGATATGCCTACCTGGCCTTGATGGAACCTGAAAGAGAGGCGTCTGAAATTGAGAGAATGGAACTGAGGGCTGAGAAGAAGGATGGTCACTGCGTTCTTGATGGTAAGAAGGTCTCACTCTCCAGGGCTGGAGAGGATTATTTCGCTGTGGTTTTCGCCGTTACTCAGCCTGAGAAAGGCCCGAGGGAGGGCGTGACTTGCTTCTTGGTGGATAAGGGCACCCCGGGGTTCTTGGTGAGTGGTGGTGCAGAGAAGATGGGATGGGAAGCTCAAGTGAGAGAACCCATTCTCCTCGTTTTTGACCAGTGCCAGGTGCCCACGGGAAATATCTTGGGCCAGGAGGGGAATGCCTTTCACCTGGGTAAGAAGTGGCTTCCTATGAGGCGGCTAGTAAGGGGTGCCAGGTGTGTAGGCGCAGCTCAGCGCATGCTTGATGAAGCGACCATACAGGCTCAGAGCTGGCAGTCCTTTGGGCAATTCATTTCGGGACGACCAAGTGTCCAGGCAGCGCTAGCCGACATAGCTACAAGTATTCACGCTGCCAGGCTCATGGTTTACGAAGCTGCTACGAAAGCAGACCGGGGGGACCCGGTACGTCGTGAAGCCGCTATGGTGAAACTGTTTGCTACGCAGATGATTCACTCTGTCGCCGATAACGCCGCTCACATCTTCAATGCTCCGGCATATGTTGGGGGGCTGCCGATGGAAATGTTCTGCCGCAATGCCATGGCAATGAGCGCTACCAATTTCGCCTTGCAGCTTCAGAGGAATATCATTGCCAGGGATATACTCAAAGGACTGAAAATATGAGATGTGACTCATTTCTCCTTGATAGGGCAGACTAAGAAAAGGGCTCTTGCATAATGCCGAGTGAACTTGCCTTTACCTCAGCGTGGAATCTGGCGAAGATGATCCAAAGGAGGCAGGTTTCGCCAGTAGAGCTGGTGAACCATCTTCTAGAGAGGATATCCCGCCTTAATCCCAAACTTAATGCCTATCTCACCGTTTGCGAAGGTGAGGCCAGGTCTGCGGCCAGGGAAGCAGAGAAAAGAGTTATGCGGGGAGAGAAGCTCGCTCCTCTCCATGGGGTTCCCGTCTCTGTAAAGGACCTTATCTTCACAAAGGGAATTCGCACCACAGGTGGCTCACTTAGCCACAAAGATTTCATTCCTGTGGACGATGCGGTTGTGGTCGAGAGGCTTCGTGGCGCTGGAGCTATAATTCTGGGGAAGACGAATACTTCGGAACTGGGGCAGTCATCCACTACGGAGAATCGGTTTGGTAAAGACTGTTGCAACCCCTGGAACCCGGAGCGAACTTCCGGAGGGTCAAGTGGGGGAGCAGCAGTAGCGGTTGCTGCAGGGCTTGGTCCCGTGGCTCTGGGAAGTGACGGAGGAGGTTCCATTCGTGTCCCCGCTGCTTTCTGCGGGGTATATGGTCTCAAGCCCACCCATGGGAGAGTCCCGCTTTACGGGGGATTTGGCGGCATGCCTCTCTTTTCCACTATAGGACCTATCTCCAGGACGGTTCGCGACGCCGCTTTGATGCTCAACGTTATCTCGGGACACGACGCCAGGGATCCCTGTTCCATAAGAGGGGAATCACCTGATTTCCTGACAGCTCTTGACGGAGGGGAGATTAGGCAACTGCGTATTGCCTGGAGCCCCGACCTGGGGTTTGCCAAGGTTGACCCTGAAGTTCAGGCCATAGCTCTAGCAGGCGCTAGTGTCTTTGAGTCCTTGGGGTGTAAGGTTGAGGAAGCAACACCGGATATAGAGGAACCTTTCCCCATCTTTGCTCCTATTGTGCTTGCCGATGAATACGCTGTATCGGGGCACCTCCTCGAGGAGGATGTTGACGAACTTATGCCCTATGTCAAGTCAACTCTCGCGGCGGGGAAGCAGATCATGGGCTATCAATATTCCCAGGCTCTCAGAGCTTTGGAACGTTTCAAGCTCAGCATGGCACTCTTTTTCGACAGGTTCGACCTTCTTGTCACCCCAGCCACCGCGGTTGTCGCTTTCCCTTTGAGACAGCGACCTCGTGAAATCGATGGCAAGCCAGTGGGCAGACTCTGGGGTCCCTTCCCGTTCACCGTTGCCTTCAATCTCAGCGGACAACCAGCGGCCAGTGTTCCCTGTGGCTTCTCACGTGATGGGCTTCCTGTAGGTCTTCAGATCGTGGGGAGATGTGCTCAGGAAGCTACAGTCCTCCGGGCCTCTGCTGCCTTTGAAGAGGCTAGACCCTGGCGGGATAAGATACCGCCGTTTGCTGAAGTCCACACAACTGCGTAGAAAGGAGGATAATTATGGCTCAAGCTAAGAAAGTTGCACTCCCATTAAGCGATGAGGCGCTAAAAGACCTGAAGGCAGGGGATAACCTTTTGCTCACGGGGGTTATGTACGTCGGTCGTGATGCTGCTCACAAGAGGATGGTTGAAGCTTTGGATCAAGGGAAACCTCTGCCAATTGATATCAAGGGGCAGGTGATATACTTCATGGGCCCTTCGCCGGCCAGGCCGGGGAGACCGATTGGATCTGCTGGGCCTACTACCAGCGGTCGGATGGATGCTTACTCGCCTCGCCTCATAGCTGAAGGATTGAAAGGGATGATTGGTAAGGGCTTACGCTCCAAGGCGGTGAAGGATGCCATGGTAAAGGACAAGGCGGTGTACTTGGGTGCTATAGGTGGTGCTGGTGCTATCATTTCCAAGAGCATTAAGAAGGCGGAAGTAGTGGCTTACGAGGAACTTGGAGCCGAGGCCCTTCGCCGCTTAGAGGTAGAGAACTTCCCCGTTACGGTGATAAACGACATTCACGGCGGCGACCTTTACCAGGAAGGCAAAGCCAAATATCAGGTCAAGGCCTCCTGAATACCAAATCTTGGCAATGAATCTAGCGGCCTACTCTTGAGTCAAGCTGCCATTCTGGGATATTTCCCTTCGTCCAGGCTAACAGCCCTGCCTAGTCTCCTTTGGCCTCCACACCTACCGTGTTTCAATGTGCGATGTCAGTGGCCGTTACGAAGACGGGAAGGCTTAGTATAGACTGATAGCTACTAGGTAAGGGCTCTCATGCCTCAAAGAATTGGCTCTGTCAGCATTTGCCGGGTCGTTCCGTGTTGAGTTCCCCTTATCTGCCGCTCACAATGTGTTTTTCAGGCAAAAGTTGCCCATTGTTTGACATGTGTGGTGTCTTATTGTAGTCTAACTTTGGAGAAGAGATGCCTAGAAAGGGGACAGCAATTCAAGGAGCTGGTAGAAGTGCAGGTTTGGACATAAGCCTGCAGAATGTAATCGATGGTATAGCAGATAAGCTTTTCGTGATCGACAGTGAATACCGTGTCAGGTTTGCTAACTTGGCGATGAGGCAGAACTTGGCAGAAGGCAGAGTGTTCATCGGGGAGCACTGCTACGAGGTCTTTGAGGGCAGGAACAATCCGTGCTGTCCACCTCTATGGAATTGTCCGCTTAGGAAGGTAGTCCAAAGCGGTAGCCCAACGACGATTATTTCTCCTGAGCACGCCGACGCGATGTCTGACAGGTATGTCAGAATAACCCTTTATCCGCTTAGGGACAACCAAGGCAATATGAATGCGGTTGCCGAACTGAGGGAAGATGTTACTGCCGAAAGGGAGCTGGAGAATCAGATTCTGAGGCGTCATCACCATCTCCATGCGTTGAGCCGTATTTCCAGCGCCACTAGCGGATTGTGGGACTTGGATGTCATCCTAAACATAGCCCTTGATACCGTGCTGGAGATTGTCAACGCTACAACAGGGGGGGTACTGTTTTTGAACGAACAAACTCAGATGCTAAGCTACCGTGTTTATCGTGGTCTATCTGCCAAATATGTTGAACAGATGCAGATGGGTCTAGGCGAAGGGATAGCAGGAAGGGTAGCCCAAACTGGGGAACCCATTATACTGGAAGATATTTCCAGGGACGCACGGGCTGCCCACCCGGATCTGATCAGCACGGAAGGCCTTAAAGGGTTCATCAGCGTTCCCTCAAAAGCAAGGGACCGGGTTGTAGGCGTGATGAATATTGCCAGCCATAGGCCGGGTCGATTTTCTGCAGACGATATGTACCTCTTGAATTCAATCGGTTGTCAGCTTGGCAACGCAATTGAGCAAGCAAGGCTATGCCAAAGACTGGAGATAGGAAGAGAAAGATATCAAAGCCTTCTTCGACACGCCCTTACTGCCCAGGAGGACGAGCGAAAAAGGATTGCCCGCGAGTTGCATGATGAAACTAGCCAAGCTCTTGCCAGCTTAACCCTGAACCTGCAGGCTGCTATAGCAACGGCGGAAACCAGAAGTTTTGTAGATACCGATCTCATTACGAAGCTTCAAAAGACACAATCTGTGGCACTTCATACCGTAAATGAGGTAACCAAGCTAATGAAGGAACTCCGCCCCACTTTGTTGGATGAGCTTGGACTGGCTGCGGCAATCAATCGATACGCTAGGGATAGCCTTGAACCTCTGGGGACTAAGGTATCTGCGGAATTTCAGGGCGTGGAAGAGCGCATGCCCCTAGAAATTGAAGTAACGCTTTTCCGTATCGCTCAAGGGGCAATAGGAAACATCCTTGAGCACTCAGAGGCGAAGAATGTCTCTATAAGGTTGGATTGCGACAGCGATAGGTGTGTATTGGGCATTCAGGATGATGGCAGAGGCTTCGATGTCAGCAAGCTTACAAGGGTGGACAAGAGCGGACGGGGGGCGGGCTTATTTACCATGAAGGAGAGGGCACGTTTAGTTGGCGGCAGTTGTAGCTGCAAGTCTCAGCCCGGCAAAGGGACTGAAATTGTTGTGAAAGTTGCACTGAAGGGATCTATGGCAGATGCAGAAGATAAAGGTCCTAATAGTTGATGACCACACCCTGGTGCGAGATGGAATCCGTGCTCTGCTGGCGATGGTTGCTGACGTAGAAGTAATCGGCGAGGCAGCAAATGGAAAGGAGGCTGTGCAGAAGGTAAAAAAGCTTGCACCAGATGTGGTGCTCATGGACCTGGCAATGCCTATCATGGGTGGACTGGAAGCAACACGAAGAATACGCAAGGGATTCCCAGGAACAAAGGTGCTAGCACTCACCCAGTATGAAGATAAAGAATATATCATCCCAATTATCGAAGCAGGAGCTCGTGGCTTCATTAGCAAGATGGCGGCATTTTCCGGGCTCACTTCAGCTATTCAGGCAATACATCGTGGGGTTTCCTTTCTGTCTCCCGCGGCAGCAGCGGCTGTTGTTGAGGAATGCCAGCAGAAGGCCACTACGGATGGGGGAAAGGACCCTTACCAACATCTGACGGATAGAGAAAGGGAGATACTTAAGCTGGTTGCCGAGGGATATACCGCTAGGGAGATAGCAGACATGCTGGTGCTCAGCCTGAGAACGGTGGAGTCACACAAAACCAATCTAGCCAAGAAGCTGGATATCCACAACAAAACCGACCTCATCAAGTTTGCCATACGCAAAGGCATCGTCACTATGTGACGGTGTAAGTACCCCCTATTCTTTCCCCGAAGTTCACCTTTGATCTCCGTGGTTTTCACATCCCAAAATAGGGGCTAGTCAGGCAACAATTCGGCATAAAACTAAGCCCTATTAGCGGGATTCCCTCTTTTCCTTCCTTTAAGGGCAAGTTACGATGTAACTAGCATTGCTTCTTAGGCCGGGATAATGCATTCAATGAGGGATAATAGTAGTATCAAAGACTATCAAGCGACGCGGCTGAAGGAAGCCCGTTATGACCACAGCCTTACCCCTCCCTGTCAAGCCGCCTGCCCGCTGCACATGAACATCGGCGAATATATTGATTTGGTTGCCCAAGGAAGGGTGATGGAAGCATTGCAGGTCATAAGGGATGGCAATCCGTTCCCCTCTATCTGCGCCTATGTGTGCACCCACCCTTGCGAGGATGCCTGCCGGCGTGGTCAGGTAGATGAACCTATTGCTATTCGGGCGCTAAAGAGGTTCGCGGTGGAATTCGGTGCTGACAGGATGATACAGGTCGAAGCTGAGACTACGCACAGCGAGAAGGTTGCCATCGTAGGATCCGGCCCCGCGGGACTAGCTTGTGCTTACTATTTGAGAAAGCTCGGCTACCCCGTAACCATTTTCGAGGCTCACTCAGAATTTGGGGGTATGCTCCGAGCAGGTATTCCTGAATACCGCCTTCCTCGGGAGGTGCTCGAAACTGAAGTTCGGAGGCTGACTCAGATGGGCGTTGAAATCAAGGCGAATACACGAGTGATATCTCTGGAGCTGTTATTTGACATAGGTTACAAGGCTGTGTTCATAACTGTTGGCGCCCATCAAGGCCTCAGGATGGGAATAGAAGGAGAGGATAGTCCGGGGGTGATAGACGGAGCTACTTTTCTCCGCGAGGTGAGCCTTGGGCTTAAGCCGTCTCTGGAGGAAAGGGTTGCTGTAGTAGGAGGCGGGAATGTGGCTATGGATGCTGCCCGGACGGCAGTTCGGCTGGGGGCGAGCAAGGTGAGTATCCTCTACCGTCGCAGCCGGGCAGAAATGCCAGCAAGTCCTTCTGAAATAGAGCAAGCCTCGGAAGAGGGTGTAGAGATCATGTTTCTGGTGGCACCGGCCAGACTAAAACGGGAAAACGGGCGGTTAACGGTAACCTGCACCAGGATGGAGCTGGGAGACCCGGACGAGAGGGGCAGACGTCAGCCGGTGCCAATCAAGGATAGCGAGTTTAATATGGAATTCGACGCTTTGATTACCGCTATTGGGCAAGCGCCTCAGGTCCCCGAGGATTTCCATATCCGCATAGGCAGAGGCAGCACTATTCAGGTTGACCCGGTCACACTCTCAACCAACCAGGCAGGGGTTTTCGCCGGAGGGGATGCCGTTACTGGACCGGCCACTGTAACCCAGGCGCTGGCAAGTGGCAGGGAAGCAGCCTTTCGTGTTGATGACTACCTCCAGCACAGATACCCCTTGGTTCGCAAAGAGGCCGAAGAAATCCTGTCAGGCGAACTCCTTCCTAAGACGGTAGAGATGATAAGGAAAACGGAGCGGCTTGAGCCTCCGCTTCTCTCCCCTGAAGCAAGAACGAAGGAGTTCAGAGCGGTGGAGCTCATCTATAACTGGGAAGCTGCCATCAATGAAGCCAGACGCTGTCTCCGTTGTGGCATCGGAGCGGAGATCCTGTTTCAAGACAAGTGTGCCACTTGCCTTACCTGTCTGCGGGCCTGTCCCTACCACGTCCCTTATCTCGATGACAGGGGAACAATCCAGATACCTGCTGATCAGTGTCAAGCTTGTGGCATATGCGTTGCCGAATGTCCCGCTAAGGCAATAGTCTTGCGGAAGCCATATGACCGAAGACAGATAAATGAGGAACTGGAGCATGCCCTTAAGTCTGCGGCGGAATCGAGGTCAGAACCTCTCATTATTGGCTTGTGCTGCCAATATGGGCTCTTTGGCACTGGCACGCTGGCAAGCATATGGAGGAGAGGCAAAGCCGGCATCTGGATAGTACCCGTCCTCTGTGTAGCCAAGGTAGAAGAGGAACATATATTGCGCGCCTTTGAAATGGGTGCAGAAGGGGTTTTCATCGCTGGGTGTGGGGAGCAATGCGCTAGAGAAAACACCGCCCTTTGGGTTCTGCGCCGTGTGGAAAAGGTTAAAGGCACTGGTCCAGATTGGTCTCGAGCCGGGGCGTCTGCAGACATTCAACCTGTATGCTGACGGTGACTTCGTCGAGGGACTAGACGATTTCACGGCAAACATCGGTGAGCTTTACCTGGCTTCACTAATAAAGCAGGAGGTGAAAAGTTGATAGTGGCGGAGCAAAAGCCCGTGGACGAAATAAAGCAGATTATTGCTCCCTATAGAGAGGTATTGCTCCTCGGCTGCGGAACTTGTATGACGGTCTGTGGCGCTGGTGGTGAGCGTGAAGTCTCTTTTCTTCATGACGCATTACGGGTAGCACAGGCACGGAGTGGTGATGGAATTCACACCTTTTTGGAATACACCGTGAAAAGACAGTGCGATTTTGAATTCCTGGACTTGCTTGAGGACAAGGTCAATGAGGTGGATGCCGTAGTTTCGCTCGGTTGTGGCACTGGAGTGCAGGCTGTAGCTGAACGTTTTCCAGACATACCTGTCTTGCCTGGCGTCAACACCTTTTTCATGGGGGCGGCCAGTGAGTGGGGGGTTTGGGATGAGCGGTGTGCTGCTTGTGGTGATTGCCGATTGGCTGAGACTGCTGGCATTTGTCCTATTACCAGATGCACTAAGGGGATACTCAATGGTCCCTGCGCTGGCACTAAGAACGGCAAGTGCGAAGCAAACAAAGATGCAGACTGCGCCTGGATCTTAATCTACAAACGCCTGGAGAGATTACAACAACTGGAGAAAATGCGCCGATACTATCCTCCGAGGAACTTCCGGCCCATTCCTAGACCGCGGAGGATCATGAGCAAAGCTGATATTGATCTAGGAGGGAGCCATGGCTAACTCATTGTTTGAGGAAAGACTCTACTCCGGTGACTTCTTAGTGACAACGGAGGTTGGGCCTCCTAAGGGAACAGATGTCTCGGAGATGGTTGACCATATAGATGTGCTCAAGGACAAGGTTGACGCCATCAATGTCACGGATCATCAGAGTTCCGTGATGCGTTTCCCCTCCCTGGGTGGCTGCCTATTGGTGAAGGAACATGGCGGCGAGCCTATCCTTCAGATCACCTGTCGTGACCGTAACCGCTTGGCCATCCAAGCTGACCTTCTTCTAGCATACTCTCGGGGTATCAGAAATGTGCTGTGCCTTACCGGGGATTCCGTTGATGTCGGCGACCACAAGGAAGCGAAGCCTGTCTTTGACTTGGATTCGGTGCAATTAGGAGAGATGATCCGGATAATGGAATCTGGAAAGGATTTGGGGGGAAATGAACTCAAAGGTGCGCCGCAATTTTGCCTTGGTGCCTCGGTTCATCCTGAGGCAGACTTCATAGAGCCACAACTCATCAAATTCGAGAAGAAAGTTGCTGCGGGGATGCAATTCTTCCAGACCCAGGGCATATTCAAGTTAGAAAGCCTTCGCCGGTTCATGCAATATGCCTCCCAGTTCAATGTCAAAATCTTGGCAGGTATTATAGTCCTGGCCTCAGCGAGGATGGCTCGGTATATGAACGAAAATGTTCCCGGAATAATTGTTCCTCAAGATGCTATTGATGAGCTAGCCAGTATGGAGAAGGGCAAGGGACTTCAGAAAGGGATCGAGATTGCTGTAAGGCTGATAAAGACAATGAGAGAGGAAAACCTGTGCCACGGCGTCCATATTATGGCTGTGGGCAACGAGAGAATTGTGCCTGATATCCTGGAGGCAGCTCAAGCGGTTGGTGTGCAGTCCTGAGACGGAACACTGGCTAAGGCATAGCCGTAGGTCGGCTAGGCCAAGTAAATGTAATGCGAGGAGGGCAGGTAGGATGGGAAGACGATAGGGGAAGCAGGTTGGCTAAATCTCAGCATAAGGAGGGAAGTAAAATGGGAGACAATAAGAGAATCCTGATCATAGACGACGAGCCTGGGTTTGTCGAAGCATTTCGAATGACCTTGGAAGCTAGATCGTGTCAAGTGATCACTGCTTCCAGCAAGGCAGAGGCCCAGGAGATGATGAGGGAAGGGCCTGATATCGTTATTCTGGGCACGATAGAGCCCGCTGGTCAAGCATTCTCCATGCATCAGTGGCTAAAACTGAACCCCAGATATAAAGATATACCGCTCTTGGTGATTGATGCCCGCTATGAGGAACGGTCTATTAAGGGGTGGAGAAGAGCCGAGGGTATGGAGCTGGTGGCTGAGGAGTATGTGACCAAGCCAATCGAGCCGGCCTTACTGGTGCCTCGCATCCAAGTCCTGCTAGAAGAAGCGATCAGAAAGATAAGAGTGCTGGTGGCGGATGACCATACCATGATCAGGGACGGGATATGCGCCGTTCTTATGACGCAAAAGGATCTGGAGATAGTAGGCGAGGCTGTCGATGGAAGAGAGGCGCTTGAGAAGGTGTTTCGGCTTTTGCCCGATGTGGCGTTGATGGACATACTTATGCCTACGATGAGTGGGCTGGAGGCAACAAGGGAGATAACGATGCAATGTCCTCAAACAAGGGTATTGATGTTGACGCAGTATGACGAGCAAGAGAACATGCTTGTTGCCAGCCAAGCGGGAGCGTATGGCTTTATTCCCAAGAAGGCTGCAGTTGGGCAGCTTATTAGGGGTATAAGGGCTGTGTATGGAGGGAGATACTTCCCTGAGTCTTTTGCCAAGTTAGTCTCGAACTAATGGCGGTGCCGTGAGGTCGGATTCTGCTTATTAGTGAGAATGCCGCTATGAGCGATGCTGAAGCGCAGGCTTTCCGGGTGGGAACTTGCCAAAGTGACAGCAGATTCGGCCCGTCGGGGAGGAGGAGGTCTGGTGTGTTCAGGGTTCTCATCGGGATAGTCCCGGCGTAACAGCAGAGTTGCCTTGCTGCTATGGGTGGTGCTGGGGCTGCTATTCTCAAAGGTATTATGAAAACAGTATCATTGGCAGCCTTCCGACCTCGCCATTGCGAGCCGAAGGCGTGGCAATCTCATGCGCTTGCAATCCAAGACCGTTCCGATGATATGGGAAAGGAGTGGCATCGGGAGCCGAATTTCCTCTCCCGTCCTCATAATTCTTCCTCCCCTGGCGGGAGGGAGTTACAGGGAGGAGGAATTCAGCCTTATCGTTCAACAAGCTCAGGACAGCCTCTATCCTCACTCATCAAGGCAGAGGGATTTGTGTGAAGGTTTCTGCAAGGTCCCACAAGTGCTTCAGGCACTGACGCAAGGAATTTAGCCGATTAACCACCGCCGCCCATCAAGATGAGCTAAGCTCTGTTCCTGTTCCAGCTAGTAAAGGTTGATTTTAGTTATGCCTTGTGTTGTGTGAATAATCTGCCGAAATGTCTAATCCAACTAATACTTGACATCGAAGTATGTTAGTAATATAGTAATCTCAGAATATACAACAAGAGAGCAGGATGAGGATTGCTCGGACTGTCAGATTCGAGAAAGGCTGGAAGCAACTTAACAAAGAAGAGAAGGCGCTAGCTCGGAAGGCAATCAACAACCTCGCAATAGACATTCGGCATCCTGCTCTCAGGATAAACAAAATGAAGGGAACGGAATACATTTGGGAAGCCAGAGTAAGCCGCTCATTGAGGCTTACTTTCCAGATTGAGGGTGATACAATCGTACTGCGCAATATTGGGCGTCATGATGAGACATTGGAGCGACCTCAGGGGGTGAAGAAGATGCCAGCATACAGTAAAGTCACAAGACATGGCCAGATTACTCTTCCTGCATCTGTGCGTAAGGAACTTGGGGTTGAGGAGGGTGACTTGGTGGAGATTGAAGTAATAGATGACAGGGCGGTGCTGGTGCCTAAGAGGTTGGTAGATAAGAGCCAAGCCTACTTCTGGACCAGGAAGTGGCAGGAGGGAGAGAGGGAGGCTGACGAGGACATTGAGGCTGGACGAGTCAGGACTTTTGATTCGGTTGGGGAACTTATCGAGGATTTAGAGCAATAACAGTGTCCCCTTGGAGGCAAAAAGCCGTGAACGACCAAAGGCTGAAACCAGATATCAGTACCCTGAAATCCTGGCTTTGGGAAGCTGGCTGTGTGAGCTGAGGCCCTTCGCCGCTTGGAGGTACAGGATCTACCTGCCATGCCGAGCCTTTCCACCTCGTCATTGCGAGCCGAAGGCGTGGCAATCTTGTGCGCTTGCAATCCAACACCGTTCCGATGATATGGGAAACGAGTGGCATCCGGAGCCGAATTTCCTCTCCCGTCCTCACATTTCCCCCTCCCCTGGCGGGAGGGAGTTAGAGGGAGAAGGAATTCACCGTTATCCTTCGCTGACCCTTCCCTACGCTCGGGGCTTGGGCTCAGGACAGGCTCTAACCTCACCCTTCAGGGAAGAGGGATCCGTGTGAAGATTCTTCCAAGATACTATAGGTGCATCAGGCACTGAGGCAACGAATTTAGCCGACTAACCGCCGCCCGTCAAGATGGGCCAAGCTCTATTCTTATCCCATCTAGTCAAGGCGAATTCTATTTATGTGTCGTCCATTGTGAACAATCCGATGTTTTGTTGATGTTCTGACGCATATTCACACCTTGAACCATAGCTATTCCTTAGGTACTCCTCTGCCATATCCCCACTCTCTATTCTACAGAATGCCCCGCTGCCGTTGGTCCACTCTGCTAGCGACTCTCTACTACTTTTCTCTGTGAAGCTATATTCGCCATGTGTTATGATGCCTACATGAGGGCATTATGGATTTTTCTGAGAAGATTTTGGCTTCCAATTACCATAGTTATTGTAATCATCCTTGGCTTCGCGATATGGGTACAGTTTTCCAAGGAGACTAATTGGTTTGCGAAATGGGTTTTCGATTTTCTTGCGCAGTGGGCAATTGTTCTGAGTGCCGCTGTCACCCTTATGCTTGCCATGGCTGCTTTTTGGAACATCTCGGATACTCGCCGCTTTCGATACGTGGAATCGATTACAAAATCGCTGGATGGAACACGGGGCTGGGCCTTGGATGCCAAGCGGGCACTTTTCCTGCCTTGGTGGGACCATCAATGGGCGTCACAGTACAAGTTGCGAGAAAATCTCGAGCATGTTGCAGTTCGTAGTGTATTTGTCAAGAGTGATGCCGAGAGGTGTCGAGGTTCTA
>Ga0209986_10000100_pt1 | contig 74269 bp, 60 predicted proteins | sample BlataG_FD_183168 | JGI IMG/M metagenome (GOLD analysis project Ga0209986, IMG submission 183168) | Deep subsurface microbial communities from Black Sea to uncover new lineages of life (NeLLi) - Black_00105 metaG (SPAdes) (version 2) | ecosystem: Environmental > Aquatic > Marine > Oceanic >... | reverse complement strand
GCCCGGAGCTGCTGCCCGGCAGCTTTCATCATAGCAGTTGGTTTCCCTCCGCAGCACGCCGCCCCCGGCCAGGATCGGAGGCGGGTAGTGGCCCCGCCGGTTCCCGCCCGCTCCGGACAGCTATTTTTCCGGGGCGGTGATGGCAGACATTTTCGGAGGTCTGCTACGATTCGCCGGCTGGACCCCGTCGGCAGTTTCCCCTGGCCAACTGTTTCGCCTCCCATGCCGCACCTTCCCGACCGCGAGACGTTCGCCCGGCTGGCCCGGTCAGCGACGCTCATCCCCGTCTACCGGCGGATTTTCGCCGACAGCCTGACGCCACTGTCGGCCTTTGCCCGCATCGATGCCGGCAGCGACGGCTGCCTGTTCGAGAGTGTGATCGGCGGCGAAAAGGTGGGCCGCTACAGCTTTCTGGGGGCTGAGCCCTTTCTGCGGTTCGAGGCCCGCGGCCGGCAGGTGACCGTGAGCCGCAGCGGGTCCGCCCCCGAAAACTTCGAATCGGACGATCCGCTGGCCGACCTCGAACAGCGGATGGCCGCCTTCCGGCCGGCCCGGCTCGACGATCTGCCCCCCTTTACCAGTGGTGCAATCGGTTACGCCGCCTACGACGCGGTCCGCTACGTTGAACACCTGCCGGACGTGCCCCCGGACGACCTCGGACTGCCCGACGTCTGCTTCGCTTTCTATGACCGGCTGGTTGTCTTCGACCATGTCTCCAAGAGCATTGACATCGTGGTGCTCGCGACGGTCGATACGGCAGCCCCCAAAGGGATCAGGGCGGCCTACGACGCGGCGGCCGCCCGGGTGGACGCGACGATTGCCAAACTCCAGCAGCCCTCCGACTGGCCCCCGCTGTGTGACATCGGCAGCCACGCTGAGCCGGCCTGTGGCCTGCTTGCCAATCGCAGTCAGGAAGATTTCGAGCAGGCCGTTGAGCGGGCTATCGACTACATCCATGCCGGTGACATCTTCCAGGTCGTCCTCAGCCGCCGGCTGGCGGTCCCCTTCGCAGCCTCTCCGCTGGAACTCTACCGAACACTGCGAGTGGTCAATCCAAGCCCGTTTATGTTTTATCTGCGGACACCGCGAGCAACGCTGGTCGGCAGTTCACCAGAAATCATGGTGCGGGTCGTCGACGGGCAGGTAACCGTGCGGCCGTTGGCCGGCACCCGTCCCCGCGGTGGCACACCAGAGGAGGATGCCGAACTCGCCGCCGGCCTGCTGGCCGACCCCAAGGAGCGGGCCGAACACGTGATGCTGATCGACCTCGGCCGCAACGATGTTGGTCGGGTCGCCGAGATCGGATCGGTTGAACTGACCGACGTGATGGCGATTGAACGTTACAGCCATGTCATGCACATCACCAGCAACGTCAGTGGCCGGCTCCTGCCCGGCAAGAACGCCTTTGATGCCCTCAGGGCCTGCCTGCCGGCGGGTACCGTCTCGGGAGCACCGAAGATTCGGGCCATGGAAATCATCGACGAACTCGAGCCGAACAAGCGGGGGCCTTACGCCGGGGCCGTTGGCTATATCGACTTCGGCGGGGCAATGGATACCTGCATTGCCCTGCGAACGATCGTGGTCAGTGGCGAGACCGCCTATGTGCAGTCGGGGGCCGGCATCGTTGCCGACAGCCGGCCGGAGAGCGAGTTTCAAGAGACCGTCAACAAGGCCAAGGGCATGCTCGTCGCCATCGAGCTGACCACCGCCCGGCTCCAGAGCAGCTGAACCGAGCCAGCGTTGGTGGCCGACAGGCCACGATGATGAAACCAGCATGATTGAGTGCGACCGCGTCACTGTCGAGCGTCTGGGAGTCGTTGCCCTTGAGCGGATTGACCTCAGCATCTCCGCCGGGCAGACGGTGGCGGTGGTCGGCCCCACTGCCGCCGGCAAGACCAGCCTGTTAGAGACTTTTGCGACGCTCCTGCCACCACGATCGGGCAGCCTGACGATCGACGGATTTGCGGCCGGGCGGCAGGCCGCTGCGATCCGACGGCTGGTTGGCTACGTCCCCGATGGGGTGCCTGCCTGGCCAGCGATTCGGGTCGATGAATGCCTGGAACTTTTCGCGGCCGCCGGCGGGCTGCGGGGTTCTGGCCTGACCGAAGCGGTCGGCCGCGTGCTGGCCACCGTGGGGCTTGCACGACTGGCCGGCTCCCGCTGCGATGCCATTACCACCGGCCAGCGGAAACGACTGCTGCTCGCCCGCAGTCTGCTGCACGAGCCCGCCATCCTCCTGCTGGACAACCCCACTGCCGGCCTCGATCCGGCCGGTGTGGCTCTGCTCAGCCAGCTCGTCAACGACGCCCAGTCGATCGGCCGTACTGTGGTGGCCAGCTTCAACGACGCCGACGTTCCCGGCGGGTTCACCGACCTCGTCGTGCTGCACGAGGGCCAACTGGTGCAGGCCGGTCCCTGCCGGCCTGAGGCCTGGCCGGAGGTCGGCAGCTGGCACGTCCGGATTGAATGCCCGCAGGCTGCCAATGAGGCCGCTCGGGCGATTGGCCATATTGCCATCCACTGCAATTGCCCCGATGACGACAGCCTGATCTGCCAGCTTGCTCCCAGTCGCGGCCCGATTGATGAGACGGTGACAACGCTGGTCAAGGCCGGCATCCCGGTCGCCGGCTGCCGCTACGATCCTCCGTGGCCGGCCCAGCTGATCGCCACGATCGTACCTGCAAGGGATTGAGAAAATTCGCCCCGACGGTTCGTATCATGAAAAGACCAGGGGGGGCTGGCTTCACGGAAAGACCGGGCTTCCTGCCCGGCTTTCCTTGGGCAGAAGCATGCGAAGCCAAGGTTCGCACGCTTCTGCTGGTTCTCATTGGCGGCTTCCTGCCGCCGGGACGGGGGCAGTGACATGGGAAGTGAGCGTGCAGCGCCCAACTCACTGCCGGTTCAGTCGAACCACTTGCTGCCTGCTTATGCCGTGACCTTGTTGACGAGCGAGGGGGTGCCCGTGCCCACGAGCGAGCTACGGCAGCAAGCGCAGCCAGGATGGCGAAGCGCAGCGAACGTGCAGTGAACGGAGGCCAGGAGGGCCGACGTGAACGTTCAGCGAGTGGGCAGGGGTACCCCCAAGCGGCGGGCGGCTGGCTTTACGGAAAGACCGGGCTTCCTGCCCGGCTTTCCTTGAGCAGAACACCACAAAGCCAAGGTTTGTGATGTTCTGCTGGTTCTCATTGGCGGCTTCCTGCCGCCAAGACGGGGGCAGTGACATGGGAAGTGAGCGTACAGCGCCCAACTCACTGCCGGTTCAGTCGAACCACTTGCTGCCTGCTTATACCGAGACCTTGTTGACGAGCGAGGGGGCAGGGGTACCCCCAGCGGCGACAGAACCGCGGAGGCTCAACGTTGTCAGCCGCCACGGCAAGCAGAAACGAGTTCACCGACGAATCGCTCAACCGCCGCAACGCCTTGACCTGCCGCCGCCTGCTCAAGCTGCCGGACAACGGCCGAGCCGACGATCACGCCGTCGGCGACCTGGGCGACCTCCCGGGCCTGGTCCGGGCCGGCGATCCCAAAACCGACCAGGATCGGCACATCGGTTCGTTCCCGCAGCCAGGCGACGCGGTCGATCAGCCCCGCTGGCACTGCCGTCCGCTCACCCGTCACCCCCGCCACCGAGACACAATAGAGAAACCCGGTTGACCGTCGGGCGATCGCCTCAGCCCGTTCCGGCGGTGTCGTTGGCGTCACCAGTCGAACGAGTGCCAGCCCGGCACTCCGGCAAGCGGCATCAAGTTCATCCGACTCCTCGAGCGGAAGGTCGGGAACGACGAACCCCGACAGGCCGCTGGCCGCGGCGCGGCTGACAAACAGGTCGATTCCAACCCGAAAAATTAGCGAGTAGCTGGCCATGGCGAGGAGGGGCATGCTGACGGTCTGGCGGGCCTGGGCAACCAGACCGAAGAGCTTTTCAAGCGACATGCCTGCCGCCAACGCCCGGGTGTAGGACGACTGAATGACGGGGCCATCAGCGATCGGATCACTGTAGGGAACACCCAACTCACAGAGAGTGCCTCCGGCCCGATCGATGGCTTCGAGCACTGCCAGCGTCGTCTCAACGTCGGGATCACCCGCCGTTACGAACGGTGCGACCGCCTTGTTCCCGCGGGACCGGCAGGCCGCGAAGGCCTCCTGCACGACCGCTGTTCCCGTTTTCCCGTTATCTGTTGCCGTCGCCATGCCTGCCAATTGCTCCGTCGGTTCTCGATCGGTTATCACGTTCATGCCCCCGCCTCGGAAAGCCCCCGCAGCCGAGCAATCTCGGCGGCATCCTTGTCACCACGGCCCGACATGCAGAGCACGAGAATCTGGTCTGGCCGCATGGCTGCTGCCGCCTCGACCGCCCAGGCGACCGCGTGTGACGTTTCCAACGCCGCCAGGATACCCTCCTGCTGGGCGACCAGATCAAAGGCATCGAGCGCCTCGGCATCGGTGACACTGGTGTAGTCGACCCGTCCGCTGTCCCGCCAGAAGCTGTGTTCGGGCCCGACGCCCGGGTAGTCGAGCCCCGCCGACACCGAATGGACATCGTCGGTCTGACCGTCGACATCCTGCAGCACATAGCTGAGGCTGCCATGCAGAATGCCTGGGCTGCCATAACTCAGCGGGGCGGCGTGCTCACCCGCTTCACTCGACCGCCCCCCCGCCTCAACACCGACCAGCCGCACCTCGGGATGATCGACAAAGGGATAGAACATGCCTGCGGCATTGCTGCCCCCACCGACGCAGGCAACGACCGTATCGGGAAGCCGGCCGAAGAGCCGGCGGCAGTGGTCGATCGTCTCGCGGCCGATGACCGATTGGAAGTCGCGAACAATCCTCGGGAAGGGATGCGGCCCCACCACCGAACCGATGATGTAATGAGTGTTCTCGACTGAGGCCATCCAGTCCCGCATCGCCTCGTTGATGGCATCGCGGAGCGTCCGTGAGCCGCTCTCGACCGGCCGCACCTCGGCCCCCATAAATCGCATGTTGCGAACATTTGGGGCCTGCCGACGGACGTCCTCGGCACCCATGTAGACCACGCAGTCGAGGCCGAACCGCGCGCAGGCAGTGGCGGTGGCAACCCCATGCTGGCCCGCGCCGGTTTCGGCGATGATCCGCTGCTTGCCCATCCGCATGGCCAGCAAGGCCTGGCCCAGGGTGTTGTTGATTTTGTGCGCGCCGGTATGGCTGAGGTCCTCGCGTTTGAAATAGATTTGAGCGCCGCCGGCCCGCTCAGTCAGCCGCCGCGCGAAGAGCAGGGGTGTTGGCCGACCGACAAAGGTGTTGAGCAGATCGTCGAGTTCCCTGATGAATGCGGGGTCGGCAATCGCCTCGTCATAGGCGGCCTGCAGCTGATCGAGGGCCGCCGAAAGCGTCTCCGGCACATAGCGGCCGCCAAACCGGCCGAACCGGCCGAAGGTGTCGGGAACCTGGGAGAGCGGGCGGTCAGTCGCGGCAGCAATGGACATCGGCAGCTCCAGCGTAGGGATTGAGACGGCGTCGTGGGTGAACCTACCAGCGGCAGGAAGGCGGAACATTGGCCGGTGGCAAATTGATTGTAGCCTTGTCTTGGCCGATTCGACCCGCCGGCTCTTGTGACCGACCGTTTCGGCCCCGCTTTCTCGCCCCGGCCCCATCAATGCCCGAGCTTCCTGAGGTTGAGACGATGTGCCGGGGGATCGGGGACGTTGCCGGCCGGACGATAACGGCGGCGACTTTCCCGCGAAGAACCCGGCGACCACTCCTTGTCAATCCGCCGGCAGGCCGCCTCGCGGCCCGGTTGGCGGGCCGCCGGATCGCGGCGGTGGAACGGGCCGGCAAGCGGGCGGTATTGCGGCTGGCGGGGCCGGCCGCCGACGGCACGGAGCGGCTGGTGATTGAGCCGCGAATGACCGGCCTGCTGCTGCGGGTGCCGCCGCCTAGTGACACCCACGTGCGGATGGTGCTGGAATTTGCCGATAGCCCACCGCTCATCTTCTGGGATCGCCGGGGGCTCGGCACGATCCGGTTCCTCAGCGAGGGTGAGTTCGTCCGTCGCTGTGGCCCGTCGGTGCTCGGCCCCGACGCCCTCACCCTCAGCGGGCCAGAGATTCACACTGCCATCCACAGCTCCCGGCGAGCGATCAAGCAGGCCCTGCTGGACCAGCGGGTGACCGCTGGCATCGGCAACATCTACGCCGCCGAAATTCTCTTCGCCGTCGGCATCGATCCCCGCAGCCGCTGCAGCCGGCTCAGCCGAGCGGACTGTAACGCCATCGCGACGGCCACCCGGCAGATTCTGCGGCGAGCTATCCGGCTGGAAGGCTCGTCGATCGGTGACGAGACCTATCGCACGGCCGACAGCCGGCCGGGCCGGTACCAGCGATGCCACCAGGTATACGGCCTGGAGGGAGCAGCCTGCCCCCGCTGTGGAGCGACCATCCGCCGCATCGTCCAGGCCCAGCGATCAACTTTTTTCTGCCCGGGCTGCCAACGCCGAAAGTGAGCCTGCAGCAGGCGGCTTTGTTACAGTAACGAATACTGGCGGCTTCACCGCCCCGTATCCTCCAGGAGTTCCTCCGATGGCATCCGTTGATCACTCGCCGGCCGCGTCCGTGACCCGCCGCGGTCTGTTGCGTCGCCTGGCGAATGCCGCTACCGCGACCGGCCTGGCCGCCCTGATTCCCGGCGGCAGCCGGCCCGAGCTTTTCGCTGCCGAGCCAGCCGCGAAACCGGTCGCCGAAACCCTCGCCGGGCGACTGCACGCTTCGCTCACGCCCCAGCAGCGTCGGCAGGTCTGTGTGCCGTGGGACTACCGTCACCCAAAGTTCGGCCTGTTGCGGACCCGGGTGGCCAACAACTGGCAGGCCACCAAGCCGGAGATCGCCGATGATTTTTTCAGCGCTGAACAACAGGCGGTTGTCCGCGAGATCTTTGAAAGCCTGATCACTCCGGAATGGCAGCCCCGCTTTGACCAGCAGCTGGAGGATGACTGCGGCGGCTTTGGCCATTCCCAGAGCTTCGCGCTGATCGGTGAGCCCGGCTCGGGAAAGTTCCAGTTCCTGCTCACCGGCCGGCACATGACCCTGCGGTGCGACGGCGACTCGGCCGATCATGTCGCCTTTGGCGGCCCGATCTTCTACGGCCACGACACCGGCAGTTTCACCGAGGAGCCGACCCACCCGGGAAACGTCTTCTGGCCCCAGGCAGTGGCGGCCAATGAGGTCTTCGCCATGCTCGATGGGAAGCAACGGGCTGCAGCCTTGGCGGCCCGCGCGCCGCGGGAGAATGCCATTGGATTTCCCGGCCCGGCCAGCCGCCCCGGGCTCGCGGTCGGCGACCTTACGGCCGACCAGCGGAGGGAACTCGACCGCGTTGTCGGCCTGCTGCTGGAGCCCTTCCGGGCGGGCGACCAGGACGAGGTTCGGCGCTGCCTCGCCGCCCAGGGTGGACTCGAAGCCTGCCGGATGATCTTCTACCGGCAGGGGGATCTCGGCGGTGACGGCGTCTGGGACAACTGGCGGCTCGAAGGACCCGCGTTTGTCTGGCACTTCCGCGGAGCGCCCCACGTTCATGTCTGGGTCAACATCGCCGACAGCCCCCAAGTACCCACGAATGCCTGACAGGTCTTCGAGAACGGGATCCACCGCTGACGCCGGCAGCAACGGGCCCCGAAACCCACAGGACTCGAGGTTCCCCCGCCTGGCCGTGGTCGATCCCGCCGATTCGTCGTTGCCAACAGACTGCTGCGTGATCGGTGGGGGCGTGATCGGCCTGTCAATCGCCCGCGAACTCGCCGGCCGGGGCCTCGGCGTGACGGTGCTCAGCCGCGATACCGTCCAGGCAACCGCCTCATGGGCCGGCGGCGGGATCTTCCCGGCTCAGCCGGAGGCCGCGCCGGGGCCGGAGGCCACGCCACTGGAACGGTTCACCGCCCTCAGCGACCGGCTGCACCGGCAGTGGGCCGAGGAACTGCGGGCCGAGACCGGCATCGACAACGGCCTGCGGCACTGCGGCACCCTTGCGGTGTCAATCGACGACAAGACCGAGGCCGAACTTCATGAGGAGGCGACCCGCTGGCGGCGGCTCGGGGTTCGCTACGACCAGCTTTCCGCCAAGGATGTCGGTCGGATTGCACCAGCGTTGGCTGCCGCGACCGCGGCCGGCACGATTCGTGGAGGCTTCCACCTGCCGGCCGAAACCCAGCTGCGGCCTCCACGGCATCTGGCTGCCCTGCACGCCTCCTGCCTGGCCCGCGGCGTCGTGTTCATTGGGCACAGCGAGGTCATCAGCCTGGAACGCGATTCCCACCAGATCACCTCGGTTCGGTTCAGCAGGCCGGACGAATCTGTCAAAACACTGCCGGTAGAACGGGTCTGTCTGGCTGCCGGCGCCTGGTCCGAGGGCCTGCTGGCCGACCTCGGCGTTCAGATTCCGACCCGGCCATGGCGGGGCCAGATCCTGCTGCACCGCACCGCCCCGGGTCTGCTCGGGCAGGTGGTCAATCTCGGGGCGGGCTATGACTATCTCATTCCGCGGGAAGACGGCCGGCTGCTGGTTGGATCGACCATCGAAGATGTCGGCTTCGACTCGACGACCACACCGGGAACGCTTGCGCGGCTTGAGCAACTGGTGCGGCGTCTGTTGCCGGCGACTTCCTTCGGCCGCCCCGAACGCACCTGGGCCGGCCTGCGGCCCGGATCACCAGACGGCCTGCCGACAATCGGTCGGCTACCAGGTATCGAAAACGGCTGGCTGGCAACCGGCCACTATCGGGCGGGGCTGCACCTTTCGACCGGTACAGCCGTGGCCATCGCCGATCTCGTTGGAGGCCGAGAACCACCCGGGGCCGTGCGGGCCTTCTCGGCCGAGCGGCATATCAGCAGAACCTTCAGGCTGCTGCCAGGCTGAGCCGCTCGTGCATTCGCTCAATATCATCGCGACACAGCCGGTGCTCCGGCTGCGTCGCCGCCACCAGCAACACCGTTTCGAGCAGTTGGCGGATTGCTTGGGGAATCCCCGCGGTGATCGCATGGATCGTGGCCGGCACGCTGACCTCGTGGCCCACGACGCCGGCAGCCGCCAGACGCCTGCCGACAACCGCTTCGGTCTCAGCACGTGTCCAGGCTCGCAACACTGACCGTAGCATCACCCGACCCCCCAGATCCCGCTCTCGCGCCAGCAGCGTCAGCAGTCGACCGCGACCGGCCAGCACGATCGCCGCGGCAGGGACCACGGCGAAAGCCTGGTGGACGAAGGTGGTCAGCTGGCCCTCGGCGACCGCGTGACCATCATCCATCAGCATCACCGGCGGCATTGCCGCGGGCCCGGCGATGCTTTCGGCCCGACGCCGCAGGTCAGTTCCACCAATGTCATACCCCGACAGGCGAAGAACCGGTCGCTCGGCCTGCTCGAGATCGGCGGCCAAATGGCCCAAAACGGTCGTCACTCCCGTTCCACCGGGACCGCAAAGCACGGCAAGCCCGCCCGGCTGACGAACCGCATAGAGCAACCGGGCGAGGGCAGTCTGCTGGTTGCCGGCGGCGGTAACGCGGGAACCATCTGCCGGAAATGTCCCGTCGCTGGACAGCGTGAGCGGCTGGTGGAGAGATACGTTCATGCTGCCCTCTGGTTGACCGCGGGTGCAAAGCTGACGATTTCACCGATCGATTGCAGTCCTGCCTTTGCGATTGCCCCGTCCCGCGCGGGGCAGGGGGCGTGGGCATGGTGTCGCATCAGCAGCACACCATCAAAGCCAAACATTTTCAGCAGTAACTGCCGGGGCCGCAGCGGCCCCGGTGGAAACCAGATGCCGGCATCAACCAGCACGAGGTCGTTGTCAGCGGCGGCCGTTCCAGTTTGGTGGGGCTGCCAGGGCGGCCCGGCCCCGACCAGTTCCTGCCACCAGGCGGCCGCGGATGGGAAGGAGGTCACCTGCCAGCCCCGCTCCGACAGCAGCAGGCCGAGGCCCCGCACGAGTGTCGTTTTGCCTTCGCCCTGCTGGTGTCCGGCCACGGCAATCACCCGCGTACCGGCCCGGCGGGCCTGCTCCACCGCCAAGGCGACCGCTGCCCACTGCTCCGGGAAGCGTTCGAGAAGTTCCGGCAGGATTCGGTCGACTGCTGCGGCTGCGGTCTCCCCGCTGCAGTCGCTGATCTCCGCGCCGGCAGCAGCGGTCACCGGGGGTACGCCATCGGCCGCAGGCTGATCAGCCCCGGCACCCTGCGCAGCCGGGCTGATGCCCCCCGGAGCAATGGCTGTCGGGAAGCCTCGCGGCCCCCGTCCAGCCGCCGCTTGCAGAAACGCCCGGTCGAGCAGATCGTCATTCATTGCCGACGGATCTCCACCGCGGAATCGCTTGGGGACGGGTCGGCCGCAACGCGAACAGCAGCAAACGGCTCAGTGTCCCCCTGCAGCACCACGGGTAAGGGTTGCCCTTCGACAAACAGCACCGCCGCCCAGACAGCCGCGGCAACTGCTGCGAGCACTGTCACCGATGCCCACTGGCTGCGGAGCGGAACCATCAAGACACGCAAGGGGCTGACAGCCGGGCGGTTGGCCGAAGCCCGGCGGCGCGGATGCCTGCGGGTGCGGACGCGGGCTGGTTGCTGGCGGCTTGTGTTTGACTCGTCGGATAGGGCGGCAGTGTTCGGCTCCAGTGGCGACGCCGTTACGAAGGACGGCTTGGGCGGGGAACTGCCGAGGGCGGGCCCGACTGCCGGGGTGTTGGCCGTAAGATCTGGAAAAACCGCGATTGTGTCCATCACCCGCTCCCTCGGGGATTGTTGTCGACGCAGCCCGAGTTGCCGCTTGAACGGCCAGGGCGAGCCCGCGCACAGGTTGCCACGGCGACACCCCCCGTTCACCAGCCCCCGGTAGGCCGACCGGGCTGCCTGGCCTATGATGGGCCAGAATAAGGCGGATTTGGCCTGGCAGTCGTCGGTTTCCGTTTTTCTCGCGTTTCAGTTCAACCCGCAGCCAGCACGAAAGCTTTATGACCAGCGACCACACCCCTCGGACGGAGGCCTTTCTCGATCTTCTTTCACGGCGGATCGCCATTCTTGACGGAGCCATGGGGACGTCCGTGCATGCCCTCGCCCTCGACGAGCAGGGATTCCGGGGCGGCCCGTTCCGGGATCACCCAAAAGACCTCAAGAACTGCATCGACGTCCTGACGCTCTCCCAGCCCGATGCGATCAGGCAGATTCACGCCTCGTTCCTGGAGGCGGGGGCTGACATCGTTGAGACCAACACTTTCGGGGCGACACCAGTGGCCCTGGAGGACTTCGGTCTGGCTGACCGTACCCGCGAGCTGAATCTGGTCGCCTGCCGGCTCGCCCGGGAGGCGACTGACGCCGCCACCGCCAAGACCCCGGACCGGCCGCGGTTTGTGGCCGGCTCGATCGGCCCAACCAACAAACAGCTCTCGATCGCCGGAAATGTGGCCGATCCGGGCCATCGAGACGTCACCTTCGACGAGATGGTGGCCTGTTACAAGGAGCAGATCGAGGCCCTGGTCGAAGGGGGCGTCGACCTCCTGTTGGCTGAGACCGCATTTGACACGCTCGTCCTCAAGGCGGCTCTGTTTGCCATTGAAGACGTCTTTCAGGCGACCGGCATCCGGCTCCCGGTTATGGCCTCCTTCACCGTCTTCGAGGGGGGACGCACGCTCTCAGCCCAGACGGTCGAGGCCTGCTACCAGAGCATCGCCCATGCCGACCTGCTCAGCGTCGGCATCAATTGCGCCCTCGGCCCGGAGAAGCTGCGGCCCTACCTGGCTGACCTTTCGCGGATCTGCCCCCGACTGGTCAGCTGCTACCCCAATGCCGGCCTCCCCAACCCGCTCGGCGGCTTTGACGAGACGCCCGAGATGATGGCGAGGGTGATCGGTGAATTCGCCCGCGACGGCTTTCTCAACATCGTCGGTGGCTGCTGCGGCACCACGCCTGCCCACATCAAGGCGATCGCCGAGGCGGTCGCCCCCTATCCCCCGCGGAAGCCCCCGGAACAGCCCCGGCTGAGCCGCTACTCAGGGCTGGAACTGCTTGAGGTTCGGCCTGAGAGCAGCTTTACGATCGTCGGTGAACGGACCAACGTCACCGGCTCCCGCGCCTTTGCGAGGCTGATCAAGGAAGAAAACTACGAAGCGGCCCTCAGCGTCGCCCGGCAGCAGGTCGAGAACGGGGCCAACATCATCGACATCAATGTCGACGAGGGCATGCTCGATGGACCGGCGGTGATGACCAAGTTTCTCATCCTGCTCTCCAGCGAGCCCGACGTCTCGCGGGTACCGATCATGATTGACTCCTCCCGCTGGGAGGTGCTCGAGGCGGGCCTGAAGTGCATTCAGGGAAAGGGAGTGGTCAACTCGATCAGCCTCAAGGAGGGGGAAGAGGCCTTCCTGCGGCAGGCGCGGACGATCCGCCGGTACGGGGCGGCGGTCGTGGTGATGGCCTTCGACGAGGAGGGGCAGGCGACCGATATCGAACGTCGGGTGGCGATCTGCGAACGGGCCTACCGGCTGCTCACTGAGGAAGCCAATTTCCCACCCGAGGACATCATCTTCGACCCCAACATCCTCACCGTCGCCACCGGCATGGAGGAGCACAATCCCTACGCGATGAACTTCATCGCGGCGACCCGGGAGATCAAGAAGCGGATGCCGCTGGCGAAGATCTCAGGGGGGGTGAGTAACATCTCATTTTCGTTTCGGGGCAACGACGTCGTCCGCGAGGCGATGCATGCCGCGTTTCTCTACCACGCCATCCGGGCCGGGATGGACATGGGCATCGTCAATGCTGGACAGCTGGCGCTCTACGAAGAGATCGAGCCGGAACTGCTCGAGCAGATCGAGGACGTGCTCTTTGACCGCCGGCCGGACGCCACCGACCGGCTTATTGAAGCGGCCGACAAGGTCAAAGGGCAGGGGGGAGGCGGTGGAGTCAAGGCCGACGCCTGGCGGAGCCTCGACGTCGAGGGCCGGCTGGGTCATGGCCTGCTCAAGGGGCTCGCCGACCATGTCGAAGAGGATGTCGAGGACGCCCGCAAGGAGTATGACACCAGCCTCGAAATCATCGAGGGCCCGCTGATGCGAGGCATGCAGAAGGTGGGTGATTTGTTCGGCGAGGGCAAGATGTTCCTGCCGCAGGTGGTCAAGAGTGCCCGGGTGATGAAGCGGGCAGTCGCCCACCTGTTGCCCTACATGGAAGAGGAGCGGAAGGCCCAGGGAGCCGAACAGAAGAAGCGGGGCAAGGTGCTGCTGGCAACGGTCAAGGGCGACGTCCACGACATCGGCAAGAACATCGTCGGCGTGGTGCTCGGCTGCAACGGCTACGAGGTGGTTGACATCGGGGTGATGATTCCGTGCGCGACCATCATCAACAAGGCTCGCGAGGAGGAGGTCGATGTAGTCGGTCTCTCCGGCCTGATCACGCCGAGCCTCGACGAGATGGTGCAGGTCGCCAAGGAATTCGAACACGAGAAGTTCACCGTGCCGTTGTTGATCGGCGGGGCCACCACGTCGGCCCGGCACACCGCCGTCAAGATCGCGCCGCAGTATTCAGGCGATGTGGTGCACGTGGTCGATGCCTCGCGGGCGGCCGGGGTGGTCGAGAAACTGCTCAACCCAGCGGTCCGGGAACAATACACGCAGGCTAACCGGGCAGCCCAGGCCCGTGATGTCGAGAACTTTCAGAGGCGGCAGCAGGCGACGCTGATTCCCTACGAAAAGGCCGTCGCCAAGCGGTGGACCACCGACTGGTCAGTGGCCGAGATCGCGGTACCGAGTTTTCTCGGCCCGCGGAACCTGCCCAAGGTGCCGCTGGCCGAACTGGTGCCATACATCGACTGGTCACCCTTCTTCATGGCCTGGGAGTTGAGGGGCAAGTATCCGGCCATCTTCGACGATGCCGTGGTCGGCACCGAGGCCCGCAAACTCTTTGATGATGCCCGGCGGATGCTCGACGAGATCGTCGCTGCGGAAGCACTTGAGGCGCGGGGTGTCTACGGTTTCTTCCCGGCCAACAGTGACGGCGACGACATCATCCTCTACCGCGATGACGAGCGGACCGAGGAGCTCGGCCGGGTACACACCCTCCGGCAGCAGTGGGAACGCAAGGGGCAGGACACCTTCTACGCCCTCGCCGACTTCATCGCACCGGTGTCCAGTGGCCGCAAGGACTATCTTGGTGGCTTTGCCTGCACCGCGGGCCACGGCTGCGACGAACTGGCGGCCCGCTATGACCGTGAGCATGACGATTACAACTCGATCATGGTCAAAGCCCTGGCCGACCGACTCGCCGAGGCCTTTGCCGAGTGGCTGCACCGGCAGGCCCGGAGCGATTGGGGCTTCGGCAAGGACGAAGACCTCGACAGCGAGGCTCTGATCGCCGAGCGGTACCGCGGGATCCGGCCCGCCCCGGGCTATCCGGCCTGTCCGGATCACACGGAAAAACCGGGGCTTTTTGCCCTGCTTGACGTTGAGCGGGCAGCCGGCATGAAACTGACCGAAAACTGCGCCATGACCCCGGCGGCGAGCGTCAGCGGACTCTACTTCGGCCACCCCGAAAGCCGATACTTTGCAGTGGATAGGATCACCCGCGACCAGGTTGAGGCCTACGCCGCCCGCAAGGGCATGCCGGTCAAGGACGTGGAGCGCTGGCTCGCGCCGAACCTGGGCTACGATCCCTGAGGCGACGGAGCGTCCTGTCGGCCGCCGGGGACTTCCGACACCGGACAGGCTCATGCCCCGTCGCCAGACCACTGCCACAGGACCATCCGCGGCGAAGGGTTCCGCCCGACCTTCGCGGCGGCGGCGAATCGCCTTTGCGGGCCCCCAGCCGGAGCCGCTGGCGGGAATCGGGATCGCCGAACTGATCGACCGGTTTCTGGCCTATGTCCGCCACGAGCGGGGGCTCGCGGCGAACACCCAGACGGCCTACCGTCGGGATCTCGACGGCTTCGCTGCCTGGCTCAGCGGCCGCAACCCGCTCACCGTGACGATTCAAGACCTAGGTGACTTCCTCGGTGATCTCGCCCGCCGAGGCCGGGCCCGGGCCAGTATCGCTCGGCAGGCGGCAACGCTGCGGAGCTTCCATGCCTTTTTGCAACTCGAAGGCGTGGTGGCCGACAACCCGGCCGAACGGCTCGTGCTTGGCCGCCGCGATGACACGATCCCGAGTGTTCTCAGCCCGCAGCAGGTCGATCGCCTGCTCGACAGCCCCTCACAGTTCACGGCGGCCGGCGGCCGCGATCGGGCCCTGCTCGAACTGCTCTACGCCACTGGCTGCCGGGCCTCGGAAGTTTCGGCGTTGCGACTGACCGACCTCCACCTGGACGAGCAGTTCTGCACCTGCCACGGCAAGGGAAACAAGGAACGAGTCGTCCCACTCGGGGGCCGGGCCCGGGAGGCAATCGCCGACTGGCTCATGCGGTATCGGCCGCGATTCAACGGACGGAGTGGCCCGAGTGAGTGGCTTCTGCTGTCGACCCGCGGCAACCGGCTCTCCCGGATGCGGATCTGGGAAATCGTCAGTGAGCATGCCACCGCTGCCGGCCTGCCGGCCGACATCTCGCCGCACACGCTGCGGCACAGTTTCGCCACCCATCTGGTAGCCGGCGGTGTCGACCTCCGGCATGTCCAGGAAATGCTTGGCCACGCCAGCATCGCCACGACCCAACGGTACACCCACGTCGACTCGGGCCGGCTTCGCAGCGTTCACGAGCAGTTTCACCCACGGCGTTGACGCCCGGCTTTCTCAGCAGCAGCCACCGACAGCCAGGTTCATTCGGCCACGGCGGCCGGCGGTGTAAAGCTGATCTTTTTGATCATCTCGACCACGCGACCATCCTCGATGCGGCCCGAGACGGCTGTGATTGCCTGAACGACGTGGGTGTAGTCGAGCTCCTCATCACAGTCGAGTTCCAGTTCGACGTCCTCGGCCGTTCCGCCCGAGGCGAGCGCCGCCTCCACGATGCCGGCCACCCGCTGCTGGAGGTCATCGAAGCCGGCCACCGGCTCGCCGTTCATCGAAAGCGTCTGCAGGCCACCGTCCGGGTCAGCGGCTAGCCGTACGCGAATGGGAGGCAGTTGCAGGTCGTCGCTCGGCGGGCCCGCAGACTTCGACAGCGGCATGCGAATGTCAAAGTCTCCCTCGGGGGCAATGATGTTCAGCGTCAGCATGAAAAAGATCATCAGCTGAAAGACAACGTCGATCATCGGCGTCATGTTGATCGCCAGCTTCTCGAGTCGCCGGCGCTTCGGGGCAGGCTGGGCCATTGGTCACTCCGGCTTGTAAAGGGCACGAAGGGCAAACCGCTCGAAGCCCTGTTCCTGGCAGATCCTGATGACCTGCTGAACGTCGCCGGTCCGGGCCCGGCCGTCGGCCCGCACGATCACGGTGGCCAGCGCCGGATCCTTGCCGGCAGCCACGATGATCTTCCGCTCCTGCTCAAGCGACCGGCCGATCTGGTCGACCGGAAGAATCTCGCCGGCATAGAGCACCCCGCCGTCGGCGGTCAGCTGCATGGTGATTGGCGTCTCCACCACCCCTTCTGCCGGCTTGGCCAACTGGCTGGCTGGCAGCTGAATCCGCTCATCCTGTTCAGCCTCGCTGAAGTTCAGCACGAACATGAAAAAGGTGATCAGCTGAAAGGTGACGTCGATCATCGGCGTCATGTCGACCTCGACCGTCGCCGGGCCCTTGATTCTGCCTGCCACTATCGCGACGCCTCTGCTTTCTTTCCCCCGCCACTCCGGTGCCCACTGACGCCAGCGGCTGTCACTTCTTGGCCACCGGCACCTTGGCGATGAGCCGAATGCTCTCCGTGTCGAGATCGGTTGAAAATCGTTCCAGCCAATTCCGGAACAGGCTGAAGCAGGCGACCGCCGGGATTGCCAGCCAGAGCCCGATCAGGGTCGTGACCAGCGCCTGGGAGATGCCCGAGGCCAGCTCGGCCGGCTTTGGCTGGGTCGCCGACTGGGCAATGACCGAAAAAGCCGCGACCATGCCGCTGACCGTTCCGAGCAGGCCGAACATCGGGGCGAGGGCTCCCACCAGCGAGACGTAGCTGATCTTGTGCTCCAGCCGCATCACCTCCTCAGCCTGAACCTCCTGCATCGCCTCAAGGGCCTGCTCGTAGCCGACCTGCAGCTTCACAAGGGCTGCCGCGAGCACGCGGCCCAGCGGCGAGTCGTCGGCCTTGGCCAGTTCGTACGCCTGCTGGAACTCTTTTTTGTCGATGTGCGTCTCGAAGCCCTCGACCAGGTCGGGCGGGAGGAGCACCGATCGCCGCAACTGCAGGAAGCACATCACCAGAAGCGCGACCAGCGCGAACGACAGGCCGAGGAAGACGATGACGAAGGTCGGACCCAGCGCGCCAAAGTAGTAGAACAGCAGGTTGCGCGGTGGGGGGGCAGGGCCCTGCTCGGCGAGAGCAGCCGGTGCCATCACCGCCGCCTCCGGTCCCGCCGCCTCATTCGCGGCCGGCTCCTGCCCCCGCGCCCCGGGGAGGCCCACCATCAAGGCGGCAACGACCAGCAGTTGTCCCACAATCGACCGCATCGCTTCCTGCTTCTGCATCGTTCACATCCCTGTTTTGCCAAGCCGGCAGGCGGTCCGCGGGCCTGTACCAGCTGCGACCACCCGGCAGCCTACCGGTAGCAGGCGGGCTTCGCCAAGCCGCCCAGTCGGGTCAGTCAGCTGTCCGGTCTAGCAAGTCCGCCCAGGGGCTGTCCGGATAGGATGCCTCGAGTCGCCGGCGGGCCTCTCCGGCCCGCTGGGGATAGCGGCCCCGGTTCCAGAGCTCAACCAGACGGAAAAGTGCCTCGGCATGACTGAGGGGATCGCCGCTGTGGACCAGATCGACCGTGAGGTAGGCAATCAGCGCATCCTGTTCCCGGCCGGCGGCCAGTGAGGCCCGCCCGAGCGTGGCATACCCGCGGGCAATCTGCCGCTGCGACTCTTCATCGGCAGCAGCCGGTGGTTCGACCAGGGCCAATAACTGGCGAACCCGCTTGACCGCCTCGTCGGGACGGTCGAGGGCAATGAGGCATTCGGCTGCTCCGATGGTGGTGGCAGTCCGTTCCCGCCGGCTGGCCGGATCGGGTGCCGGCAGTTCCGCCGCGGCCGAAAAAACCGAAGCCGCCTCAGCGGCACGCCCCAGCTTCAGCAGGGTTTCGGCCTCGCGACGGGCGGCGCGAATCGTCAGCGACGGCGGGCCCACGGCGAGTTGGCGATAGCGGGCCAGGGCCGCTTCCGGCCGGCCCGCGGCCAGCTCCAGATCCCCCGCCAACTCAAGCATCTCATAGCGATGGATGGTACGGCTGAAGCGGTCGAGGAAGTCTGTGACACCCGCCCCGGCCGCGGCCAGCTCGGTGCCGGTGGCAATCGCCCGCCGGCCCGCGGCGAGAGCCTTCACGTAGGCATATTCTCCCCGGGCTGCAGCCGAAGCAACCTCAAGCTCAACCGGAGTCACCTCGGCGATGACGTCAAGAGCCGCCTGATACTCACTCTGTCCGACCAACCGCCTCGCCTCCGTGACCCGCGGTGGTTCACTTTCGAGTACGAGGCTGACAATCTCACTTGCAGTGATCTGCTGCGGGCGCCCGGTCGATCCCTGAACCCGGAACTCGAGGGTATCGGGGGTCATGCTGATCACCTCGCCCAGCAGGGTTGCCGCCGCTGTTACGACTCGGTCGGCTGCCACCAACCGGTGCGCCGGCCAGCCGAACAACAGGCCGCAGGCAAGCAGCCATGTCCAGGGCGAAACCGGCCCTCCCCCCGTTCGATCCGCCCCTGTCATGGCTGGTCTCCTGAGGGCTCCTGCAGTTCCTGACTGACCGCCGCACGGAGCTGCTCAAACCGCTGCTGAAAGTCTTCTCCCCCGAGCTCCGGATGAAGCCTGGCCTCAATCTCGATCTCGGCGGCAGCCTGGCGGATCTGCCTGCGGCGGGCTGCCGCATCGGCCTCCTGTCGAGCCCAGGCCAGGCGACAGCCGGCCAGCCGATAGCGGGCCTCGAAGTAGAGCCGCCTGAACTGGAGGGCCTCGTCATCGTTGCTGGCAAACGCTTGCCGGGAAATCCGGGTGGCCAGCCCACCCCAGCCCCAGGCCGCTGCCCGCCCGACGGCGGCATCACGGAACCGCCGGCAGGCTTCCGCCGGATCGGGCTGCTCCCGGGCGATCGCCTCGAGCAATTCTGCCGCTCTCCACTGCACGAGCACCGAGCGGCCGGCCCGTGGATCAGTTACCACCAGATCGATCTGCTCAAGGGCCTCCTGCCAGCGACCGACGGCCATCCAGAGCTCGGCCAGCTGGAGCCTCAGTCGTGTCTGATCAGGGCCCACGGACGTGGCCAGGAGCCGCTCCGTGGCAGCAGCGGCCCGTTCCAGAAGTTCGCTTCGCAACAGGCGGGGGACGACCCCATCGAGTGCCCCTTCAGCCTGCCCCAACCGAGCGAGGGTTGCGGCAGCCCAGGCCGTCACCGCTCGCGGCGCGGAGGCAGCCGCAGCAACGGTGAGCAGGCGGTTGAGCAGCTGCAACGGCGGGGCCAGATCCTGCCCAGGCTCCGCGGTGGCGGCAGCCTCAAGCTCCTCAAGCAGCCCGCGGCCCAGCACCCCCGCCGTCGCCGCCAGCCGCACAGCCGCCTCTTCATCCCCCGCCAGCCGCTGCTCCAGTGCGGTGATCGCCTCCAGCGCAAGGGCATACCTGCCGGCGGTTGTGAACCCCCGCAGGCAACAGGTCAGGCCTGCTTCGACAAGCTGCTGGGAATACCCCACCTCGGGCTCCCGCAGCAGCGTCCAGGGACCGTAGAGCGGATGGGTCAGCAGCGGGATCAGCCCCTCGGCCGCCTCACCCCCCACCGCCAGGGCAATCTGACAGCGGGCCACCGCCGCGGCCGCCGCCAGCGGACCAACCGGCTTGGCAGGAGGTTGCTCCCCGGCGATCAACCGAAGCCCCTCGTCGAGCCGGTCAGCCACCCCATTGGCACAGCTGTCTGAGACGTCTGACTCGGGCTCCCCAATGGGCTCACCGGACGACCCACAGAGTTGCCAGAGCGCCACGCCACCGCGAAGCAGGACCTCTGCCCGGCCGCTGCTCGTGAGGGACAATCCGGCAAGAATCGTCTCGATGGCAGCCCGGTCGGCTGCGGTGGCAGCCAGCTCGATTGCCAGCATGGCCGCCGCTGCCGACTCGGCATCCTCCGGCCACTGCCGCATGATCACCTCGGTGAGCCGGGCCAACTCGCCGACCGCCGCCCGGCCCCAGACCATGTTGGGCTGCGTCTGGAGTGCCTGCCAACTGGCCAGCGCGATGGTCGCCGCCTTGCGGCTGATCGGTTCGGCCGGAGCGGTCATCAGAAAGTGTTCCCCGACCGCAGCCGCCTCGTGATAGCGACGGCTCTCATACATGACGAAGGCCAGCTGATAGCGGAGCTGCAGCAGTTGCTGCCGCCGGGTGGCGGGGTCGTCCGGCGGGTCGGTCGCTCCCGCCGCCAACGCCTCCCGGATCTGCTCCCTGGCGGCGGCACGCCGCGGTTCGGTCGGATCGGACTGCATGACCGTAATGGCCTCAAGGGCCCGATCGACCGCCGCGTCGAAAGTCTGCCGCAGCCGACCGGCGGCGGCCCGGCCCCTGCCGTCGAGCCGCTCAAGCAGGTTCCGGGCGGCGGCCGCCTGATCGCCCCCGGTCCGCGCGACAGCTGTTGCCAGCTGCCGCACATCCTCGATCAGTGGCTGCCGGCGGAGCCGATCGTCGGGGGCAATCGCCTCAGCCCGCCTGAGTAGCAGTTCGGCAGCGGCGTACTGCGCCGCCAAGGCATCGGCATCGAGGGTCTCCGGCGGACCGAGCCTGAGCACCTGCCGCCGCAGCCGTTCATCAAAGCCCGAGTCATCTCGCCGATCCGGCGTCTCAAGCCAACAGGCAAGGGTTGCGGCGAGGGCCCGCACCTGCAATCGCTCGATCAGCGTCTCGTTCGCCGGCAGCTTGAGAATCTCGCCGAGCAGATCGAGCCCCCGGTCCCGATCTCCCAACTCGATCAGTGTGCGGCCCTCTTCCACACGGGCCCAAAGGCCGGCAGCCCGCGTCGGCTGCTGCTCCGCAATGGACCGGTACCGCTCGACTGAATCCTCCAGCCCCGACCGGCGGGCTGCGGAGCCTGGCAGAAAACAGCGGGCCCTTTCGGCGGTTGCCTCGGCCGCCAGCAGCTCAAGTTGGCTCAACCGCCCCCGCAGCCGCTCGCGTTGTTCTTCGAGATCCTCGCAGGCCTGACGATCCTGACGGGGCAGCACCCGTCGTTTCCGGTACCCGGCCAGGCGACCATCCACCTCCGCCAGTTCCCGTTCAGCCGCAACGCGGGCCGACCCTCCCACGGGACCGGCGTCAGCGGGGGCCACAAAGGCGGCAACGGCCCTGCCAAACAGGTCGGCGGCCGCAGTGGAGTCAGCGGCCTCCGGCAGCCGCTGCAGCCGACCCTGTTCCATCAGCAGCAGCCCGCGCTGCAGGGCGGCCTCGGCAACCACACCCGGGGCATTCCCGACGGCAAGCAGCCGGTCGATCTCCTCGCCAGCGGCCGTATAGACCGCCTGCCGTTTCGCCGGATCGGGCTCTCGGCGAACCGCAGCGATGAGGGCCGCTGCCCGCCGCAGGGGGATCGTCAGGCGAAACTCCTCCGACAACTCCGAGTCAGCGGCCAGCCGATCGAGAATCAACAGCGCTGTATCGTGATAGCCGCGGTTAGCCACCGCCTCGAGCAGCTGTCGCGCCGTTCGTTCCGGGACCGACTCGGGCTCGGCCCCCACCGGCAGGCTGCTGGCGACCAGCACCAGGACGGCTGTCAGCAGCGGCCCGGGGCTGATCGGAGATTTCAGGGTTTTGCACATCACCGCAGCTCACGGAATTATCCGCGGGCAGTCGCGGGCGGAGCTGCCAGCCAGTAGGGCAACTGCCCAGCCACAGGCAGATTGCAGACGCGGGCCGAACAGATTCCTTCGCAGGCCTCGACCTTGGCCAGGGCTTCGGCGGAGGGTGGTTGGTCGAGGTTGAGGACACCGATCGCGTCGCCGCCGGGAGCAGAGCGGCCGACGGTCATCTGGGCAATGTTCACCCCGCTGCCGCCGAATGCCGTCCCCACCCGGCCGATGATGCCGGGGACATCCTGATGGGTGAAGACCAGCAGGGTGCCGTCGAGATAGGCCTCGAGCCGGTGTCCCTCCAGCTGCACCAGTCGTGGCATCGATCGGCCGAAGAGGGTGCCCGCAGCCCGGTGGACATGGTCACCGGCCACGAGATCGACGGCCACGACCGAACTGAACGCCCCTGGATCGGACCGGCTCTGTTCAACCAGTTCGATGCCCCGTTCCCGGAGCAGCATCTCGGCGTTGATGATGTTGACATCCTCAAGCGCCGTTTCCAGCAGCCCGGCGGCGAAGGCGGCTGTCACCAGCCGGGTGTTGCGGGAGGCAATCTCACCCCGGTAGGCGATCGAAACAGACTTCGGCGGCTGGTCGTCGAGCTGCGAAAGCAACACGCCCAGCCGCCAGCCGAGATCGAGAAAGCCCCGCACACCCTCCAACGCCACCGGGTCGATCGGACTGGAATTGACCGAGTGCCGCACGGTTCCGTTCCGCAGGAAATCGATCAGCAGATTGACTCCCTCGATGGCAACCTGCGACTGCGCCTCCTCGGTGCTGGCCCCGAGGTGCGGCGTCACCAGCACGCCGGGCTGGTCGAACAGCGGGCTCTCGGTGCAGGGTTCGTTTTCAAACACATCCAACGCCACGCCGGCAATCGTGCCACTCTGAAGTCCCTCGAGCAACGCCGCCTCGTCATAGATGCCGCCCCGGGCACAGTTGACCAGCCGCACGCCCGGCTTCAGGACTGCGAGCTCATCCCGTCCGATCAGGTGGCGGGTTTCGGCGGTCAGCGGAGTGTGGACGGTGAGGTAGTCGATTTCCGGCAGCATCTCTCGCACGCTGCCGACAAGTTCAACCCCCAATTCACTGGCACGGTCAGTGGCCAAAAATGGATCGAAGCCGACCACCCGCATATCAAACGCACGGGCCCGGCTGGCCACCGCCTGGCCGATCCGTCCCATCCCGACGATCCCCAGGGTCTTCCCGGCCAGTTGCACCCCCATGAACTTGCCCCGGTCCCAGCGATGCTCTCGGAGGCTGGCATCGGCAGCAGCAACGTTACGCGAAAGCGAAAGGATCAGGGCAAAGGCATGTTCGGCCGTACTGATGGTATTGCCGGCCGGGGTGTTCATCACCACGATCCCCTGGCGGGTCGCCGCCTGCTTGTCGATGTTGTCCGTACCAACGCCGGCCCTGACGATCGCCCGCAGCCGCTGGTTCCCTGCGAGTGCAGCGGCGGTGATCTTCACTCCGCTGCGGCAGATCGCGCCATCGTGCTGCGCCAGGGCCTCGCGCAGGTCGTCCCCGGCGAGCCCCGTAAGGACCTCGTAGCTGATGCCACTGGCGGCGGCGGCATCGAGCAGGGCGATTCCGTCGGGGCTGAGTTTGTCGAGCACGATGATCGATGGCATGGCTGAGTGTCGGCGGACGGGGCCGGATTCCTGGGGAGTTCGGGGCTCTCGTGAGTGTGTCTTCGGGAGGCAATTGAACGAGCAGCAGCCAAGCAGGCCCTGCCGCGTCCGTCAGCGGTGGGGTCCACCGATTTGCTACTTAGCCACGGGCATTCTTGAAGTCGTTCATGAAATCCCGCAGGGCCAGCACGCCTGCCTCTGGCATTGCATTGTAAACGCTGGCCCGGATTCCCCCCACCGAACGGTGTCCCTTGAGGTCGGAAAGGCCTTGGCTGGAGGCTTCGGCCAGAAACGCCTGCTCAAGCTCAGCCGAGGGCAGCCGAAACGTGACGTTCATCATGGACCGGCAGTCGACCGCAGCGTGCCCGCGATAGAAGCCTTCGGAGGCGTCGAGGGCGTCGTAGAGCAGGGCGGCCTTGGCAGCATTCTGCGCCGCCACCCGCTCGAGGCCACCAACCTCCCGCAGCAGCCAATCACAGACCAGCCCAAGCATATAAATGGCAAAGACGGGCGGCGTGTTGGGCCGCGACCCCTTCGTGACAAACGTGCGGTAGTCGAGCATCGATGGCAGACTCTTCGGCGCTCGCTCCAGCAGGTCTTTTCGGATCGCCACCGCCGTGACGCCGGCGATGCCGGCATTCTTCTGGGCGCAGGCATAGAGCAGACCATACCGAGCGAGGTCGATTGGTCGGGAGAGAAAGTCACTCGAGCAGTCGCAGACCAGCGGCGCCGTACCGACATCGGGCAGTTGCTGCCACTGCACCCCTTGGATCGTCTCGTTGCTGGTGATGTGCACGTAGGCGGGATCTGCCGAGAGACTAACGTCACCCGCCCCGGGCAGCCGGTCATAGCCGGCCTGCTCACCGTCCCAGGCAATGTGGGTCGGGCCGATCTGCTTGGCCTCCTTGAGACCGCCCTGCCCCCAGGTACCTGTCACAATGTAGTTGGCCGCGGCTGACTGCCCGGCGAGCAGATTCATCGGCACCATGGCGAACTGCAGGCTCGCGCCCCCTTGGAGGAGCACCAGCTCATGGTCATCGGCCAGCCCTAGCAGACTGCCGAGGTCGGCCAGGGTCCGCTCGAGAATCTCGTCGAAGGCCTTGCTGCGATGGCTGATTTCCAGCACCGACATCCCGACGCCGGGCAGGGACAGGAATTCGTCACGGGCTCGCTCCAGCACCGGAAGCGGCAGAACGGCCGGTCCCGCAGAAAAATTGAAGACCCTGTCAGCCACCGTCGCCATGAATGTCTCCGTCGAGGTCCGTCGAGGCCGCACGGTGCCGGCTGCCACCGCTGTGCTGAGGATACGGCCCGGTCGCCGGCAGGGTCAACGGGCGACACTTTCCCGCCGGGATCATCGGGCCGGGGGAGAAACGCCCGTCAACGGCGGCCGGGCGGCGACGGTCGCCGCGGTCCCGTCACGAAGTGTCGCCACCTTCACCATCACGGTGGGCTGATTGCGATCGACCTCCAGCGCCCTCGTGTAGCTGGCCAGCGCCTGCCGGGTATCACCGGCTGCTTCCCTGATCTGGCCCCGGGCGACCAGAGCCCGAGGATTGTCGGGATCGATTGCCAGAGCAGCGGTCAGTTGATCCTCCGCTGCGGCCGGGTTGCCCTGCTCCTGACAGAGCCGGGCGAGTTCGATGTGGGGCTCGGGGCTGTCGGGATCGCGGGCGGCCCATTGTTCAAGCTGACTGATTGCCTCTGCCGGTCGGCCGGTCTCGACGAGCAGTACCGCCAGGCCCCGCTGACAGGCCGCATGGTCGGGCGCCCGAGCCAGGCAGAGGTGGTAGTACTGCTCCGCGATCTCCAGATCGCCGCTGCGGCTGAAGAGCTTGGCCTGCTGGTGATAGGTGGCGGCAAGATTATAGAAACAATCGGCGTTGCCCGGCTGCTGATCGAGGGCCCGTTGAAACGAGTTGACCGCCCCGAGGTAGTTGCCCTGCTGGTAGAGCCGCACTCCCTCGCTGGAATCGTTGGTTGTCAGCCGGTGGCAGCCGACCGCCAAAACCAATCCCGGCAACAGCGGCACCAGCATGCCGCCGAGGTGGCAACGGAGCAGTGAAAACGGAGGATGCAACACGTCGGATTTCGCCAGCGCACGGTCATCCAGCCGCAAAGTTCACAGCCGGGAAACAGCGGTTGGGACACTATGCCGACGGGGGCCCTGCCGACAAGGCCGGTTCAACGTCAAGATCCCCCGCCGGCAAAACCCTGACATAGCCGAGGGAGCGGACGATAGCCAGCATTTCGCTGCAGGTGGGAAACCGCCGGCCGCTCGTCCGCTTGTACCGCTCAACCGCCTGCATGAACTCAATTTCGGCGGAATCGTAGTCCCGTTCGCAGGTGGTCGGATCAATCTGCCGGCGACAGCGGGGCCGGGAAAGGCTGGTAGACATGAGAATTTCTCGCAGGGCGTGAGTCGGGGCGAAGCTGGCCAGCCAACGGGCAATCTGGTCGACCCGGCCGACTGGGCAAGCCGGACCGGTCAGTCCGGTCGACACAGAAGTATGCGCCATGCTTTGTGGGCAAGCGGGGCAGAACAGCAAATAATTGCGGCCGCTGCCGGTTTTGCCGACCCCGTCCGACAGGCGGCCACGACCGCCAGCAGTCACCGGTTGCCGAAGTATTTCCTGAGGGCGTCGGCAGCCGCATCGCGGCTCGACCCGTCGGCCTTGTCGCTTTTCGGAAGCTGACCGGGCTTGTTCCGCGACTTGAGGATCTCGTCGAGAGCTTTCCCCCTTTTTGAGATGTCCGACTCATCATCTTCCTGGTCGGCCTGGGGCTTGAGATTCTTTGAAGACAACGTGGTCCCACCAGCAGCATCCGGCCCCCGCGGTTCGACCGCTCCGTGCACCACTGCAGAATCGTCATCAGCCGCCCGCAGCGAGCGGGTGGTGTCATGCATTCCGGCTGGCTGATCGCCGCCAAGCAGCAGCCGGGAAATGTCCTCATCGGTATCGAACTTCGGTTCGGGAGCAGCCGACACCTTGAGCTCAAGTGAACCGACCCGGACCAGATCGCCGTCGGCCAACTGCTTCGGCTCAGTCAGTTTGAGGCCGTTGACGAACGTTCCGTTCCGGCTGCGGAGATCCTCCACCCAAAGCGCATCATCTTTCTTGGTGATGGCGCAGTGGCGTCGGCTGACTTCCTCACTGAGTGGCCGCAGATCGCAGTCCTCAGCCCGGCCAATCAGCAGCTTGTCCCGTTTCATCGAAATCGCCCGGCCGGCGCGTTTGCCGCTGGCGATGATCAGTTTGGCGATCATACAACGTGTCTTGGTTCAGATTGTTCACCACGAAACCCCCTGATCGCCAACGAATACCGGGACGTCATAAAAAATGCGACTCGGCGACATATATACGCACGGTAGCACGACCGGCCCGCAGAGTCCAGCGGAAGTCTGGCGTCCGAGAGCCATCTTCGCTCACCGATTCCTAACGCCGCTGCAGCCAATCGTCTGTGGCGTACCGGCCGGCCCGCCGTTTCAGTTCAGGATCGTCGCCGTCCCAAGACAGGCCGGACATTTCCGTCAGCGGTCCACCTAACTGATCCGCCAGCCGGCGGAGCCAGCCAGCCACCACTCCAGCTGAGTCACCCCCCATGCCAGCAGCGAGATCCGACAGTCCCGCATGGCTCCCGGCACCACTCAACAACGAGTGCCGACGCAGCAGCAGACTGCCGTGCTGGAGCACGACCCCGGCTAGCCGCCGCTGGGCACTGCCGAGCACCTTGCAGCCGCCGGCCACCGCCCCCGCGACTGCCGCAGGAATCACGACATCCCCGAAGGCCCGGCGGTTGAAGCAAAAGAACCCGTCGTCCGGCACCGTCGCTGCCAATTCAGCATTGACCATGGCGGCTGCCACTCCGCGGTGACTGAGTTCCTCGACGAGCGCGTTGTGGACGGCGGCGTAGAGATCCTCCGGCCGTCTTCCCCAGGCATGCGTGGCCGGGAGGGCCAGGCAGTAAGTCAGGTCGGTACCGTGGACGATCGCACCCCCGCCGCTGGGACGGCGAACGATTGGCCAGCCGGCAAGCTCGGGCAGCCGCCCGATGTCGGCAAACGGCTGGAAGCTACCCAACGAGACCGTGTCCGGCTCCCAACCATAGAGCCGCATCAGCACCTCTCCGCGGCACTCGGCGGCGCGGGCCAACGCCTCATCGGCCGCCATGTTCCAAGGCCCCGCTGCCGGCGGATCGCGCCAGACCACCAATCCAGCCTGGCCCGTTTGCGGAAGGCCGGCAGCAGCCGCCGCAGCCGGCTCTGGCCGGCTCAATGCGACTCGCTCCCGACAAGTGCATCGTAAGCCGCCTGATCGAGCAGCTGCTCAAGCTGGGCCGGGTCGGAGGGCTGAATGCGAATCACCCAGCCACTGCCATAGGGGTCATCACCGAGGGTTTCGAGCTTGCCCGGCAGTTCAGCGTTGACTCCCAGGACCTCACCCGAGACCGGTGCATAAAGATCGCTGACCGCCTTGACGCTCTCAATTTCACCAAACGATTCGCCCGCCGTCACCGGCGTCCCGATATCGGGCAGCTGCATGAAGACGAGGTCGGTCAGTGCCTCGACCGCGTAGGCCGAGATCCCGACAGTAACCGTCCCGTCATCCTCAAGCCGGGCCCATTCGTGGGATTTCGCGTAGCGACGTGGTTTCGACATCAAAAGCCTCCAGGGTTGCCAACAGGACGGGTCTCGAATGAACAGGCACAAAGAATAACGGCATTGGGCGGCCAGCGCAGGGCCGGGTGTCAACCAGGCTCGCGGCGGCGACGGTAAAACGGCAGCGGCACCACGCGGGCCGGCAGCCGGCTGCCCCGGACAGCGGCCTGAAGTTCAGTCCCGACAGCTGCGGCCGCCGGCTCAACCATTGCCATGGCGATACCGCAGCCGAGGGTGGGCGAGAAGCTACCGCTGGTCACTTTTCCGCAGGCATGATCCGCTCCCGGCAGCATGACGGCGTCACCCTGGCGGGCGGCCCGTTTCGATTCGAACTGCAGGCCCACCCGCTGTCGTCCACCAGCCTCCCGCCGGGCGGCGAGTTCGGCGGCGCCGGGAAAGGACCGACCATCAAGTTCAATCGCCCGGCCCAGGCCGATAGCGTAGGGGTCAGTCAGCTCGGACAGCTCGTGGCCATACAACGGCATTCCAGCTTCCAGTCGCAGCGTATCCCGGCTGCCGAGGCCGCAGGGCCTGACCCCTCGGTCCCGCCCGGCTGTGAGCAGCTGTTCCCAGATCGCAGGAGCGGCATCGGCATCAACAACCAGCTCAACTCCATCCTCACCCGTGTAGCCCGTCCGGCTGACAATCGCCGGTATCCCGTTCATGGTGGTTTCGGCAGCCCCATAGACCGGCAGCGTCGCCAGACTCGCCGCGGTCTCGGCGGCACAGACCTGCCGCAGCAGGCCCTCGGCACCGAAGACCAGCGGCCCCTGCACGGCAATCATGGCGGTCGTGGCGGTGCGATCGGTCAGCCGTACTCCGCTGGCAGGCAGCCGGCTCTCCAGCCAGCGAATGACCCGGGGACAGTTGCTGGCATTAACCACCAGCAGCAGCCGAGGCGTACCGTCGTCGGCATCGGCCAACCGGGTCACGAGCGCGTCATCGAGAATCACGGCGACGTTGGCCGCCTCCGCTGCCGTGCGATCGACCCCCGTCAGCAACGTGTACCGGGCCCGACCGACAGCCAGATCGACCACCCGGCGGGTCAGTAGTCCCTCAAGCCAATCGATCGCCACCGGCCCCTCAACCAGCAGCCTGCCCATGTGGGAGACATCGAACAGCCCAGCTGCCTGCCGGGTGGCCAGATGCTCAGCGACGATCGACTCGTACTGCACCGGCATCGACCAGCCGGCGAAGTCAACAAGGCGGCCACCGTGTGACTGATGCCAGGAAAAGAGCGGGGTCTGAAGCAAGGTTCGGGGCTTTCTGAAAGAAGTCTGTGAGCCTCGGGAGTCTATGAGATGGGCGAATGCTCCCTCAACAAAATCATTTGAAGACGGATCACCACAAAGCCACAAAGGATGCAAAGGCGGTGATGCAAAGGCGGTGATGAAATCTGCTGCTTTCGCGGCCAATGTTCACCGGAAATTCGTGATCTTCGTGCCTTCGTGGTGTCATGCCCCCGCTTGAGCCTGGCAACGACTCCGTTGGTTGAGGAAATCACCGCCCCTTGCGGCGGCCCGATTTCTTCTTCGTAGCCTTCTTTCTGGTGGGCTTCTTTTTGGCGGGCTTCGTCTGCGGCTGCCGAGCCGATGACCGGCTCGTCCCTTCATCAGCGCCAAAAACCTTGAGCCGCATCGGCTCATTACCCTGCCCGGCCCGCTTGCCCCGGTGTTCACGGCCCCGCGGCTGGCTGACCGCCGGATTTCGGCCGCGGGCTTGGCCCCTGCGGCCGCCGGCGGTGGATCGCGAGCCCAGCGAGAACTCCAGGAGCCGCTTTTCCAAGTCAACCGCATCAACCCGCACCCGCACCCGGTCCCCCAGCCGGAAGGCATTGCCCGGCCGGTGCCCGGTCAACGTGTGGGCCCGGCGGTCGTAGCGGTAGCGATCCTCCGGGAGGGCCTCAACCGCGACCAAGCCTTCCGCCGGCAGCTCGATGCCCTGCACGAACAGGCCAAACCGCTCGACACCCGTCACCACCCCGTCAAACTCCGAGCCGACGCGACCGGCCAGAAAGTGCAGGAGCTTCAGCTTCACCAATTCCCGCTCAGCCGATTCGGCCCGGCGTTCCAGCTGGGAGCACTGCTCGCCGAGCTGGTCGAGCCCTTCTCGTGGCGGCCGCTTGCCGGCGGCCAACAGGTCGATCGCCCGATGAATGGTGAGATCGGGATACCGCCTGATCGGCGAGGTGAAGTGGCAGTAACAGTCACTGGCGAGGGCATAATGACCATCCTCTTGCGGCCCATAGGCGGCCCGGGTCAGGCTCCTCAGCACGGCGTAATGAACGGCATGCTCCTCAGGCCGTCCCCGGGCCAGATCGAGCAGCCGCTGAAGTTCAAACCGGCTTTCGAGTGAGTCGACCTCAAAGCCCAGCTCCGAGACAAACTCGGTCAGCAGCCGCAGCTTGCGGAGATCGGGGGCGGGATGGATCCGCCGCAGGAAGCCGGCCTCGGCCCCGGCCAGCAGCCCTGCCACTGCCTCGTTGGCCGCCAGCATGAACTCTTCAATGATCTGATGACTTTCCGTGTTCGCTACGACATGGGCCCCGCTGACCCGGCCCGATCGGTCGAGGTCGATCTTCACCTCGGGCATGTTCAGTTCGAGGGCTCCGCGTTCGATCCGGCGGCCGCGGAGCAGCCGGGCGAGGTCCCGCATCCGGCCGAGCAGGTCCCGGACTGCCACGGTCATCTTCACGGCGGCGGTGTCGGGGTCGGCCAGAAACTGATCAACCTCTTCATAGCTGAACCGCCGCTTGCTGGTGATAGCCGTCCGCTCCACTTCGGCATGGATCGGAATGCCCTCAGCCGAGAACTCGATCCAACAGGTGCGGGCCAGCCGCACCCGGCCGGGCTGCAAGCTGGCAAGATTGTTCGAGACGATTTCTGGCAGCATCGGGATCACCCGGTCGGGCAGATAGACACTGGTGCCGCGGGCAAGGGCCTCCTGATCGAGTGGTGAGCCTTCCGGAACGAAGTGGGCCACATCGGCAATGTGAACCCCAAGCAGCCAGTGGCCCCGCTCGATTCGCACCAGCGAAATCGCGTCGTCGAAGTCGCGGGCATCGACCGGGTCGATCGTCACGATTGTCTCGGCCGAGAGGTCGCGGCGATCGGCCGGCGCCGCATCGCTGAAGGCGGCCGCCTGCCGCCGGGCATCATCCAGCACCGCTTCGGGAAAGTCACCCGGCAGGCCGAACTCTGCGATCACCATCCGGGTATCAACACCGGCGGCCCCGGCAGCGCCGAGCACCTCGACGATCACCCCTTCGCCATCCTGCAGGACGGAGGGAAAGCGGAGCAGTTCGACCACCACCTTGTCGCCATCCCGGGCCGACTTGGCCCCCGGGTCACCCACCCAGACGGCCCGCGGAAACTGGGTGCCGTCAATCTGCACCCAGCCCTGGCCAGCCGACTCGAACGCGGTGCCGACGAACCGGACGGTTTTTCGGTCGAGCACCTCAATGACCTCACCCGCCAAGCCCGGCCGGCCGACGTCACGGGCCTTGGTCAGCTGTACCCGCACGGTATCGCCATCGGCGGCATTGGCGGTGGCAACCGCCGGGATCCGAATGTCAGCCTCGCGGTCTCCCGGCTGGGCATCGGCCGGACGGACGAAGCCGTACCCCTGCCGGCTGCGGCGGAAGCGGCCAATCACCTCAGGCAGATCCCGGTTCGGGCTGCGGCGGGATTCCGACCGGCGGGGTGAGGGGGGTGTCACGAATCTCGGGGCTCGCGGCCACGGAAGAATTTGCGGCCCAGGTTTGCGTGGTACTGAGTCCAGCCGTCGTCGATCGACGCCTCGGCTTGGAACAACTGCAGCGTGCCCGCCATGCGGGCATCGAGGGCATCGAGGTAGTGCAACGCCAACGCCTCCAGCGTCATCGGTAGCTTTGGCGCGCCGAAGGCATACTCACCGTGGTGGCTGGCCACCATGTGCTTGATGCGGTTGGCCAGTTCGTCATCGAACGGCTCGCCGGACCGCAGTTCCACGGCATGGATCTTCTCCTCGACGATCTCCAGCCCCAGCAGCACATGCCCCAGCAGCTGCCCCGCCTCGGTGTAGGAAAAGCCCTTTTGGTTTTCCAGCTCGACCGTCTTGCCAATGTCGTGCAGCAGCACGCCAATGATGAGCAGGTCGCGGTCGAGGTCGGGATACAGCGGCGCGACCCGGTCGGCCAGCCGCAACAGCATCACGACATGCTCAAGCAGGCCTCCGGCGTAGGCATGGTGCTGCTTGACACCGGCGGGACAGCGGGCCAGGGCGGCCATCAGTTCGGTGTCGGCCAACAGTTCTTCCGAGAGCATTCGCAGGCAGGGCCGCTCCACTGAGAGGGCGATCTGCTCGAACTCCCGCTTCAGCCCACTGACGGCTTCGTCAGTCAGCACCCGAAAGGCGGTCTCGTCAATGCTGGTCGGGTCAGCCCGCTCCACCCGGGAGACGATGATCTGCAACGCACCCGAATAGAGCTGCGTCGTGCCCTCGACCCGGACGTAGTCGCCCTCCTCGAACGCTTCGAAGTGCTCGTCGGAGGCGTTCCACATTCTCCCGGTGATCATCCCGCTGCGGTCGGCCAGTTCGATCTGGAGATAAAGCTGGCCGTGTCGGTTCGGCCGCAGTTGCTTGCGGGTGGCCAGAAAGGTCTGGTCGATCGTTGCCTGCGGCGTCAGTTCCGTCACGCACTTGCGGCGACTCCGCGGAGCGACAACGGCGGGCAGGGGAGGGGAGGGGGGCATGCAGTCCTCGGGGGCTCGGCGGCTTTTCCCCTTAGCGTAGCAGACGGCGGGAAAAGTCTCCTGCCGCCGGAGGCGGCGACAACGCGGCGACTCGCTACAATCCGGAGCTTCGACCCTCCGGTTTCAGCCTCCACGCCCGAGCATGCCATGCCCAAGCACGCCATCAGCCCGACCCGTAACGAAGACTACCCGGAGTGGTACCAGCAGGTCGTGCGGGCGGGCGACCTGGCCGAGGCCTCCCCGGTGCGGGGCTGCATGGTGATCAAGCCGCACGGCTTCGCCATCTGGGAGCGGATGCAGGGGATTCTCGATCGGATGTTCAAGGCGACCGGACACCGCAACGCCTACTTTCCCCTGTTCATCCCGCTGTCCTACCTCGAGCAGGAGGCCAAGCACGTCGAGGGCTTCGCCAAGGAATGTGCGGTGGTCACCCATCACCGACTCGAACTTGGCCCCGACGGCCGACTGATCCCGACCGGCAAGCTGGAAGAGCCGCTGGTGGTCCGTCCAACCAGCGAAACGATCATCGGGGCGATGTACGCCAAGTGGATCCAGTCGTGGCGAGACCTGCCAGTGCTGATCAACCAATGGGCCAACGTGGTCCGCTGGGAGATGAGGCCCCGGGTCTTTCTGCGAACCGCCGAGTTCCTCTGGCAGGAGGGCCACACCGCCCACGCCACCGAGGCCGAGGCGGTCGAGGAGACCCTGCGGATGCTCGAGATCTACGCCACCTTCGCCGAACGGGATCTGGCGATGCCGGTCTGGAAGGGGCCAAAGCCGGCCAGCGAACGGTTTCCCGGTGCGGTCGAGACCTACTCGATTGAGGCGATGATGCAGGACGGCAAGGCCCTGCAGGCGGGCACGTCCCACTTCCTCGGCCAGAACTTTGCCCGGGCCCAGCAGATCAAATTTGCCGATGCGAACGGCAGCGAATCGTTCTGCTGGACGACCTCCTGGGGTGTCTCCACCCGCCTGATCGGCGGCTTGATCATGACCCACGCCGATGACGACGGCCTGCTGCTGCCACCGCAGATCGCCCCGGAGCAGATCGTGCTGTTGCCGATCCACCGCAGCGATGAGGATCGGGCCGCGGTGCTGGCCTGCTGCGACACCTTGAAGCAACAGCTTGAGGATCGCCGATGGCGGGAGGAGCCGCTGCGGGTGAAAATCGACGACCGCGACCTGCGGGGCGGCGACAAAGTCTGGCAGCACATCAAGCAGGGGGTGCCGCTGCGGGTCGAGATCGGCCCCCGCGATCTGGCGGCCGGTGCGGTTAGCCTGGCCCGTCGGGACCAAGCCCCCAAGGATCGCCAGACGCTGCCGCTGGAGCGGTTCGTGGCGGAGGCACCGGACCTGCTTGAGGGCATCCAGCAGGGGCTGTTCGACCGGGCCGTTGCCTTCCGTGAAGCCCACTCGGCCCGGCTCGACCACCGAGCGGGCATCGACGAGTTCTTCACGGCCGGCGGCGACCACACCGCGGGCTTTGCCCATGTCCACGTCGCCGATGACCCGGCTGTTGCCGCCGCCCTCGACCCGCTCAAGGTGACGGTTCGCTGCACGCCGCTAAACTGGGACGAGGAGCCTGGCACCTGTTTGTTCACTGGCAAAGCGGTGCCGCGCAGAAGCGTGATTGCCCGGTCCTACTGAGCCGTCCGTCGCCGGCGGCGGCGGCAGACAGGGCGGGTGGTGATGCTGGAGGGGCTAGCGGGATGATGGACAGCCGGCCGAAACCGGATTGGGAGGGATGATTGTCGTGAAACTCCGATTGCCCAACCCCTGGATGGTGGCTGCTGCCGCCGCCATGCTCGGCGGCCTGACCGGCGTGGCAACCGCGTTGGTAACGGCCGCCGCGACCCCCCTGCGGACCGCCGCGACGGCGGCGGCCGGTCTCGCCACCGACGGGCCGCAGCCTCAGCTTGAGACCGATGCGACCGTACACGCTTTCGGCCGGGTGGCCGTCGGCGGTAGCGGCAGCCATGAGTTCAGCATCCGCAACGCAGGCGACGCACCGCTGGTGCTCACCAAAGGCGCAACCAGCTGCACCTGCACGGTCAGCGATTTTGGAGGAGCCAGCTCCGGCGATGGTAGCAGCCGGACCGTGCCGCCGGGCGGTTCGACTACGGTACGGATTGAATGGAAGGGAAAAGGCGGCGGGGGCCCATTCCGACAACGGGCGACGATCCTGACCAATGATCCGAGGCGGCCGGAGGTTGCTTTTTCGATCGAGGGGCAGGTTGTCCCAGTCTGGAAGGCTACTCCCGCGGTGATCACGCTGGCTGGCCTGTCGGCCTCGGTTCCTGCCGGAGCGACGGCTTCACTCTTCACCTTTGGCGACGCCCTGCCCGAACTTGTCAACTGCCGGCTGGTGGCCGAACGGTTGGCTGATCTTGTCACGGTGTCAGCCGAACCGCTTACAGCTGCGGCCCTGGCGGCAGAAGAGGAGGCCACGGGCGGCTTCAGACTCACCCTCCAATTCTCTGCTGGCCTGCCGCTGGGCAAACTGCGGGGAGATGTCGAAACCATCTTTCGGCTCGGTGACGAGGAGGTGACGGCGACCATTCCGCTCGAAGGAACGGTTACCGGCGATCTCACCGTCGTTGGTCGAGCCTGGGACAAGCGGGCCAAGGCCGTCCGACTGGGCACGGTCTCCCGCCGCGAAGGGCTGGTGACGAAGCTCTTTTTGATGGCCAAAGGCCCGGGCCGGGAGCAGGTGCGGCCCGTGCTCACCGAAGTGGTTCCAGCCGGCCTCTCGGTTGAGATTGCCCCCCCCCGTCAGATTGGGGATGGCGATCTGGTCCGCATCGGCCTCACGCTGAGCATCTCTCCGGAGGCCCCGACAGCCAACAATCTCTGCACCGAGGCAGCGTCGGCGGGGAAAATTGTGCTGGAAACCGGTCATCCCGATACCCCTGAATTGACGATTCCTGTCTGTGTTGCCATTGCCGAGTAGGGGCGGGTCTGCTGGGATAAAAGCTGGCCGCGGGCGATTCGCCCGTCCCCGGAAACCGGAGCCGAACCATGCACCCCGCCGAATTTTCTCTCCACCCCGGCTGGTCACGGCCGCCGCTGGAACCACCGCAGCCGTCCGCGGTCGCCGCCGTGAGGCTGAACGCGCTGCGAGTGGCGTTGCTCGCCGTCGCCGCGTTATCGGCTTCTCACGGGCTGGCAGCAACGCCGGACCGCGGAACCGGCGTCAGCAACGAGGTGGTCACGGAGTTCCAGAAACGCAACGGCCGGTTGTTCGAGAACTGGTCGACGCCGCGGGCAGTGCTGGCGATCACCGGCGAACTCGACGGCTACATCGAACCCTGCGGCTGCACCGGGAAGGAGAATCAAAAGGGTGGCCTCAGCCGGCGGCAGAACTTTCTCGACGCCTTGCGGAAGGCGGGCTGGCCAGTCGTGGCGGTCGATCTGGGCAGCCAGGTGAAACGCTTTGGCCGGCAGGCCGAGGTGAAGTATCAGTCAATCGCCGACGGCCTGCGGCAGATGGGCTACAGCGGGATCGGCTTCGGGCCGGCCGACCTGCAGCTGCCGGCGGAAGAACTCGTGGCGGCGGTGGCCTCCGTCGGCACCGAACCGACGCCGTTTCTCAGTGCCAACGTCGGCCTGCTCGGGCTCGACGCCAACATCACACCCCGGTTCCGGGTGGTTGAAATCGGTGGGCTGCGGGTCGGCATCACCGCCGTCCTGGGTGACAGCAAGGCGGGTGGCATTCGGAATGACGCCGTCGAAATTGCTCCAGCCGAGTCAGCGCTCGGGAAAATTGCAGCCCTGCTGCAGCAGGGCAATTGTGACCATCAGGTGCTGCTTTCCTGGGCCACCCCCGAAGAAACCAGGTCGCTGGCTGCAGCCTATCCCCAGTTCGACATCGTGGTAACCGCGGGTGGTGCCGACGAGCCTCCGGCCCTGCTGCCGGACCTGCCCAGTGGAGGCCGGCTCGTGGAACTCGGTCACAAGGGCATGTACGCGGTGGCGATCGGCTTCTTTCCGGACAACGCTGATCAGCCGCTGCGAAGCCAGCGGGTTCCGCTTGACGCCCGGTGGGGTGAGGCCCGCGACATGATCCAACTGCTGGCCAGCTACCAGCGGCAACTGGAGTCACTCGGGCTCGAGGGACTCGGTCTGTCCGCAATGCGGCATCCGAGCGGCCGGCGGTTTGCCGGCAGTGCTGCCTGCAGCGACTGCCATGCCACCGCCTACGAGGTCTGGGAAGGTTCCTCCCACGCCTCCGCCCTGACGACGCTGGAAGAGCAGGATCCGCGGCGGGATGGCGACCCTGAGTGTCTCTCCTGCCATGTTGTCGGCTGGGCCCCGCAGCGGTTCGAACCCTTTGAGGGTGGGTTCCTCAGCGTGGCGAAGACTCCCCACCTGGCCCACAACGGCTGTGAAAACTGCCACGGGCCTGCTGCCGCCCATGCTGCGGTCGAGCGGGGCGACGTTCGTGCCACCCAGGCCGAACGGGATCGGCTGCGGGAGGAACTCGTGCTGACACTCGACACGCCGGAAGGCAAGCAGCGGGCGGTGAACAACTGCCTCGAGTGTCATGACCTCGACAACAGCCCCCAGTTCGACTTCGACGAGTACTGGCCGTCGGTCGCTCACTCAGAGGATGATGAGTAGGAGCCCGGTCCGTCCGCGGCACCATGCTGGAGCTTCGGCCACGCAGCGATGTCTCCACATCCCCGGGTCAGCCCAGCTGAGCCATGGCCTCGTCCGGGATGCTGAAATTCGCTGAGACGCTCTGCACATCGTCATGGTCATCAAGCCGTTCCATCAGGTCGAGCACCCTGCGGGCGGTCTCGATATCTTCGATGTCGACCGTGTTCGATGGGATGCGGACAATCTGGTGCGACTCCACCGGCATTTCCGCCGCCATCAGGGCTGCAACCACGTCACTCATCACCTGCGGATCGCAGTGAACTTCCCAGTGTTCATCCGCTGCTTCAACGTCGTCGGCACCCGCCTCGAGCGCGAGTTCTAACAGCTGGTCCTCTCCGCAGGCAGACTGAGGCACCCGGACGATGCCCGTCCGGGTGAAAAGATAGGCGACACAGCCGGTGGCCCCGAGTTTGCCGTCGCAGAGTTCGAACAATTTCCGAATCTCCGGCGCCGTACGGTTGCGGTTGTCGGTGAGGATCTCACAAAGCACCGCCACGCCGCCAGCGGCATAGCCCTCGTAGACCGACTCCTCAAGGTTTCCCCCCTTGAGTTCGCCGCAGCCGGCCTTGATGGCCCGCTGGATATTGTCCTTGGGCATGCTGACCGCCTTGGCCGCATCAATTGCATACCGGAGTTTGAGATTAGCGTCCGGATCGGGGCCACCATGCTTGGCCGCCACAATGATCGCCTTGGCAAGCTTGCTCCAGAGTTTGCCGCGTTTGGCATCGACCAGCGACTTCTTGCGGGCGATGTTCGCCCAATGCGAATGACCTGCCACGAGTCCTCCTCTCCCGTTCCTGACCGCCTCCGCCCCGGAGATCAACGTGGTTTTTTCTTTGCCAGCTTCCGGCTGTGCGTGCTCCCTGCCGCCGCGGCCTGATTCTTCGCCTTGCTCCCCGCGGGCTTTGCTTTCCCGGAGCCGGTGGCTGACTTCCCTTTGCTGGCCTTGTCGGCCGCCTCAGCCACCGCCTTTTCCGCTGCCTCCCGCTGGGCTGCCAGTTCCGGCTTGATCGTCAATGACCGAGCCATGTTGGGCTTCACGACGAAAGGCTTCGGCCCCGACCGCGGGCCGATCGGCTTGCCATCCGCGTCCCGCTTCGGTCCGGACCCCGGAGGCGGCTGGGGCGTTTTCCCGGCCGGGCGGGCAGCAGCCTGCGGGCCGGCTGGCCGGTGCTCCTCGGCGACCGCTGCCGCCGTTTCCTGCGTGATCGGGGGAGCCGCCGGCGGTGGCAGACTTTCCCCCCGCTTCGGCATCCGATCCTTCACGTCACCCGAGATCTCGCTGAGGATCTTCTTGGCCTTGACGCCGTGCAGTGAGGCGACGAGTTCGGCCCCAAACTGATGCAGTAGCGAGCCAAACTCCTTGCCGATCTTCTTCGTAATCAGACGGTCGAGCCCCGGAGCCGCCCCTTCATCGTACTCGTCTCGGGAGATGATTCCCGACAGGTAAAGAGCGGTCAACCCGCCCTGATCGAGCGGCACACCATGCCCTCCCAGAGCGGTCGAGGTGATGTAGACCTGCACAAAGGGTGTCAACGCCTGCAGGCTCTCGAGGGTCTTCACTCCCTGAGACACCGATTGCTTCTTGGCCTGCTCGAGTGAAAAGCTGTAGGTCGATTCGAAGACCGCCTGCAGCGCCCGCCGCAGCGCCAAGGCCGCCTTCGAGGGATCGGGTAGACCGGTGAGCACTTCCGCCAGTTCGGCGACCGTGGTCACCCGAACCTCATTGAGATCAAACGAGTTTTCGAGCAGCCGCGTGAAGGCCTTTTCGGCCGCATCATATTCAGCGTTTTCCAGGCAGCAGGCGAACAGAACCTGTTCCAGCAGCGGGCGGGAGGTATCAGGCAGACGCGCCGCATAGTGACCTTTGAGCACCTTGTGCAGCTTGGCCACCAGCTTCTGACGCTCCGCGGCGGTCCGTTCCGGCTTGCGGGCGGCCGGCTTGCTCACTGCCGCATCCTGCTTGGTGGGCGTCGCGGTTGGGGCCGGCTTCACTGCGGCGGCCTTCTTCTTCGCCGCCTCTCCGGTGGCCTTTTTGCCCGTGGCTGCCGGCTGGACCGTCGATTTCGGGGCGGCCGCCTTCGACTGCTTGGCACCAGCCTTGCTGGTGGCCTTGCTGGTGGCCTTGCTGGTGGCCTTGCTGGTGGCCTTGCTGGTGGCCTTGCTGGTGGCCTTGCTGGTGGCCTTGCTGGTGGCCTTGGCCGCGGCCGGGGCGGCCTTCGCTTTCGCAGGTTTGGTACGGGCCACCGATTGCTGTGCCTTCGATGGGTTGGTCTTTTTCTTGGTCATGCGAGTCCTTCGGCGTCATCATGAGAGTGGTGGCCGACATCCCCAGCAGGGCTGCTGGGGTCCGTCTCGGCAGCCTCACCACCGGCCTCATCCGTGGTGGCTGTCGGCAGCACTTCGCCCAATACCCGGGCGATTTCCAAAGAATGCTTCACCCCCTGATCGAGTTCAAATCGGAGTCGAGGGATGTAGCGGGTATCAATTCGTTCTGCGATCTGTGACTGGAGAAAACCGGCCGAATTGGCCAGTCCCCGAAGCGCAAGTTGCTGCTTGGCAGGGCTCCCCATCACCGAGACCGACACTTTGGCAGATCGCATATCGGGAGCCATCTCAACCCGCGTCACCGTCACGTCCTTGACCCGCGGATCACGAACCTGGGTGAGGATGGCCATGCTGACCACCTCCCGAACCGCCTCTGCCGCCTTGAGGAGCCTGCGAGTACTCACGAGAGCGTGCGTGCGACTTCCTCGATCTTGTAGCACTCGAGAATGTCGCCCTCCTTGAGATCATTGAAGCCGGCCACCTTGATTCCGCACTCCAGGCCGTCGCGCACCTCCTTGACATCGTCCTTAACCCGGCGAAGCGAATCGACCGGATAGTCACCGATCACCCGGCTGTCACGAATCACCCGGAGGCGGCCATTCCTGGAGATAATGCCACCGATCACCCGGCAGCCCGCGATCGTCCCGAGCCGACTGACCACGAAGGTGCGTTGCACCACTGCCCGGCCAAGTTCGACTTCCTGCTTCTCCGGTGCCAGCATGCCCTCGAGCGCCTGCCGCAGGTCATCGGTCACCTGATAGATAATGTCATAGCGGCGGACCTGCACCCCACGATCCTGAGCAAGTGACCGCGCCCGATCATCGGGCACGACATTGAAGCCGATCACCACTGCGTCGGAGGCATCGGCCAGTTGGATATCGGCCTCGCTGATCCCTCCCACCGAGGCCTGAAGCACCCGGACCCGCACCTCGGGATGCTCAAGTTTTTCGAGTTCCTTGAGGATCGCCTCGATCGAACCGCGGACGTCGGCCCGGATGATCAGGTTCAGCGTCGGCGTCTTCTCGGTGCCCAGTCGATCGACGAGATTCTCAAACGTGACATGCACTGGGGTCAGAAGCAGATGGCTCTGCCGCCGGATCCCGGCCCGTTTGTTCGCCACTTCGCGGGCCAGGGCGATGTCATCGACCACCTGGAACCGCTCACCGGCGCCGGGGGCCATGTCGAAACCGGTCACCATCACTGCCCGTGAAGGCCCGGCCTCCTTGACTCGCCGAAGCTTGAGGGTGTCCTGCATCGACTTGACCGTCCCGGAGCCCTCGCCGCAGACTACCGAGTCCCCGACCCGCAGCGTGCCCTTTTGGACCAACAGGCAGGCCATGACCCCCTGACCCTCATGAATCGAGGCATCCAGGCAGACGCCAGCCGCCGCCCGCTCGGGGTTGACCCGAAGGTCATGCAACTCGGCGATGGTCAGCAGGGTGTCAAGCAGGCCGTCGATCCCCTCACCGGTCAGGGCGCTGGTCTTCACCACCTCGGTGTCGCCACCCCACTCGGTCGGCAGCAGTTCATTGGCTGCCAATTGCTGATAGACCCGGTCGGGATCGGCGCCCGGGAGATCCATTTTGTTGATGCAGACAACGATCGGCACGCCGGCCGCCCGGGCATGGCTGATCGCCTCTTCGGTCTGCGGCATGATGCCGTCATCGGCGGCCACCACCAATACGGCACAGTCGGTGACGTTGGCCCCGCGGGCCCGCATCTGCGTGAAAGCCTCGTGACCGGGGGTATCGACGAACGAAATGGGCTGGCCGTTGTGGTCGATGGTGTAAGCCCGCATGTGCTGGGTAATGCCCCCGCTCTCGCGAGCCGCCACATCGATACCCAGGATCTTGTCCAGCAATGACGTCTTGCCATGATCGACGTGTCCCAGAAAGGTCACCACCGGAGCCCGAGGCAGTTGCAGGGCCGGATCCTCATCGATTGCATCGAAGCCAGCGAGCAGTTCCTTCTCGAGATCCTCCGCCGTTTTGATGTCGAGTTCGACACCGAACTCGGCAGCCAGCAGTTCGACCGCGTCCTGATCGAGCATCGTCGTCATGTTGGGCATCGCGTCGAGCCCGAAGCCGAGCAGTTTCCGCAGCACCTCACTAGCCGCCAGCCCGATTGCTTCGGAGAATGCCCGGACGGTGCAGGGCACCTGAATTGCTGCGTTCGTCTTGCGGGGTGCCGCAGTCGACACTGCCGGCCCCCGGCGCTGCCGCGGCCGGCGCCGCCGCAGCCCCCGCTCGTCATCGTCACCGCCCCCTCGCCGATCGACCCGCTTGCGGTGGAGTTGCCGCATCTCGCGACCACCCAGCAGATCATCGCTCCGCTGGCCAACCTTGCCAGTTTTCCGGCTCCTGCCGCCAGTCCCAGTCGGTGGTACGGGCGGGGCCAGACCGCCTCCCTGCATGCCTCCGCGAAGCAGTCCGCCACGGGTGTCGGCTGACTTGTCCTGCTGCCGCTGCTCATGCTTTCGCATGTGATCGGCAAGCGGTTTCGTCCCACCTGCCTTCGCGCTGCGAATCGCATCGAGAGGAAGCTTGACATCCGGCTTTTGGGCAGCTGGTTCTTGGGGCGGTTTCGCGACCGGTGTCCGGCCGGCGGCCGGCAGCGGTGGTAGCTTGAATGTTGGCCGGGGCGCCGGCTTGCCGCCGCCTCGCGGACCGCCAGTGGGACGCACCCGCAGCGGGGGCGAGCCATCCCCGCCCTGATCCTTCGCGGTGGTCCGATCACCGGTTTCAGCGGCCGGTCGGATCGGCCGGCTCAACGGCGCGGGCTTCGGGGCCGGCTTGCTCGCCGGAAGTTCCTTGGGCCGGGTCCTCCCAACGGCACCGGTCGGGGCGACATAGTCTTCCCGTTTCATCACTCCCGCTGCCTTGGCGGGGGCCCGGGTTGCAGTGGCTGCCGGCCGCTCAGGCGGCTTCGACTTGCCGGCGATGAACTCCTTGACCCGGGCCACCTCGTCGTCGCTGAGGCTGGCAAGCGCTGAGCCCTTGTCCTGGATCCCGGCGCGGGCGCAGAGGTCGACCAGTTCTTTGCTGTCGAGCTTCAATTCTTTCGCAAGACTGTAGATGCGAACCGCCACGCGTTACTCTCCGACCCACTCGGGGCCTCTGTGGTCGACTGGGCATTGCCCGCCGACACTGAAAACTCACCCTGTCTGCAACCCTGTCCGCCCTGTCGAATGCTGTGGCCGTCATGACCCAGCCGACGGAGGCATTGACGCCTGAGCATCTTCCCCGGCAGCCACATCGGTGGCCGGGAGATCCTCAGGTGCCTGCTGCTCCTGCTCCTGCTCCTGCTCGTCGCCGGCATCGGCCGGCTGTCCTGTCCCTGCTGCGCCTGATGACTGCGCCGCCGCAGCCGCCATTGCAGCCTCAGCGGCATCGGCGTCAGCCGTGGCCTGAGCGATCCGCTCCTGCTCTCGTTGCTTCCGCCGCTCGTCGGCAGCCGCTTCTTCCGCCAGGGTCGCCCGCCGCTCCGCCTCTCCCACGATCGCATCGACTGCCTCGGCAGACAACTCACCCATCTCCATCAGATCCTCCGGCTCGATCACCGAAAGATCGTCGTACGACAGGAAGCCCTCACCCACCAGCCGTTCGGCCACTGGCTCATCGAGGCCGTCAATGGAAGAAAAGCCGACCACCGCCCGTTCGATCTGCTGGTCGAGTTCCTCGCGGGTCATGATTTCAATGTCCCAGCCACAAAGCTTGCTCGCCAGGCGAACGTTTTGGCCCCGCCGGCCGATCGCCAGTGAGAGTTGGTCTTCGCGAACCAGGACGATGCCCCGGCCAAGCATCTGACAAAGGATTACCTCATCGACCTCAGCCGGCTGGAGGGCATTGGGAACCAGAACCTGCAGATCGTCATTCCACCGGACAATGTCGATCCGCTCGCCACCAAGTTCCTCAACAATATTTTTGATCCGATTGCCGCGGACACCCACGCACGCGCCAACGCAGTCCACCCGGCTGTCGGAACTGATCACCGCCACTTTGCTGCGGTATCCAGGTTCACGAGAAATTGCCCTGATCTCGATCACGCCGTCAATGATTTCGGGGATTTCCTGTTCGAACAGCCGCTGCACCAGTTGCGGCCGGATCCGGGACAGAATGATTTTCACCCGGCTGCCGACCTTGCGGACCTCGAAGATGGTCGCCCTGATCCGCTCGTTGGCATGAAAACTCTCACCCGGAATCTGCTCGCTCCGCGGCAGAATCGCCTCAGTCGCCCCAAGAGTCACCGTCGCAACGCCACCATCAAACCGGGTCACCACACCCGAAATCATTTGGCCGACCTGCTCCTCGAACTCGTCGTGGATCGAATCGCGTTCAGCCTCACGAATTTTCTGAATGATCACCTGCTTGGCAGTTTGGGCTCCGATGCGGCCGGTGAGTTCATCGGGGTCGATCGGAGTACCGTCACAGCTACCGGCAATCGTGCCGCTCCCGCGGTCGATCTGAACCACAACATCGGCTTCTTCGCCGTAGTGGCGGTGCAGGGCCGTGACGAGTGCCGACTCAATCGCCTGGAAGACGATCTCCTTGTCGATGTTTTTGTCTCGATGGATCGCATCGACAATACGGAGAATTTCTTCGGGCTTCATAGTGACTCGGAAATCGCTTACCGACCGGTCCTGATCGTCCTCGCCGCGGTTCATCTCGCGGGCCGCACGGGGTGCGGCGGTCGGGATCCGACACCTGCAAGCAGTGTCGGAAATGACGACGGGTCACCCCTCGGTGGCCGTCGAAACACACTCGCTTACAGGCGATCCAAGCGTTTCCTCGAAGCAGCACGCCACGTGCGTTGCAGAACGCCGCAATGCGACCCTGCAGACGGCAAAAGGTACGGCAGCCACCCAGTCCTGTCAAGCAGCCGCGGCTGAAGGCCGCGTCAGGCCGCGTCAGGACTGCGACCGAGCAACAGGGCACCGGCTTGGCCCTGAGGCGTCACGGCGAGACTCAGGAAACATTCACCGGCTGAATCCCCCGCCACGGCGGCCCGCACGGGGCAGGATTCGTCGGGCGTCTCATAGTTCCGCAGCGGAAAGAGCCCGCCCCGACCAACCGCCTGCAGGCTGGCGACACACTCGACCAGCCCGCTGGCGGCCCCCAGATTCCCGAAACTGGCCTTGGCAGCCACCAGGGGCAGTTCACCGAGTTGCCGCCCCAGGACGTCCCCAAGACCGGCCGCCTCCTCCTGGTCGCCCACCCGGGTGCTGAGCCCCTGCGCGTGAATGTGGCCGATGTCCGCCGGTTCACAGCCGGCAGCTGCCAGCGTCTTTGCCACGGCTGCGGCAACCGCCCCACGGCGGCGTCCCACCGCCGCCGCTTCACTGCTGGCAGCCGCCCCGTGCCCCAGCACCTCGCCGTAAATCGGCGCAGACCGTTGCCGGGCATGCTCCAACTCCTCGAGCATCAAGACGGCGGCAGCCTCGCCCAGCACCATGCCCCGGCGGTCACGATCAAACGGCCTGCTCCAGCCAGTCGGGTCATCATTCCCCATCGCCACCTGCTCGTTTTGCAGGGCATGCACCATCTTCATCGGATGGATCCGGGTGCCGGTGGCCCCGACGAGCATCACATCGGCAGCGCCGCGGCCGATGGTGATGGTCGCCTCGCCGACCGCCAGATGACCGCTGGCCTCGCGGACTGTCAACGAGTTGCTCGGCCCCCGCAGGTCGTTGAAGATCGCGATATGACTGGCTGGCATGTTCGGCAGGTATTTCAGCAGCCAGAGCGGCTCCATTGCCGGCAGCCCGTCGGTCGCCCAGCGGTCGAACTCGAACTGGCCGCTGTCGTTGCGGCAGGCGGCCACGGCCGAGGTGAAGTCATCAGGCAGCGTCAGCATGTAGTCTGAGCCGAAGACGCAGCCGATCCGTTCTGGTGCGACCACCGCCGCCGCGCCGGTCGTCGTGAGGCCACTGGCGGCGAGGGCCCGCTGGGCGGCCGCCACCGCCATCTGCGTTTCGCGGCACATCAGTTTGAGCCCCTTGCGAATCGCCTTCTTCCGCTCCCCGTCGAGGTCGCCGAACTCACTGATGTGGCCGGTGAACGCGCGGGCCTCGGCGGCCTGCGTCAGCGGCAACCCGACGGTCGGAAAACCCGTCAGCGGCCCGACTGCCGACGCTCCCGCAGCGAGACCGTCCCAAAGCTCCTCAGGTGTCAGGCCAAAAGGGGAAATCACGGCCATGCCTGTGATCACGACGCGGCGCCGGTCGGATGATGTCATGGCCGTTGTCACTTTCAGGGACGCGACTGCCGCCGGCTCATGCCAGCCGGCCGAGCACGAGGCTGGCGTTGTGTCCGCCGAAGCCGAAGCTGTTACTCATCACGACATCAACTTTTCGCTCGCGGGGCTGATTCGGCGTGTAGTCGAGATCGCAATCGGGATCGGGAGTTACCAGGTTAATCGTCGGCGGAATCACGTTCCGCTCAAGCGTCAGCGCACAGGTGACCAACTCAATGCCACCGCTGGCACCGAGGGAATGGCCGAGGTGGCTCTTGATGCTCGAGACCGATAGCTGCCGGGCATGCTCGCCAAAGACCTTTTTAATGGCCAGTGTTTCGGCCTTGTCACCCAGTGGCGTGCTGGTGCCGTGGGCATTGATGTAGCCGATGGCATCAGCCGCGCAGCCGGCATCTTCCAGCGCCAGCATCATTGCCTGGGCAGCCCCCCGGCCCTCTTCATCGGGCTGGGTGATGTGGCCGGCATCGCCGGTTGAGCCATAGCCGAGCAATTCACCGTAGATCTTGGCACCGCGACTCCGGGCATGCTCAAACTCTTCCAGCACAACAATCCCAGCCCCCTCGGCGAGCACGAAGCCATCACGGTCGGCATCGAAGGGCCGGCTGGCCTGCTGCGGTGCGTCGCCGCGAAACGACAGGGCCCGCATGTTTTGGAATCCAGCCAGTCCCATCGGTGTGAGGGCCGCCTCACTGCCCCCGGTCACCATCACGTCGGCATGGCCGGAACGGATGGCCCGCAAGGCCTCGCCAATCGAGTTGGCGGCACTGGCACACGCCGTGGCGACCGCGAAGTTCGGCCCCTTGATGCCGTGGATTGACGACACGTGGCCGCTGGCGGCGTTGACGATGAGCTTGGGGATGGTGAAGGGGGAAACCTTTTCGATGCCCTTGGTCAGCAGCCGTTCATGCTGGGCCTCGAACTCGGCCAGGCCACCGATGCCCGAGCCGACAACGACGCCACAGCGATAGGGATCCTCCCGGGTAAAATCGAGGCCCGAATCCCGCACGGCATCGCCCGCCGCCGCAATTGCAAACTGGGCAAATCGGTCGAGCCGACGAAGCTCCTTGGGGCTCGCGACTCCCTCCGCCGCACCGTCCCAGGGGACCTCGCCCGCGAACTGGACCCGATAGCCCGAGACATCGAAAAGATGAATGGAACCGACGCCGCTGTCACCAGCCAGCAGCCGTTCCCACAGTCGTTCAACTGGACGCCCCAGAGAGGTCACCACCCCGAGGCCCGTCAGCACCACCCGTCGCTTCATGTCGTCCCTGATCAACCCCCGAGTTTTGCCTGAGCACCGGGCACTGCACCGTTGCCAGGCCCGCTGTCGCTCCGTCGGCCGACGTGGCCGCCCCGGAGGGCCGGTCAGGCCTGATGCTTCTCGATGAATTCAACCGCCTGGCCGACGGTCTGGATTTTCTCGGCCGCATCGTCGGGAATGTTGATTTCGAACTCCTCCTCGAGCTCCATCACCAGCTCCACGGTATCGAGCGAGTCGGCACCGAGATCATTGATGAACGACGTCTCGGGGGTGATCTGATCCTTGCTGACCCCCAGTTGGGATGCAACGATGTCGATCACTCGATCCTGGACTGATGCCACGGTAGAACCTCCACTGGAAATACTGTCAAACTTCGGCCAGAGCCGGAAACTGCCTGCGGACGACGCCCGCAGTTTTGTGCTGCCACGCCCCGCTCGGGCTGATCATGCCGCCCGGGGACGTCGCATGATATACCGAGTGGCAGGCCATCCTGTCCAGCTAGCCGCAGAAATTGGCGGCCAGGGGCGGACTCAGCCGATCAGTCCGCCGTCCACAACAAGCGTCTGGGCCGTGATGTAGCCGGACGAGGGCGACGCCAGGAACAGCACCGCTTCGGCAATTTCAGCCGCCTCGCCGAGCCGTTTGGCCGGCACCCGTTTCTTCACCTCGTCAAGCAGGGCCGGGCCCAGGGCGTCGGTCATGTCGCTGGCGATGAAACCCGGGGCGACGGCATTGACGGTCACCTTGCGGCCGGCCAATTCCTTGGCGACGGTCTTGGTCAGGCCCACCAGCCCGGCCTTCGAGGCTGAGTAGTTCGCCTGCCCCGGGTTGCCGATCAATCCTGAGACGCTCGCCACGTTGATGATCCGCCCGTACCGCTGCTGCATCATCGGGCGACTGGCGGCACGCATGAACAGGAAGGGCCCTCGCAGATTGGTGGTGAGCACCTCGTCCCATTCGGCGTCGCTCATCCTTGGCAGCAGCGTGTCACGGGTGACACCGGCATTGTTGACCAGGATGTCGAGCCGCTCGTGCCGCTCAGTGATCTCGGCAATCACCTGCTCGATCGCCTCGGGCTGGGAGACATCACAGGGCAGCACTAATGCCTTTCCGCCGGCGGCCACTATCGCCTCAGCGACTGCCTTCAGTTTGTCGGCCGACCGGGCCACCAGGCCAACGGTCGCTCCGTTCGCAGCTAGGGTTTCGGCGATGGCCCGGCCTATTCCCTGGCTCGCCCCCGTCACCAGGGCCACCTGCCCAGAAAGATCGACCCTGATTGGCTTTACTTCGACCTTGAGTGCCATTTTTTGTCTTCTCCCGCTGCCTCAGTCGTGGTGTTTGTGTTTTGACGATCCCCGGCCGGGTCGAGGCCAGTCCCGGAGCGGATCATCGAGGAGATCCCGCCGCCGCGATCACCCGTCAAGGACTCCGTGACAGGGTCGCTTCCGGTCGATCCGCTTGAGCAGCCCTCGTAGGACTCGGCCCGGCCCAACTTCCCACAGCCGGCCAACCTCCGTCGAGAGCAGATGTTCCATCGACGCCTGCCATTCGACCACGCCACAGACCTGCCGGGCGAGCAGGTCGCGAATTTCACCGGGATCGATGTGGGGCCTGGCATCGACGTTACTGAGAATGGGAATCCGCGGCGGCCGCAGATTGACCTCGGCAAGCACGGCGGCGAGCTTGTCCCGGGCCGGTCCCATCAGTGTCGTATGAAAGGCCCCAGCCACGTCGAGCGGCACGCACTTCATCGCCCCGGCAGCGGCCGCAACGGCCGGCACCCGCCGGCAGGCCTCGAGGCTTCCCGATACGACGATGTTGCCCGGGCAGAGGACGTTGGCCACCGCCAGGATTCCATCACCGCGGGCCTCGTCACAGACGGCGGCTACCTGGTCTCGTTGAAGCCCAAGCACCGCCACCATGCCACCAGGATTGGCGTCGGCACAGGCTTGCATCGCCCGGCCGCGGACATCGACCACCCGGACCGCCGACTCCAGGTCGAGCCCGCCGGCGTGCACCAGGGCGGTGTATTCGCCCAGCGACAGCCCGGCGGTAGCCGGCTCGTTGCCAGGGCCGGCCAGGGGGCTGTCGGGCTGCGATCGCAGCAGTTCAAGCATTGCCAGGCTGGTCACCAGAATCGCCGGTTGGCTGACCGCGGTGGAACTGAGCCGCTCAGCAGGCCCCTGGCGACAGATTTCGAACAGGTCATAACCGAGTACGGCAGTCGCCCGCTCAAAAATCGCCAGGGCGGCCGGATGCTCGGCACACCAATCACCGGCCATACCGACAGACTGAGCGCCTTGGCCGGGAAAAAGCACCGCGAACGACTCGTCCGCCAAGAGACTATTCCTCGGTCTTGACCACGGGACGACCCATGTAGTGGCCGCAATTCTCGCAGACACGGTGAGTCGGCACCGACTTGCCGCAGGTCGAGCAGAAGGTCAGTTGCCGGGGCGTCAGGAAGTCATGGGCCCGGCGGGAGCCGGTCTTGCGATTGGACTGTCTTCTCTTGGGGACGGCCATGAGTCACCAGATGTACGGGGCAGGGAAACCGGAAAACTACGCCGTGGAACCGGCTTCGTCAAGCACCGCCACCGATGGCGGGCTAAAAGAGTGTGCCCTGCGGGGGGGGCGGAGCAACGCCCCCAAGATGCTCCTCGCCACGGTCTGTCAGCCGCCGCCCCCGGGGCGTCCGAATGATCAGTTCGTACCGCAACAGGAAGGGTTCAACGTCATCCTCCAGCGTGTCGACGGCGGTGCTCATGGTGTGGGCAATCGCCTCGATACCGGCCGGCCCACCGCCGAAGACCCGTTTGAGGGTTTCCAGATACCGGCGGTCAAAGCCGTCGAGCCCGAGTTCGTCAATGCCCTGCATCTCGAGAGCTGTCCGGGCGATGGCCAGATCGACTTCGCCTGCGGCCCGGCTAGTGGAGAAGTCCCGCACCCAGCGGAGACGGTTATTGGCCAGGCGGGGCGTGCCCCGGCTGCGGCGGGCAACCTCCTCGGCGGTGGTCTCGTCCATCGGCATGTCGAGTTTGCCGGCGGAGCGGATGACGATGCTCGCCAGTTCCGGCACGGTGTAATAGTCGAGATGCTCGCGGACCACGAAGCGATCGCGGAGAGGTGCCGAGATCAGTCCCGCCCGCGTGGTTGCCCCGACCAGGGTGAAGGGCTGCAGCGGCATGTTGATCGTCCGGGCGCTCATCCCTTCGCCAAGGGTGATATCGATCCTAAAATCCTCCATTGCCGGATAGAGGAATTCTTCCACCGCGATCGGCAGCCGGTGAATCTCATCGATGAACAGGACCGACCCAGCCGCGGCATTGGTCAGATACGGCAGCAGGTCCTTGGGCGCGGCGAGCGCCGCACCGCTGGCGATCTGGAGGCTGACGCCGAGTTCGTGGGGGATACAAGTGGCAAAGGTTGTTTTGCCGAGGCCCGGCGGCCCGTCGAGCAGGATATGGCCGAGCGGCTCTGACCGCTTACAGGCTGCGTCGATGGCAATCGAGAGCCGCTCGTGGACATCCCGCTGACCGATCATCTCGCCCAGCCGCTGCGGCCGCAGCACGCGGTCCTCCGGCGGCTGGTCCTCCAGCGGTTCGATCGACGGCTCACGGAATTCACTCACAGCTGCGTCTCCGAGATTGTCGCCACTGTAGCAGGTGCACCAAGCGGGCGGCTCAGCCCTGGCCGTGGGTCTGCCGATAGATCGCCTCGAGGGCGGCCTGAACGTCGCCAATCTTTCGCCGCCCCTCGCGGAGACCATCGACCAGTCGGCGGGCATCGTGGTCCGAATGGCCCAGATTCCGCAGGACCTCGAAGGTCTCGGCCAGCACGTCAGCACCCTTCCGCTGGTCCTCCGGCGCGTCGCGGGCCACCAACAGGGCAAACTTGGGCATCCTCCGCCGCAGCTTGGCGATGATTCGCTCGGCGGTCGCGGCCCCGACCCCGGGCAAGCTCGAAAGGGCGGCGGCATCCTGCTCTTCGATGGCGGTGGCCACCTCGCCGACCGGGCGGATCATCGCCCGCAGGGCCTTGCGAACTCCGACACCGTCGACCTCGCAGAAGAGCTCAAAGAATTCCCGCTCCACCTCGGAGAGGAAGCCGACCAGCCGGGGCACCATGTTGCCCCGCGTCGGGTTGCCCTCGAGGTACTCCAGGGTGAAGAGCGACACCTTGCTACCGAGCTTGGGCTGCAGCTGCCGCCGCACCAGGTCGGGCACCAGGATTTCGTGCACGATGTCGCCGACCGCCAGTTCGATGGCGGACGGTTCGATCCGTTCCACAACGCCGGAAATTCTGCGAATCATCTTCAGGTGTTCTCCCGGAATCGCGGCCGGCCACCGGGCCGGGGGCGGAGCCGCAGATGATAGTCGGCCAGGGCGATGGCCAGGGCGTCGGCGGCGTCGGCCGGCTCGGGCTTGGCCCGCAGCTGCAGTTCCCGCTGCACTGCCAGCTGCATCTGTTCCTTCCCAGCATGGCCACTGCCGGTGAGCATGCTTTTGACCCGGTTGGGCAGGTAGTGGTGGACCTCCAGGTCCGCTTCGGCGGCGGCCAGGCAGATAATGCCCCGGGCATGGCCCATCAGGATCGCAGTCTTGGGAAACCGGGTGTGGACAAACAGTTGTTCAATAGCCAGCGAGCCGGGGCGGAAGGTTGAGAGAATTTCACTGACCCCCCGGTAGATCGTCAGCAGTCTCGCCTCGATGGTTTCACCACGGGAGCGGACCGTCCCCGCCTCCACCAGCCGCGTCTGACCAGCCGCGATTTCGATGACTCCATAGCCAGTGATATTCAGCCCGGGATCGAAACCGACAATCCGCTCGGGAGTCTGCCGTTCCACTCCAGTCGGACTGGAACTGGCACGGGACACTGCTGCTCTCGCCGTCGGCTTCATGGCGAAAGGGTAGCCGTCGGGGCCCGCCATCCCCTAGAGCGGTTTACGGGTGCGGCTGCTTCACGGAAAGACCGGGCATCCTGCCCGGCTTTCCTGGGTCACAACGCCACAAAGCCAAGGTTTGTGAAATTCCGCTAGTGCTCATTGGCGGCGGCTGGCTTCACGGAAAGACCGGGCTTCCTGCCCGGCTTTCCTTGGGGCAGAACGCCACAAAGCCAAAGGTTTGTGACGTTCCGCTGGTGATCATTGGCGACATCCTGTCGCCGGGTGGCAGTGATGGGGGAGGATGCGGACGCGGCACCAAACGTCCAGCCGGTCCGGTCACTTCCGTTCCCGGCTTCCTGCAGCGCCCATTGTTGACGAGGTCGGGGCCGCCCCTGCCCATGAGCGTGCTACGAAAGCAAGCGAAGCCCGGAGGGCGATGGCGCCGCGGACGTGCAGTGAACGGCGGCCCGGATGGCCGCCGTGAACGTCAAGCGAGAGGGCAGGGGCTGCCGCGAGCGGCGGCTCCCCAACGCGACTGCCTTCACGAAAGCAGCCCAGAAGAGTACACCCCAGAGGACTCGAACCTCTAACCTTCGGTTCCGTAGACCGACGCTCTATCCAATTGAGCTAGGGGTGCAGGCTGTTGAAACCATACACCGTTCTTCCGGGGCCTCCAAGCGGAGCCGGAGGAATCCGTCATCGTCCACGTCGAACCGCTCGGGCAGCACGGTCCAGCCGAGACCGTCATTCCCGGCAATGGTCGCGGCAATCGCCAGGCTGACGTCTGGAGCAGGGGAGGGCGGCGCGACCGCGGCCTCCGGCAGCGGCCCCCGGTGGGCCTCGGCCCGCTGGCTGACCCGCGGCCAGATGACCGCACCGTTGACCACACGGCCAACCGTGTCGGGCTTGCAGGTGACCTCCTGCGGCTGGCCCCGTGAAGCTGGCGTGTTCATGGCCAGCAGTCCGCAGCCCGGGGGGGCGTAGGCGACCACCGGCTCAACGCCGAAGCGGGCCGCAAACGCGGTGATCAACGATTGGACGGCCGGCAGTTCGGCGGCCGCCGCCAACGGCACCACCACCACCTCGGGCGGCCGAAAATCCAGGGCGACCGCCGCCGCCGCGGCCAGCTGGTCCGGGCGGGCGAGCCAGACCGTGGTCCGGCCTCGGGCGAGCGTCGCCAGCAGTTCTTCTGTCGGCATGTCGGCGGCGGCCACGCTGCCGGCCAGCCGCAGCAGCTGCGGGCCACTGCTGCCGAGCGAATCGTGCAACGGATCGCCCGGGGCAAGCGACGCCAGGAAGCGGTCACTGCGGCGAAGCAGGCAGCAGCCGTCGAAGGCTTCGGCAGTGGCTGCAGCAGCCAAGTCGGCCCCCTGCCGGCCGTTGCCGCGACGGGCCAGCCGCTCATGGACCGCCTCTGCAAGCGTCTCTTGCAGGGCCAGCCGGATGACCGCTGGGGCAGCCCCCACCGGCAGCGGCGTTCCGAACCGCATGGTCACCAGCCGCCGGCGGCTGCGGGGCCACTTGGCGAAGAACCGTCCCTCCGAGAACGAGAAGACGCTGCCCCAGAGGCCGTCGATGGCCAGGGGAACGGCTGGCGCCTTCGCCCGATCGAGGATATGGCCGAGCCCGCGGCGAAAGCCAAGCAGCTGCCCGGTCCGGGAGATCCCCCCTTCGCAAAAAATGCCGACCAGATCACCCTCGGCCAGCCCCTGCTCGATTGCGCGGAGGGCACGGGCGATCGACTTGGGCCGGGGCTCAAACAGAATGAATCGCCACTGCCCGGCCAGCCGATTGAGCAGCCGGCCGCGAATATTGGGGCCATAGACCACCATGCGGACCGGACGGCGGGAGGCCAGCACCACCAAGAATCCATCGAGCCAGGAGAGATGATTGGCGACGATCAGGGCGGGGCCGGCGGCCGGGAGCCGAAACTCGTCGCGGATGCGAAACCGGCAGATCGCGTGGATAAAGCTGGCCACCAGCAGCCGCAGGCTCGACCGGGGGGCCGCCAGCACGGCGGCGACCGTTGCCAGCGCCGCACAGCCGGCGAACAGGCCGAAGACGCTGCGGGCGGAAAAAAGTGGCCGCGTCAGCTCGGCCTCCCCCACCGGCAGCCGCAGGCCGTAGTAGCCGATCGACGCAATCAGCATACCGGTGAAAACCAGCAGATTGGTGGCCGCGAGGGTCGCGCCAAGACGGGCAGGGGGGCACTGTTCCTGCAGGTAGGCCTCCAGCGGCACATCGAACATGCCGGCCCCGACACCCAGCACGAACAGCCAGCAGACCGCCGCAGCCAGGCCCGGCGGCAGCGGCCCCGTGGCGGTAAAAATCGCCGCGCTGGAGCAGGCCAAGGCGATGCAGGCGACCGTCATCAACAGGCCGCCGACCGGTACCAGGCCGAGGTTGACCTGTGAGTCGGGATCGATGCCTTGCCGAGAGAGCCGTCCGGCCAGCAGGCTGCCGGCCCCAATGCCGCAGACGAGGGCCAGCAGCAGCGGCACGACCTGTCCCTGGGTGGTCGCCCCCGACTCGAAGGCGTACTGGTCGACATTCAGCTGCGCGACCGCGGCGATTGCCCAAAAAAAGACGATGCCGGCGGCGGCACCGGCCAGTTGCGGGGCGGACAGCAGCTGGCGGAGGTCAGCGACGGTCTTTCCCAGCGCGTTGAAGGGGGCTTTGGCCCGCGGGTCGGCCGCCGGGATCGTCGGCAACCAGAGCGAAAGCAGCCAGCCGGCGGTGGCCACCGTCACCAGGCCGGCCGCCGCCGGCAGTACGAACCCCAGCGGCAGGCCCAGCAGCCAGCCGGGCAGGGGCCGGTCGGGGTCGGGTACCGGTGAGAGCCAGGTCATGTCGGCCAGCCAGTTGCCCGCCGCCATGCCGGCCAGCGTTGCCGCCAGCGACACCAGCGCAAAGATTCCGTTGGCCGATGACAGCTTGGCAGCCGGTACCGTCTCGGGAATAGTGCCCAGCAGAGAAGGGTTGAGCAGCGTCGTCTGCAGGCCGAAGAGGCCAACCACGCCGAGCAGCAGCCAGAGCCCCAGCGGTATGCCAGCCAATACCGGGCCGGCACCGGCGCCCCAGGCGACAGCGGCGGCTGCGGCCAGCCCGATCAAAATCTCAGCAAACTTTCCACCAATCACAATCGACCGCTTGGCAAACCGATCGGCCAACCAGCCGGCCAGCCAGGCGAAGAGCATGAAAGGCAGGACGTAGACGACGGTACCCACGGCCAAGACGGCGGCCGGCGCGGTGCCGACGGCCGCTGCGGCCCGCTTGCCCAGACCAATCACCAGCCAGCGGGCCAGGTTGTCGTTGAGAACCGTCAGGACCCGGACGGCCAGCAGGGCCGGAAAGCCAGGTGTTGGTGCCGGTTCCGGATCCGAGGCGGCGGTCGCTGGAATTGGATCATCCACGGCCGCACCCCTCCGGGTTGTCGTGCGTATGGAAGGTGGTGAGCACGATCCATGGTCAAAATCAGGCCGCGGCCGGGCAGCCCGGCAATTCCGGCAGGCGCGGCAAGATCACCCGGCAGGGCGAACTTTATCGGCCGTTTGCGAATGCGACAACCGTCTGCGTATCCTTCTCTGTGTCGAAAACCATGTCGGTCAACTATCCGCAGGGAGCAGCAATGAAACCATCGCCGTTTTTCGAGCAGCCACGGGGCCGGCATCGTTTCGGGCGGCGAATTGCCGGCGGCGTCCTCGCCGCCGCTGCAATCCTCGTGGCCACCGAATGCCAGGCCCAGCAGGTCATCTACTACTCGCCTGTGGTTGCCGCCCCCGTGGTGACCGCTGCTCCGGCCTACGTGGCCAACTACACGCCCAGTGGAAACTATGCCGCCGTCACCGCCTACTCACCACCCGTGGTCGCTGCGGCCCCGACTAGCTCGGTGGCGGTGACCAGTTATTACGCTCCGGCCGTCACCAGCTATTACGCCCCAACGGTCGCCACCCCCGCCGTCAACACTGTCTACTACGCTGCGGCACCGCCGGTCATCGCTCCCGTAACCACCTACTACGCCCCCGCGGCAGTGGCAGTGCCGCTCTACCGCCGAGGGCTCTTTGGTCGATACCGGCCCGCAGGAACCGCCCTCGTGCCAGCCTACTGACCGGCGCGGAGGCCAAGTCGCCGCTGTTGATTGGTTTCTTGACCGCGCCCCGCCCGGTTCTATAGTGGGGCTGATTTCGGTGTCCTCGATCCCGCCCACCGTGGGTGCTTAAAGGGGTGCAGCGGACGCTCACTGTAGAACGGGTCGGATGTCGCGAACTGTCACGATCGTGGGGGCCGGCCCCGGTGGCCTTGCAGCCGCCATGCTGCTGGCTAAAGCTGGGCTGCGGGTAAGAATCCTTGAGCGGCTCGACCGGCCCGGTGGCCGGACCAGCAGCCTTGACAGCGGATCCGGCTTCCGGTTCGACCTCGGGCCGACCTTTTTCCTCTACCCGCGGGTATTGGCTGAGATTTTCGCCACCTGCGGCTATGACCTCAATGACGAGGTCGAGATGGCCAAACTCGACCCGCAGTACCGGCTGGTTTTCGGGGCTGGCGGCGAACTGCTGGCCACGCCCGACCTTGAGCGGATGGAGGCAGCGGTCGCCGCTGTCTCGCCGGCTGACCGGGGATCTTTCACCCGGTTTATGACCGAGACCCGGGAGAAGTTCATCCGCTTCGCCCCGTTTCTGGAGCAGCCGTTCGAACGCTGGACCGATCTGGCCAACCCCGACCTGCTGAAACTCGTTCCGCTGCTCAAGCCGTGGAAAAGCCTCGACAGTGAACTGGGCCGGTTCTTCTCCGATGAACGAATCAGGCTGGCGTTCACCTTCCAGTCAAAATATCTCGGCATGTCGCCATTCCGCTGTCCGAGCCTGTTCTCGATTCTGTCGTTCCTCGAATACGAGCACGGCGTCTTCCATCCAATCGGCGGCTGCGGGGCGGTCTCGACCAGGATGGCAGAACTGGCGGAGGAGATGGGTGTCGAGATCCACTACAACGAGCCAGTCGAATCGATGGCTTTCGCCGGCCGGCGGATCACGGCGGTGACGACACCCCAGGCCACCTACGAGGCCGATGCCACCGTGGTCAACGCCGACTTTGCCCGCACGATGACCCGGCTGGTACCCGACCCACTCAGACGACGATGGAATGACCGGCGAATCGCTTCGCGGAAGTTCTCCTGCTCAACCTTCATGCTCTACCTGGGCATCGAGGGCTGCTACGACGAGGTGCCGCATCACACCATCTATCTGGCTGAGAATTATCGGGAGAATCTGGCCGACATTGAACACCACCACCGAATCAGCAGCGATCCTTCGATGTACGTCCAGAATGCATCGGTGACCGATCCGACGCTGGCCCCGTCCGGCATGAGCACGCTTTACGTGTTGCTGCCGGTCAGCCAGCGGCATCCGAACATCGACTGGCGGCGGGAGACGGCAGGTTTCCGCGAGGTCGCCCTCGACCAACTGGAAAAGATCGGTATCGAGGGTGTGCGGTCGCGGATCCGCTATGAGAAGGTGGTCACCCCCGATGACTGGCAGGAAGACTATGCCATCTACCGTGGAGCCACCTTCAACCTGTCACACGATCTCAACCAGATGCTGCACATGCGGCCTCACAACCGGTTTGAGGACATCGAAGGCATGTACCTCGTCGGCGGTGGCACCCATCCCGGCAGCGGGCTGCCGGTCATCTACTCGTCGGCCCGGATCACCTCTAACCTGCTACTGGCGGACCTCGGCATTGCCACGAGCCCGGCAGTGACAAACGGCAGCCCCACCGACTGGCAGGTCCGGTCGCCGGTTCCTCCTGAGCCGGTCGGCAGCGGCTAAAGGCCCCGCCGGAATATGCTGGCGGCGCTGCCTGCCAGCCAGACACCTCTTCTGCGGAGAATGATGATGGACAGGACCACCGACACATCGGCTGATGCCGCGGGACTTGCGGCTGACCTCACGGAGCAACCGACACGCCCCCCGCTCTCCGATGAGGAGGTTCGTAACCGGGTGATTATCGTCGGCAGTGGCCTGGGAGGGCTGGCCGCTGCCTGCACCCTTGCCGCCCGCGGCTACGCGGTCGTGCTGTGCGAAAAGAATGAATGGGTCGGCGGGAAGGCGGCGGTACTCGAGGCCGAGGGGTTCCGCTTCGATATGGGCCCCACCATCCTCACCATTCCAGCGGTGCTCTCGCGGATCTTCACCGAGGCGGGCCGGCCGCTGGAGTCGGCGCTCGACCTGGTGCCGCTCGATCCGCAGTGGCGAAGCTTTTTCGATGACGGCACAACGCTCGACCTCAAGGCCGATGTCGATGCCATGCGGGCCACTCTCGACGCCTTCGCTCCGGGTAGTGGGGCAGGGGATGGCTACGGCCGCTTCATGGAACTGGCGCGTCGCCTCCACAAAATCTCCGACGACTTTTTCTTCTGGCGGTCGGTCGGTGGTCTCAAGGACATGTTCGACCCCAAGCGGAGTGTGAACATTGGACTGCTCCGCGAGGTGATGCGGATGCGGCCCGGGCACAGTGTAGCCGGCACCGTCCGGTCGTTTGTGCCCGACAGCCGCGCGGCCCAGATGCTCGACCACTACACCCAGTATGTTGGGAGCTGTCCCGAGTCATCGCCGGCAGTGCTCTGCGGCATCGCTCACATGCAGTCGCACGACGGCGTCTGGTATCCGCGGGGGGGCACCGGGGCGGTGCCCCGGGCGTTGGCCAATCTGGCGGTCGACCTGGGCGTTGAGATTCGCACCAACACAGCCATCCGGCGGATCATCGTCGAGGATGGCCGGGCCGCGGGCGTCCTGACGGCCGATGGCGAAACGATCCGGGGTGGCGCTGTGGTGAGCAATTCCGATAGCGTCCGCACTCACCGCGAACTGCTCGACGGGCCACCGCAGAAGCGGTTCCTTGGCCGTCGCAAGTACGAGCCGGCCTGCTCCGGCGTGGTGCTCTACCTCGGACTTGACCGCCGCTACGAGCACCTGCTGCACCACAACTTCGTCTTCTCGAAGGACCCACACGAGGAATTTGAGGCGATCTACCGCAACGGGGAGCCGGCCCCCGACCCGACCTGCTATGTCTGCGCACCATCAATCACCGAGCCGGAGGTGGCCCCGCCCGGTGGTGAGGCACTCTATGTGCTCGTTCACACCCCCTACCTACGGCCGCACCACAACTGGGCCAAGATGCTGCCGGCCTATCGGCAGCGAATCATCGAAAAGCTGAAACAGACCGCCGGCCTGGAGAACCTTGAGCAGCACATCGTTTTTGAGCACGCCCTCACGCCGCAGGACATCGAAGACCGCTATCAGGTGCTCGACGGGGCCATCTACGGTTTGGCCAGCCATGGCCGGTTCCTCGGGGCCTTCAAGCCGGCCAACCGCTCGCCCGATGTCGAAGGGCTCTATCTTGCCGGCGGGTCGGCCCATCCCGGACCCGGCATGCCGATGGTGATGATGTCAGGCTGGATTGCCGGTGACTGCGTGGCCCAGGACGGGCTGGTCGAGCCGGTCGCCACCGCCTCCTGTGCGGCCTCGTGACTCCGGCGGCAGCGGCTCGACAGCGGCCCCCGCGGCCCGGCCTCCCGGCCTACAACCGCTGGCTGTACGGCTGGTTCATGTGGTACGTCCGGGGCTTCCTGCGGCGGCATTTTCATGCGGTTCGGCTGCTCAAAGAAGCCGACGCGTCGCACGCCCCCGACCTTGGCGGCCAGCCGGTGCTGATCTACACCAACCATCCCGGCTGGTGGGATCCGCTGATCTTTCTCGCCGTTGCGCAGCGGCTCTACCCCGATCGGCTCAACTATGGGCCGATTGAGGCGGCGGCGTTGCGGAAATACTCCTTTCTTGAATCGATTGGCTTTCTGGGCATCGAGCCGGACAGTTGGAAGGGGGCGGCCCGGTTTCTGCGGCTGGCCCGGGCAGCCCTCGAACGGCCCGATGTGATCTTTTGGGTCACCGCCCAAGGGCACTTCGCTGACCCCCGGCAGCGGCCGATCGACCTGCGTCCCGGGGTTGGCCATGCCGCCGCTGCGGCGAAACGCGGTCTGGTGATCCCGCTGGCGGTTGAGTATCCCTTCTGGACTGAGCGACTGCCCGAAGCCCTGGTCGCCTTCGGCCCGCCGCAGGCCATCGAGGCCTTTCCCGAACGCGATGCCGACGCCTGGAACGAGCAGCTCACCGTACTGCTGGAGCAGACCCAGAATCGGCTGGCTGCCGCTGCCATCAGCCGCGACCCGGCCACCTTCGAGCGGCTGGCGACCGGTCGGGTTGGCGTGGGGGGCATGTACGACCTGTTTCGAAGGCTGCGGGCCTGGCTGCTGGGCCAACGGTTCGACCCCGCGCACGGATCGGAGTCATCATGACCCCAGCTGACACGATGCTGTTGCTAGCGGGGCTTGCGGCAGGGCTCGCGGCGATTCCTGCCGGCATGACGCTGGTGAACCTGCGGGTGTTTCGCCGCGGTCCGCCACCACCGGCCGAACTCCCGCCAGTGTCGGTGCTGGTGCCGGCCCGCAACGAACAGCTGGTGATCGGCCGGCTGATCGATGACGTGCTGGCCAGCCGGGGGATCGAGTTGGAACTGCTCATCCTCGATGACGCCAGCACCGACAACACGGCGGCGATCGTCACCGCCGCGGCCGCCGATGACCCCCGCATCCGGCTGCTGGCCGGCCGACCATTGCCGGCCGGCTGGTGCGGCAAGCAGCATGCCTGCCACCAGCTGGCCGGGGCCGCCGGGCACGAGACCCTGGTGTTTCTCGATGCCGACGTGCGGCTGACAGCCGACGCCCTTGCCCGAAGCGTCGGCTTTCTGAAGCAGGCCGACGTCGGGCTGGCCAGCGGCTTTCCCCTCCAGGAGACACCCTGCTTCCTGGCCTGGCTGCTGCTGCCGCTGATTCACTTCTTGCTGCTCGGCTTTCTGCCCCTGGCCCGCAGCCGTCGTTCGACCGACCCGGCGCTGGCCGCCGGCTGCGGACAGTTCTTTATCACCACCAAGCCGGCCTACGACAGGGCAGGGGGGCACGCGGCAATTGCTGCCTCGCTGCACGATGGCATCATGCTGCCGCGGCTCTATCGCCGGGCCGGCCTGCGGACCGACATCTTCGATGCGAGCGACGTGGCGAGCTGCCGGATGTACGAAACCAGCGGCGAGGTCTTCACCGGCTTGGCCAAGAATGCGACCGAGGGGATTGGCTCGCCGCGGACGATCCTCCCCTTCACGCTGCTGCTGGCCGGCGGCCAGGTGCTGCCGACAGTGCTGCTGCTGGGCTGGCTGACAGGCTGGCCGCGGGTGGGCTGGTCACCGACCGCAGGCGGGATGACACTGCTGGCAATCGGCCTGTCAGTGCTGCCACGGCTGCTGGCCGTCGGTCGGTTTCGGCAGAGCTTGGCCAGCAGCCTTGCCCAGCCGCTGGCGATCACGGTGTTTCTCATCATCCAGTGGTACGCGCTCGCCCGCCGCCTCCTCGGCCTCCAGACCTCGTGGAAGGGCCGGCAGCTGGCGCCGCAGTGAAGCTGCCGCCAGTCCGGTCGCTTCCGCTCCCGGCTGCCGGTGTCGGTTCACCCGCGGTGGGCGAGGGCTGCCCGGGCCGATTGCACGGCGGTGACGGCTTCGGCGGCAGTGGCAGCGGTGGCGGTCAGGTGGCCCATCTTGCGACCGGGCCAGGGCGGTGACTTGCCGTACAGATGTAGCGTCACCCCTGGCACGGCGAGGGCCGCTGCCCAGTCGGGTTCACCGGCGGCCCAGCAGTCGCCGAGCAGGTTGGCCATCGCGGCCGGGGCAAGAAGCTCGGACGCTCCCAGCGGCAGCCCACAGATCGCCCGCACCTGTTGCTCGAACTGGCTGGTGCGGCAGGCCTCGATGGTCAGATGCCCCGAATTATGCGTTCGCGGCGCGATCTCATTGACCAGCAGCCGGCCGTCGCGGGCCAGAAAGAACTCGACACAGGCGACCCCGACCACCCCCAGCTCCGAGAGGACAGTGGCGGCCAGGTGTTCAGCCTCCCCCGCTGTCTCGACGGGAACGGCCGCGGGACAGGAGCTGACATCGAGGATCTGCCGGGCATGATCGTTGCGGAAGGCCGGGAAGGCGATGACGCTCCCGTCAAGCCCGCGGGCAGCCACGACCGAGAGCTCGCAGTCAAAATCGACCCAGGCCTCGAGTACGCAGGGGCCGCCACCGAGGGCGGTCCAAGCGGTGGTCAAATCGGCAGGCTGACGCAGCACCTGCTGCCCCTTGCCGTCATAGCCGAAGGCGGCGGTCTTGAGCACCGCAGGCAGGCCAATCGCTTCGACAGCCGTTCCCAACTCGGCGGCCGAATGCACCAGCCGGTGATCGCCACAAGGAATGCCCTGTTCGACAAGAAAGGCCTTTTCGCGACCGCGGTCCTGTGTGATGAACAGGACGTCGGGGTGGGGCCGCACCGGCAGCCTTGCTGCCAGGGCCCGCCCCGCTGCCGCCGGTACGTTCTCAAACTCAAAGGTCACCACCGCCAGTCCCGCGGCCGCCTCGGTGAGAAACGCCGGGTCGGCGAAGCTCCCGACATGCAGCCGGTCAGCATGCCGGGCGGCGGGGCAGTCGGCCGTGTCGCTGATGACAGCCACCCGGTAACCCATCCGCCGGGCCGCCATGGCAAACATTGCCCCCAGCTGGCCGCCGCCAAGCACACCGAGGGTGGCCCCGGGCAGAATCGGTGGAGGGAGGTCGGGCAGGGAATCCATGGACATGCTCCGAAGGCCGGCTGATCAGGGCGAGCCGGCCGGCGGCAGCCGGTCGCCGAGTACCCGGTCGGTCTGGGCAGTGCGAAAGTCGATCAGCCGCTGCCGCAGGGCATCGTCGTTGAGGGCCAGTATCGACACCGCCAGCAACGCGGCGTTCGTGCCGCCGGCAGCACCGATGGCGAGGGTTCCCACCGGCACACCGGCCGGCATCTGGACGATCGACAGCAGCGAGTCGATGCCCCGCAGCACCGCCGACTCAACTGGCACGCCGAGCACCGGGAGATGGGTCTGGGCAGCCAGCATGCCAGGGAGGTGAGCCGCCCCGCCGGCACCGGCAATGATCACCCGCAGGCCCCGGGACGCCGCCGAGCGGGCATAATTGGTCAGCTTATCGGGGGTGCGATGGGCTGAAACAATCTCACACTCGTGCGGCACACCGAGGTCTGCCAGGACCGTCGCGGCCCGCTCGAGCGTCTTCCAGTCGGACTGGCTGCCCATGACCACGCCGATCAGTGGGGAGGGGGGGGTGCTCACGGTTGGGGCTCCTGACGCCCTCGGGGCGCTCGCTTGCGTGCTGGCTCGAAGGTGCCATGATGCGTCGAAAGCCCGCCCCCTGCAACCGGTCTGCCAATGCCCCCCGTGCCTGTGAACCGTCCGCCGCTGCCGGCCCTTGCCCGGGTTGCCTGGCCCGAGGGCGAGGCGATTCCCGCCCTGGCAACTGCGGCGACGGTGGCCCGGGCGGCCGAGCTGCTCGCCACCGGCCGGCTGGTGGCGATCCCAACCGAGACGGTTTATGGCTTGGCGGCCAATGCCCTCGACCCTGATGCCGTGGCGTTGATCTTTCGGGCCAAGGGCAGGCCCGCCAACAATCCGCTGATCGTTCATGTGGCCGACACGGCAATGGCCCGGCGGCTGGCCGCCGACTGGCCGGAGGCGGCCGAGCGGGCCACTGCTGCCTTCTGGCCGGGGCCGCTGACCGTGGTGGTGAAGAAGGCAGCGGACATACCCGACATTGTCACCGCCGGCGGGCCGACGGTCGCCCTGCGGTGTCCGGCACTCCACCTGACCCGGCGGCTGATTGAGCAGGCTGGCTTTCCACTGGCCGCCCCAAGTGCCAACCGCTCGGAAGCGGTCTCGCCGACGACGGCCCAACATGTGCTCGAGGGGCTCGGCAACCGGGTCGGCCTGATTCTCGACGCGGGCCCTTGCGAGCACGGGCTGGAGTCGACCGTGCTCGACTGCACCGTTGACCCGCCGCGGATCCTGCGGCCGGGGCCGCTCTCAGCCGAGCAGCTAGCCGCGGCAATCGGCGGTGAGGTGGCCCTCGCGGCCGTGCCGGCAGCGGGTGAGCCAAGCGAGCCGGCCGCTGAAGCCCGCTCGACAGGGCAGGGGGCCGATGCAGTGGCCCGCAGCCCGGGCCAGTTGCGGCGGCACTACGCGCCGCGGACGCCGCTGGAGGTTTTGCCGACGGCAACGGCGGCTGAGCGGGTGGCCGACCGGCTGGCGGCGGGCGAGCGGATCGGCTGGCTGACACGCTCACCTGAGGATGCGACCATTCGCCGGCTGGCAGCCTCGCCAGCGCTAGTGGTGGTACCGATGCCGAATGAGCCGGCGTCCTATGGCCGGATGCTCTATGCCACACTCCACGCACTCGACCAACGCGAGCTTGGCCGGCTGGTGGCCGACGCCGTGCCGGCGGAGCCAGCCTGGGCGGCCATCACCGACCGGCTCTCCCGTGCCCAGAGTGTGGACGGTCGTTGACAGGGACCACCCCTGGGTCTAGGAATAGGGGCTTGTGACGTCCTGTCGCCCCATTGAGGGCTGCCGCGTCGTCCGGACAGGTAGCTCAGTTGGTAGAGCAACGGACTGAAAATCCGTGTGTCGCCGGTTCGATCCCGGCCCTGTCCACTTGGAAGCTTCCGCTGCCGGCTTCGTTGTTGAGCCAAAAGCAAAACCAGCAGCCACGAAACCATCTGACAAAAAAACGGGCGGCATCCTTTCGTGGATGCCGCCCGTTTCGCTTTTAGCGTCACGCTGCCAGTTAAGGATCAGCTTTCGGCCATCGCCTTGAGGTTCTTCAGGGCCCGCACGCGGACCTTCACGCTGGCCGGCTTGGCCGGGCGGTCCTGCAGTTCACCGGTGAACGGATTCTTGACGTTCTTCTGGGCCGGACGAGCCGGCACCTTCCGCCGCTCAATCTTCACCAGGCCGGGAATCGAAAAGACGCCAATCCCATTTGACTTCAGCGCCTTGGCGATCTCGTCGGTCAGCGACTCAACCACTGCCACGACGTCCTTCTTGGCCAAGCCGGTCGTTTCAGAGATCGCCCGCATGATTTCGGTCTTCGTCATCGGCTTACTTCCGGTCTTCTTCGCCATATCGTTCTTGCCTCCCAACAGCAGTACAGAAAAGTGTGCGGCATTTACCCCGACCGCATTTCGGAGCCCGACCCCAAATAGGTCGTTTGCGTCGCTGATTAGATGCCTTGATTTAAGAATTGCAAGAGAAAAACCGCTTTTTTCTGGCCTGAACACGAGGCGGGCCCACGGGCAGACCACCGGCAGGCCGGTAGCTGAAGCCCCCGAAACCAGTCACCAAGAGGGGGCAATTCGGCCCTGCAACCAGCAACGCCCGCCGCGGGCAGTGGGACATTTTTGCCGGACTTTCCGGGGCTGAACTGAGGCGGAGAACGCCTGGAAGAGACAATTCCCCGCCCAGACGGTAAAACTAGAAGTGTGGTCGAGCGGCTGCCGAACAGCTGCGGACGATCTGCTCTCAGCTGCGAAGGGCCTGCCAATGAACGACGGCAAAGTGACCCCGGCGGAAATCGAACTGGGCAGCGGCTGGGCAGTTCCCAACCGCACATCCGGCGATAGGACGATTGTAGTGCGGCCAAGAAGGGCCGCTTCGCTCGTCTGCCTGCTGCTGGCCGGCCTCCTGCTCAGCGTGCCCGCCCGTCCGGTGGCCGCGGAGGAAACGGCGGAAACTACCGACGAAGTCGGCCTCGGCAGCGGTGTCTCTCTGCCGACCGATCGGCTGCGCGAGCGGCAGTTCGATCAGGCCAAACGGCTGATCGACGCCAAACGCTTCGCCGATGCCGCCACACTGCTCGACGAGATGCTCGCGGCCGACGAAGACGTCTTCCTCGATGAGGGCCTCGCCGGCGGGCAGACCAGCCGCAGCATGAAGACCCGGGTGACCGAACAGATCGGCAGCCTGCCCCCCGCCGGTCGCGATGCCTACCTGCTGCAGTTTCGCAGCCGGGCCGAACGAGCCTTGGCCGCCGGCATCGCTGCCAACGACAGCGGGCAAATTGTGGCCGTTGCCCGCCGCTGGTTTCATGCGCCGGCCGGCAGCCGGGCGGCGATTGTCGTCGCCACCACGCTGTTGGAAGCCGGCCAGCCACTGGCCGCGGCAGCCTGGCTCGATCGGCTTTCCACTGATCGCTCGGTGACGCTCCCGGAGTCGGTGCGGACGGCGGTGCAGCTCATGGAAACGGTGACCAGCCTTGCAACCACCGGGAGCCCGGCGGCGACCGCACAAGCCAAGCCCGCCCTGCCTGCGGAGGTACGGCTTGGAGGCGAGCGGCTGCGGCTCGGCGGTGGACTCGACCGCCGGCTGCTGGAGCAGCGGCTGATGCAAGCTGTGCGGGGGACGGCCGGCCGGCCACTGGCAGACTTCCGAAACTGGCAGATGGACCGGGGCAGCCCCGGCCGCAATCCAATCTGCAGCTGCGACCGGCCTTTGCTGGTGCCCCGCTACCGCGTCCCGCTGACCCTCCACCCGGAAGAGTCCCGGCTGGTGGCGGCGCGGCGGCAGCTGCTCCGCGATCAGGGCCTACCGATTCTGCCGGCGGGAGCCCCACTGGCGGTTGACGGCGTTCTCTTGGCCCAGTCGCGGGCGGGCCTCGTCGCGGTCGACTTCCGATCGGGCAAACGCGTCTGGATGCAGGGCCGGCTCGCCGAGTCGGCCCTGGTCGACAACGATGACCGCCAGGCTCCGGACGAGATGCCGCACCCGCTGGACATGCTGTTCACCGACGCCACCACCGCCACCCTTGCCAGTGACGGAAGGCTGGTCTTCGCCGTCGAATCACCCCCAACCGTCGGCCGGCCGGAGTCCTCCCGCAACCGTCTCCGGCGGCTGGGACGTCCGACCCCGGGGCAAACGATCAACAACAATCTGGTCGCCTACGAAATCGCCAGCGGCCAGCAGCGGTGGCAGCTGCCTCGCGAAGACGAGGAGACGACCGGCCGCTGGTATCTCGGCAGCCCACTGCCGCTCGGTGATGAACTGTTCGTGCTGGTGGAAGAACGCCAGCAGATCAGGCTTGACGTGCTGGCGGCCGACAGCGGGGCGACCCTCTGGTCACAGCCGTTGGCAGACATCGATCTTGATCACGATATTGAGAACCGGGCAGACCGCCGCCAGGGTGGGCTCTCGCCGTCCTTCGCCGGTGGCATCCTGGTCTGCCCGACTGGGGCCGGTGCCGTGATCGCGGTCGATCTTGCCGCCCGAACGCTGCGGTGGGCCTATCGCTTTGCCGTACCGAAGCCGGCCGACGTCCGGCGGCTGGCCAACGGGATTCAGCTGAGGCTGCGGGTCCTTGCCGGTGGGCTCGCCGGTGTGCGGAACCAGGCCGACGCCGATGACGGCCAGCCGCTGAGTCGCTGGCTTGATACGGTGCCGACGGTGGCCGGTGACCGGGTGTTGCTCACCCCATTCGGCTCGGATGACCTCCACTGCGTCGATCTGCGGACAGGCGAAAGCCTCTGGATCCGATCGCGGGATAAGCACCTGCTGGTTGCCGGTGTCGTCGATCGCAACGTCATCCTCGTTGGGCAGCAACAGGTCACGGCGATCTCGCTTGATGACGGCCAGCCGCGTTGGGAGAGTCCGACGCGGTTCGCCGACCAGCAGGTCTGCGGCCGGCCCCTGATCACCGGCAGCCGACTGTTCGTGCCGCTGACCACGCCGGCGGTCGCCGAGATCGACCTTGCCAGCGGACAGCTTGTCGGCAGTTCACCCGGCCGAGGTGAGAGCCTGCCAGGCAATCTGGTTGCTCATCGGGGCGAAATCATCTCACAGGGCGTCGACTCGCTCGACGTCTTCCATCAGACCGTGCCCCTGGAACAAGCGATTGAAACGGCTACCGCAGATGACCCGAACGATCCCTGGGCGATCGGCTGGCGGGGCGAGCTGCGACTGGCGGCCGGTCAGACGGCAGCGGGCCTCGATGACATCCGGCGGGCGTATGGAGCGGCCGGCCTCCGGCCCGCTCCGGCGATCGTCAGCCGGGCAATCCGGTACGCCATCAAGCATGACTTTGACGCGGCCTCATCATGCTGGCAGGAGGGAGCGACCGCGGCCAATTCACCTGAGGTTGCCGGCGACATCCTGCGGCAGGCCGTCGCCGGGTTCCTCGCTGCCAACGACTCAGCCAACGCCTGGAAGGTCTGTCAGCGCTTCCTTGATCTCCCCGCAGACAAGCCCGGCACCGATGCCCCACCGCCGCTGATTGCCGATCCCCAGGATGGGCAGCTCATGCTGTCGGAGAACCGCTGGCTCCAACGGCAACTGCACCGGCTCGGTCAGGCCGGAACGACCGGGCAGCCGCAGGAGGATGATGCCGGCTCGGTCGCCAGCCAGCTCAGCGGTACAGCCGAGGCGGCCGTGAAGGCTGCAGCCACGGTCGAGCCACTGCCAGCGCGAATCACAGCGTTGGAACTGGTGCTGGAACGGTTCGGTGATCATCCGGCCGTCAGCGGGGCCCGGGAGCAGCTGGCCGCGGCGGTGCGGCAGCAGGCTGAATTGGCCCTGGGAACAGTCCGTCAAAATCTGCGGCTCGAACTCGATCTGCTGGCACTCGGGTCGGACCAGCCGGGCGACCGGGACGCTCCACTCGCCGATGCCGCGGCGCTGGCCGCCGTCTGGCCGGTTGGCGAGGTTGCCGTGACCGACGGCCTGCAACCCAATGATGCCGGCGAACTGCTCCGGAACCGCATCCCCGTCCCGTTGATCCACACCGCCACCTCCGCCTTCCCGGACGCATCACTGGAAACCGACGGCAGCAATCTGCTGCTGAAGGACCGGTTTGGACGGTCGATCGGTGGCGGCATTCCCCTCGCGGACAAGGCAAGCAGTACCATCTGGCGACAACAGATCTCCCGGATCACGCGGTCACAGCTGAGTCAGGCGATGATGATCGGCCGGATTCTGCTGCTGACGACCGCTGACGAACTGGCGGTCTTCGAGGTGAGCGATTCAGATGCCGGTGAACACCGGCTACTGTGGATCGCCAGCAACCCCTACGCCGACGCGGTGCAGCCGGAGCGGATGCTGCCGGGTGAACCGCTGCAGGATCGGCTGCTGCGACAACTGGGGCAGCGTCCCCTCGGAATGCAGCAGGGCCAAGAGCACCATCGTCAGGTGCAGCGGACGCCGTTCTTCCGGACGGGCCAGCCCCGGCTTACCGGCGTCCCGGTAATCTATGATCGCACGCTCGAACTCCGCGACCTGCGAACCGGCCAGCTGCTCTGGCAACGGCGGCAGGTTCCAGCCCGGGCAGAAGCCTTCGGTGACGACACGGTGCTCTGCGTGGCCGGCCCGGACGGTGAGGATTCGCTGCTGTTGTCGATGGCAGACGGGCATCTGCTGGCCCGGCATGATCTGCCACCGCGAGACGAGCGGCTGGCGGTCGCCGGCCGGCGGCTGTTGATTGTCGACGCCGGCAATGACAGCCTCGAGCCCGCGAAGGTCGGCCTGACATCGCTCGATGTCCTCGACCTCAGCCGCACCGGGGCGGGCAGCTGTGGGGCCAACGCCCGTGGCTTCGCCGACCCCGCCGGGGTGTTCTTCACGGTCGCCGCCGACGGCCGCCTGACGGCGATCGACGTCGCCTCAGGCCGCACCATTTTTGCCAGCGAACTGCCCGAGCCACCGGCCGGCCTGACCCAACTGCGGGTGCTGCCCTGGGAGGACCGCTACCTGGTCCTGATCGGACGCAACGAGACACCCGAGGAACAGGCCCGCTTCAAGGGCATCCGGTCGATTGGCCGTTTCGGGGTCAATCGGTTCGGCAACGTCGTCGAGACCAGTCTGCTCTACGCTGTTGACCGGGTCTCCGGAGACATGCTCTGGCCGCGGCCGGCCTCCATTCAGCGGCACATCCTCCACATCTCCCAGCCGGCCGGACTGCCGGTGCTCATCTTTGCCAGGCAGCTGCACATGGAACGGAAATCCCGCCAGGTGCCCGACCAGCCCCGGCACAGTCTGCTCTGTCTCGACAAGCGGACCGGGGGGCTGCTCCATCTGGATGACCGCATCCTGATCGAGCCCCGGCACGCCGCCGCCACCGCGGAGTTGCGGGTGGTGGGCGAGCCGGCTACCGGCGCGGTCAGGCTGAACATTGAGTCTCGCCAACGCGGCGGCGCTGGCACCCGTGAGATCGTCCTCCGGTTCACCGGCCTGCCGGCGGATGGGCAGCAGCCGTTCCGCGCGGAGAATGAGCCGCTGGTCTACACTGATATTTTGAGCGAGTTGAAATACTGGATCGAACGGGCCCTGCTGTTCCCCAACTGAGGATCGACCATGCGGTGTCGAAATCCCGGCCGACGAACCGTGCCGTGCGGCCGGGGCTTCCTGCCCCGGTTGACCATAATGGTGGTACTCGCGGCCGGGGCCACCGTCCTGCCGGCAGCCGGCAGCCGGGGGGCGGCGGTGGAGGTCGATGAGGCCATCACAGGTGGCCTCGACTGGCTGGTGGCAACCCAGTCGCGGCGGGGCAGCTGGGCCGCCAACGAGGGTCGCTACCCAACCGCCATGACGGCGCTGGCCGGCACCGCACTGCTGCTAGAGGGCTCCACGCCGACCCAGGGCCGCTATGCCGACGCGATCAGCCGAGGGGTCGACTATCTCATCAGTCGGTCGCGTCCCAACGGCCTGATCGGTGATCCCAAGACCGACGACCGCTACACCTATGGGCACGGCTTCTCGATGCTCTTCCTCTCCCAGGTGCTTGGTGAAGAGGAGGATGCCCGCCGCCGGCAAGAACTGATTCGGGTGCTCGAAAAGGCGGTCGAGTTCTCCGGCCGGGCCCAGACCACCGACGGCGGCTGGGGCTATGTCAGCGCCAAGGACGGCAATAACTTTGATGAAGGCTCGACCACCATCACCCAGGTGCAGGGCCTGCGGGGCTGTCGCAACGCCGGCATTCCCGTGCCCCGGGAAATCATCGACAGGGCTATCGCTTACATCCACAAGTGCACCATGCCCGATGGCGGGGTGCAGTACAGCTCAAAGGGTGGCGGCGGCCGCCCGGCAATCTCGGCTGCCGCGATCGCCTGCCTGTTCAACGCCGGTGAGTATGATGACACCCACGTGCCCCGCATGCTCGACTATGCCGAGAAGCATCTTGGCAACATCGCCAACACAGGCTTCGGTCACTGGCACTACGCCCACTACTACTATGCCCAGGTGATGTATCGTGAAGGGGGCGAGAAGTGGTCGAACTACCGCCGGCAGATCGAGAAGCGGCTGGTGGCCGAGGCCAGCAAGGAGCCGGCCGGCGTGTTCTGGCCACAGGGCTACATCGGTCCGGTCTACACGACGGCCACCAACCTGACCATTCTGCAGCTCAACGGCGGGATGCTGCCGATCTATCAGCGTTAATTACGCCTGCTGGCTGGAAACGGTTGCCGGCAGTATGCTGAAAAGCTCGGGAATCGGCCGTCTGTCGCTCCCGTTCTCTGTCCCGCGACCGGAGCCCTGCATGTCGTCCGCTGTCCCATCCTCCGCCACGATCGACCGGCTGCATGAAGCTCACGAAAAGATCGTCGCCCAACTGTCCCGGGTGATCGTCGGGCAGCAGCAGGTGATCGACGAGCTGTTGATCTCGCTGTTCTCCCGCGGGCACTGCCTGCTGGAGGGTGTGCCCGGGCTCGCCAAGACTCTGTTGATCAGCACGCTGGCCCGCAGCCTTGACCTCTCCTTCAGCCGCATCCAGTTCACCCCCGACCTGATGCCAGCCGACATTGTCGGTACCGAGGTGCTCGAGGAAGACCGCAGCAGCGGCGGCCGGCAACTGCGGTTCCTCCAGGGTCCGCTCTTCGCCAACGTGGTGCTGGCCGACGAAATCAACCGGACACCGCCAAAGACCCAGTCGGCCCTGCTTGAGGCGATGCAGGAGCGGCAGATCAGCGTAGGGAACAACCGGCACCAATTGGCCGATCCGTTCTTCGTACTGGCGACCCAAAACCCGATCGAGCAGGAAGGCACCTATCCGCTGCCCGAGGCGCAGCAGGACCGGTTCATGTTCAAGGTCTTCGTCCGCTACCCATCGTTCGAGGAAGAGTTTGAGATTGCCCGGCGGACCACCGGTACCAGCGTGGCCGAAATCGAGCCGGTGCTTTCGGCCGCCGAGATCGTCGGGCTCCAGCGGCGGGTTCGCGAGGTGCCACTGAGCGACCACATCGCCCGCTATGCCCTGGCGTTGGTCCGGCAGACCCGGGTGGGCGAGCAGGGGGTGCCGGAGTTCGTTTCCGACCAGCTGGCTTGGGGCGCGGGGCCGCGGGCAGTCCAGTTCCTGATCCTTGGCTGCAAGGCCCGGGCCCTCCTCGAGGGCCGTTCGCATGTCACTGTCGAGGATGTGCAGGCCCTTGCCGCTCCGGTGCTGCGGCACCGGATCGTGGTCGGCTTTGCCGCTGAAAGTGAAGGGGTCACGCCCGACTCCATCATCAACCGCCTGATCGAGTCGACCCCCGCCCGCGAGGACGAACTGACGCGTGATCCCCGCTTCCAAACGATATTTGCCTCCTGAGGCGCTCGCCCGGATCGGCCGGCTTGAACTGCGGGCCCGAACCGTTGTCGATGGCGTGCTCGCCGGGATGCACAAAAGCCCCTACAAGGGGAACTCGGTTGAGTTCCTCCAGCACCGCGAGTACACCCGTGGCGACGACCTCCGTCGGGTCGACTGGAAGGTCTGGGGTCGGCAGGACCGGCTCTACATCAAGGAGTTTGAGAACGAAACCAGCCTGCGGCTCTTTCTGCTGGTCGATGGCTCGGCCAGCATGGACTACCGTCCGCCGCGGTTCGGCCAGACGCCCGGTCTGACCAAGTTTGACTACGCCGCCACCCTGGCGGCCAGCCTCGGCTGGCTGGGCCTGTCACAGGGGGACGCCGTCGGCTGCGCTGTCTTTGATGACCGGGTGAGAGCGACCGTACCGGCCCGCACCAGCCGCAGCCATCTGGCCAGCATTGTCGCCGGCCTCGAACAGCCCCGGCAGCGGCATCCGTCGGACTTTCGCGGAGTCTTCCGCAGCCTTGCCGAGACGCTGCCCCGGCGGGGCCTGGTGGTGATCTTTTCCGACCTTTTCGGCGACCGGGCCGAGACGGCCAAGGGGCTGCAGCTGCTCCGGCAGCGGGGACACGACATCGCCATCTTCCATCTGCTTGATGACGATGAACTCGACTTTCCCTTCGACGGTCCGACCCGCTTCGAGGGGCTGGAAGTGCCTGAGGAACTCAGCTGCAATCCGCGGGCCCTGCGGGCCGGCTACCTGGAGGCGGTCGAGGCCTTCCTGGCCGACATTCGCAGCCGGGCAGCGGCGGCCCGCTGCGACTATCAGCTGGTGCGGACCGGCCAGCCGGTCGATGCGGCCCTGGTGAACTTCCTCGCCCGTCGCTCCCAGGTCAGGAGCTGACCTCAGCCGCCTGTCGCCAAGCCAGGCGGCCTGTTCCGGAACCAGCCACACCATTTTCTATGCCGACCTTCGACTTCACATCGCTGCTCTGGTGGGGGCTGCCGCTGGCCGCGGCGCCAGTGGTGATCCACCTGATCAATCTGCTGCGGCACCGGGTGGTCGACTGGGCGGCGATGGAATTCCTGCTGGCCAGCCAGCGGAAGTACCGGACCCGGATCCTGCTCAAGCAGCTGCTGTTGCTCCTGCTCCGAATCCTGGCAATCGCCGGCCTGGTCGCCATGCTGGCCCAGCCGCGTTGGACAAGTGCCCTGACCAGCCTGCTGGGAGGCCGCCGCACCGCCCACGTGGTGCTGCTCGACGACAGCTTTTCAATGGGGGAGACGTTTGCCGCTGCTGACGCCGGTGGCGAGGCCACCGCCTTCGGTAGGGGCCGCCGCATGGTCGAGCGACTGCTCGAAGAACTGGCCGCCACGCCGGGACGGCATGAACTGTCGCTGGGGCGGTTCTCGCGGCTGGCTGCGGCGGCCGCCGACGGTGACCAGTCTGGCAGCCCGCCGGTCCCGGGTC
>Ga0209986_10000099_pt1 | contig 74409 bp, 71 predicted proteins | sample BlataG_FD_183168 | JGI IMG/M metagenome (GOLD analysis project Ga0209986, IMG submission 183168) | Deep subsurface microbial communities from Black Sea to uncover new lineages of life (NeLLi) - Black_00105 metaG (SPAdes) (version 2) | ecosystem: Environmental > Aquatic > Marine > Oceanic >... | reverse complement strand
TCTAGGCCAGCAGGCGATCCTCCAGAAATGCCAGATGGGGACGTTGTCGTTTACGGAGACATATCAAGTGCAGCTAATGGAGCTAGTTCTAGTACAGATGGCTCTAGCGGAGACGAAGCTCCTGTTGTCTATGCACGTTTAGACCAATTTGAGACAGAAAGCAGGGCATAAGTGCTTATCTGCAGAAGCTGAGAGAAGTAACAGGGGCGGAAGCGTCAAATATATCGAGTTTGATCGTTAAGCTTTTATAGGCAACCCTTGAGGGTTGCCTTGTGGTTTATGCTGAGGGGCCAGGACCACCCATGGACTCTCTCATGAGCAGGATGATGCTGCGGCCAGCATGTAGTCCGAGCCAGAGGAAGACGATCGGGGCCAGAAATATGCCGACGATAAGGGCGCAGATGCCAAAGATCAGTTGGGTTGTTGCCTCTTTGGAGAGGACCATGTGCGACATCTTGTGCGCGATTTGATCGATCTTGCCTGGAATGAAGATCGCTACGATGGCTCCGATCCCTGTTAGGAAGATGCTAAGCGTTGGTCCCCAAAAGATGAGGGTGAATAGGCTTGATAGTATGAAGAGGATGCAGAAAAAGATCTCGAAGCGATGTCTCTTCGCATAGCCTTCGATCTCTTTCACAGATACGCCTTCTTTCTTCTTTTCTTCGTCCATAACGACTCCATAGATTATGTGTATTATCCTCAATTTAAATATTCAATCGTATTTTAGCAATAGTTCTCATTGGATTTTTTTTGGAAGATCTCCTAGAATGGGACTCATTTCATCGAGGTGATGGGTTGATTATTGCTTTTCGGTCGCGCTTTTCGCTCGAGCAGATCTTTTTTTGGTCTCAGTTGGCCCTTGGGGTGTGTGGCCTGTTTGTGGCGATCTTTTTTTTTGCAGGAATGCTCAAAAAAGATGGTTTTGATCGGGAAGCAAGCGAAAAGGCTGTGGTTTCTTTGGATTTAGCCAAGGTTTTAAGTGGCCCTTTAGCACTGAAGGAGAATAGCCGGCCTGCTTTGGCCGTTGCCTTGGAGCAGAAGCTTGTATTTTTAGCACAAAGTGTTCGCCCAGATCGGGCAAGTGATGAGCGGGTCTTTCGTATTGGGCTAAAGGGCGAGGGGGGCGAGCAGGTGGTGCGAGAGGGCGAGGCGATTCTCTGTAATTTGGTGGAGCACTCTTCTGGTGGGATCGAGTCTATGGAATTTGGTAGCGGGAATGTTTCGATGATCCCTCAGGTGCTCGATGCGAGGTCTTTGCTTTTGAAGGTAGAGCGGGCCACTGGCGCTGCGATGGAGGTTATTTTGCAGGCAGCTACTCCTGTAGTGAAAGGGGGCGATGACTCTGCTGCGGGCGCGCTGGCGGGGGGAAAGTGGCTTGGACCAGATCTTTTTTTTCGCGATTACGGTGGCAATGAATACCTGCCCTTGAGCACGAAGCAGCAGGTGGAGGTGGCATCTGGCAAGGATCGTTATGTTCTTTATGTTGGTGAGGGAGATTTCTTGAGTTTTAGAGAAGGGAGATGGTCTGTAGCGGGAGGGCTGGAAGAGGCTGATCGGGATGCTCCTTTGGCGCAGATTTTGCGCGTGGGAGGAGACCTGGAGCTAGAGGCTTGGGATGGAGATGGGTTCCCTTTTTTTTATTCGAAATTGGACTTGGTGAAGGGGGGTGGTCTTCGATTTGCACCGGATCAGATTTTTTTGGGGCCAAAATTGAGGACAGCTACTCAGGTGTCTTGCAAGATGGGGAAGAAGCGGTTTGTTTTGCAGGCGGGCGATTGGATTTTGCAGGCAAAAGAGGGATGGAGAAAAATTCGGTCGGCTGGCGAGATTGAGGCTTTTTTGGATCACGAGGTAAGGGGCCAGCTTGTGGTAGTGGATCGTATTGACCCAAATGGTCGAGTGAGTGGAAAGGTTTTTAGCGAATTGCGTACTCAGGTGCAGCCTTTTGTTTTTCAGGCTGTAACTTCTAAAGGTAAAAGAAAAAGATGAGATTTATTGGTCTAATTTTAATAGCAAGTAGTCTTTTTTCTCAGACGATTGAGGAGAAAAAGAGGGCCTCTTTGGCACAAGGGGATGCAAGTGTTAATTTGCATTTGGATCAGGTGAATGGACAGATTGCTTCTTTACGCGAGAGGTTGAAAGGAGAAATGCAGCTGGCTGGCCAGATGCAAGTCCAAGGAGCTGAAGATGAGGAGTACTTTGGTCTTTTGCAAAGTGTTCAGTCGATTAAGGCGGAGCTTATTTCGCTGCAGGAGCGATGGCGTAAGCAGGCGAGCGATGATGCAAAAAGAGGTGATGAGGGGTATGCGCTCTGGGATCAGGAAGAAACTACTTTAGCTTCTTTGGTGATGGAGTTTGGTGCTGGTGATTATCTTTATGTAGTCCCGCCTGAAATGACCAATATGAAGATTACGATGCACTCTAGTGTGCCGATCCCTCGTGAATCTTGGAATGAGGTACTTGAAATTGTCTTGGCCCAAAATGGTGTGGGGGTTAAGCAGGTCAATCCTTATACGCGCCAATTGTATATTTTTAAGCAGGATCCTTCTGCAGTGGCTTCGATTGCTTCGAATTTGGAGGATATCCGCCACATTCAAGATCACCGGCGCATTTTCTATGTCTTTTCTCCTCCTGTTGAACATGTGAAGTCGGCTTTTCAGTTTTTTGAGCGTTTTTCTGATCCTAAGATGACGTTTGTCTACAATATTGGCGGCAAGGTTGCGATTGTCTCGACTAAAGAGGAAGTGGAAAAGCTCATAAATCTCTACAAGGCAGTTTGGCAAGATCCAAATGGGAAGGTCTCGAAGGTGGTGACGGTCTCGAAGATGGGTGTACGAGAGATGGAGAAGATTTTAAAGACTTTCTTCTCGGATTCTTTGGAAAAACCGACCCGGGCTCCTTTTGGAAAGTTTGATCACGAGGGTCTTTCGATTTTGACTCCTCAGCACGGGAATGCTTTGGTGCTTATGGGCCAAAAGGAAATTGTGGATCGGGCTTCGAAGTTGATTTGTGACACTGAGAGTCAATTGCAAGATCCGGCTGAAATGACGATTTATATCTACCATTGCAAGCATAGTGATCCAAATGATTTGGCCAAAGTGATGGACAGGGTGTATTACTCACTTTTCCATGCGATCCCAGAAAATCGGGAAAATGTGGAGATCAATTCTACTGTCAGAGCGCCCAATCAACCTCCTGATGGCTACGCTAATGCGCCGGGTCTTACTGTGCCGCCGCAGCGTTTTAAACCGGGTGTGGAAACGAACATTGAGATTGATGTGGACTCCGAGCACTTTATCCCTGATCCGAAGACGGGGAATCTTTTGATGGTAGTGCGTCGCGATGTTCTTGGCCGCATTAAGGATTTGTTACATAAGTTAGATGTGCCCAAGAAGATGGTGCAGATTGAGGTTCTTCTGTTCGAGAAAAAACTCAATAACCAAGCAAATTACGGGCTCAATCTCTTGAAACTTGGCAATGCAGAGAATGGGGCTCGCTACGATGGCCCAAATCCTCCTCCACCTGAAGGGTTGGATGCACCGGTTGGAACGGGTGTGCTCTCTTTCCTTTTCTCTGGAGACAAATCGAAACATTTTCCAGCTTTTGATTTGGCTTATAGCTTTTTGATGACGCAAGAGGATATTCAGCTGAACGCTGCTCCTTCTGTCATGACGGTGAACCAGACACCAGCGACGATTTCGATTCTAGAGGAGATTTCTCTAAACAATGGAGCAGCCCCGATCGATACGAATAAGGGGATTGCGTTTGAGAAGTCGTTTACTAGAGCGCAGTACGGGATCAATATCATCATGACTCCGATCATTCACCTTTTCGAGGAGTTTGAAGAGTGTGGTTCTGATACGAGAAAGGGGTTTGTGACTTTGCAGACGAATATCACTTTCGATACGACTAAGCAGAGTAAAGATGATCGGCCACCGGTTGACAAGCGGCACATTGAAAATGAGGTGCGTGTCTATGATGGGCAGACGATTATTTTAGGTGGACTGCGCCGCAAATCTGTGCGCGATAGCACCCAAAAGGTTCCCTTTTTGGGTGAACTTCCTGGGTTTGGCAAGCTCTTTGGCTCGACGGAACTAAACGATGACAACACAGAGATGTTTTTCTTCATTACGCCCAAGATTATTGCAGATCCAAAAGAAGAGCTGATGGAGCTTCGCTGCAGAGAGCTAGAGCGGCGCCCAGGAGATATTCCTGAGTTTTTATGTCGCTTAGTTGAAGCGCGCAAATGTGAAAGGAAGCGACTCTTTAGAAGTAGCGTTCGAACATTCTTTGGAGAAAGACAAAACTACTATTATGAGTAACAATTTCGGCTTGCAAGTTGTGGATCAGCTCTTTGACTATCCTTTTGTGAAGGATAGCGTGCAGATTTTGCCCTACGACTTTGCTAAAAGTCGTATGGTGCTTCCTTTAGATGAGGTGGATGGCAAGCTAATACTAGCCATTGCCGATCCTCTTGATCTCGAGGCTTTAGAAGAGGTGCGGCTGAGGACAAAGAAGCCGATTAAGGAAGTCATTGCAGAGCGAGATCTTTTAGAATCTGCGATCGAGCAGTGTTACCACCAAAGCGAGTCGGACACTTCTAAAATTGTCGACAGTTTAATTGAGAATCGCTTGGAAGAGACGGCTGAAGATGATGGTGATGGTTACGATCTTTTAGCGCAAAAAAATAGTGGCTCGGCAGTGATTCGAATGCTGAACGCGATTTTGATGGAGGCGATCCAACAGGGTGCGTCGGATGTTCACTTCGAACCGCTCGAGTCGATGCTTTCTGTTCGTTACCGGATCGATGGGGTCTTGCAACTCCGACACCAGCCTCCAAAAGAATATCAATCACAATTGCTTACTAGGATCAAGGTGATGGCGCGGCTCGATATAGCCGAGCAGCGTCTTCCACAGGATGGACGGATCAAGCTGAAGATGGGCGGAAGGCAGATCGATTTTCGTGTCAGTACGATACCCGTTGTTTATGGCGAGCGGATCGTGCTTAGGATTTTAGATAAGAGCAATGTCTTACTTGGTTTAGATAAGATCGGGATGCGCTCAGGAGTTTTGGAAAAATTTTTGAGTCTCATTCAAATGAGTGAGGGGATTGTCTTAGTCACTGGTCCTACTGGCAGCGGGAAAACGACAACGCTCTATAGCGCTCTAGCTCAGATCAATTCGAGCCATACCAACATTATGACGATAGAGGATCCGGTTGAGTACAAGCTCCAGGGGATGGCACAAATCGGGGTCAATCCCAAGATTGATCTTACTTTTTCAACGGGTCTTCGACATATTCTGCGTCAAGATCCCGATGTGATTATGATTGGAGAGATTCGCGATAAAGAAACGGCCGAGATTGCCATTCAAGCAGCGCTTACTGGTCACTTGGTTTTAAGTACTTTGCACACCAATGATGCCCCTTCGGCGCTTACAAGGCTTGTCGATATGGGGATTGAGCCTTACTTGCTCTCTTCATCGGTGATAGGAGTTTTGGCCCAACGTCTTGTCCGCTGTATTTGCCCCCATTGCAAAACCTCTTATAAGCCCACCGATACTGAACTTCATGACCTTGGGCTTACCCGTGGGGACATGGAGTTCTTCACAGGGAAGGGATGTAGTGAATGTTTTGACACGGGTTACAAAAGTAGACGAGGCATTTATGAGTTAATGCCGATGAGCGGACCCATAAAACGCAAGCTTGTGGATTCGCCCGATAGCGTAGGCCTTCAAAAGGTGGCCTTAGAAGAAGGGATGCGATCACTTCGCAAAGATGGGGGAGCTCTTGTTGCACGCGGTATTACGACAACTGCAGAAGCTTTGCGCGTGACTAGAGGTAGTGAGGAATAAAATATGCCAATATTTCGCTACAGAGCGCTAACTGAGACAGGAAAAAGAGTAGGGGGAGTGATTGATGCTGACTCTTTTGATTTGGCAAAAGAAAAGCTCAAAAGGGAAAAAGTTCTCGTTACTAAACTCTCTGCGATCTCCCGTAAAAAAGAGATTGCCCTAGGGCCCCCGCTTCTCCTTGCCTTTACGAGAGAGCTCGAGCAGCTCCTAAAGGCTGGTCTTCCTCTTTACGAGAGCTTGCTCACGGTAGAAGAAAAATATCGCCGGCATCGGAGTCACTCTCTCTTGCTCGATCTGTGTGATAAGCTCAAAGGAGGAGCTCTTCTTTCTAATGCCCTGAAGGGGTATTCGAAATCGTTTGATTCTATCTACATTTCCATGGTGCAAGCTGGAGAAAAAACGGGATCTCTAGACTGGGCTTTTGCCCAGCTCCGCGAGTTGATCGAGCGAAGGCAAAAACTAAAAAAACAGCTCTTAGCTGCTATGGCCTATCCAGCATTTCTTGGCGTTTTTTGCTCTCTTGTGATTTTAGGGCTTCTGCTTTTTGTGGTCCCTTCTATGCAAGAGCTCTTTGAAGGGCGCGCCCTGCATCCCTTAACGCAATCCGTTCTTTCGGCCTCGCAATTTTTGAAATCTTCTTTTCTATCGATCCTTTTGACGATCCTTGCTGTAGTTTTGGGAGTTTCCTATTTTTTTCAAAGAGCTGAAGGCAAGATCCTCATGCAAAAATTTTTGCAGAAAGTCCCTATTGTCAAGACGGTTCTCTTGGAAGCTGCGTTGATTCGGTTTTGCAAAAGCGGATCCATTCTGCTTAAAGGGGGAGTCCCCCTCCAAGCAGCACTTGCCATTTCGCGCAAAAGTATGCGGCACGTCCTCTTAGAAAAAGCCGTTTTAAATGCAGAAAAACACTTAGCGGAGGGAAAAACACTTAGCGGGGAACTTAGAAAATCTCCCTACATCCCTCCTCTTGTAACTCGGATGCTCTCGATTGCAGAAGATACGGGGAAGCTTCCTCAAATGTTAGAGAGCCTCTCAGATATTTATGACCAAGAACTCGAGCGGAGCCTATCGCATGTGACCACATTTTTACAGCCTATCCTGCTCGTGACTTTGGGCGGGGTTGTAGGGCTCGTGGTCCTTGCCATTTTACTGCCGCTCACCGATGTGAGTTCCTTAATTTCCAATTAGGAGAAAAATATGAAGAAAAAAAGAGCTTTTACCTTGCTTGAGATCATGATTGTGATTTTTTTGATCGGAATCATTGGCAGCGTGATTGGGTACAATATGAAAGGGAGCCTCGATAAAGGAAAAGCCTTTAAAACCCAGCAGGCAAAGCTTAAAATCAAGGATATTTTAGAGCTCGAGATGGCAAAAGGAGTCTCTCCTGAGAAAATCATCAAAAGCCCAGAGCAATACTTAAAAGCTTCACGCCTGGTGAAAAATCCAGATAGAATGATCAAAGATGGTTGGGGAGAAAAATTTGATGTATCGCTCAAAGATAATGGAGAGCTTAACATCAGATCGACCAAATATTCGTCTTGGAAAAGAGGGCAAACACTAACGCGCGGCGAAGATGTTGAGTCGGAAGAATAGTTTTACCCTTCTGGAGATCGTCCTATGTGTTGCCATATTGGGAATGGCTGCGGTTACGATCAGTTGGCAAATGAAAGGGATGTTTCAGACCCACCATTTCAATCGAAACGTTGATAGCTTTTTGGCCGATTTGCAAAAATGTCAGCTAATTGCCCTTTCTGATCGGGTGGACATAGAGATGCGCATCGAGAAAAAAGGGGGCACATACCAATATACTCTTTACTCAGACGACCCGATTCCCTGTTTTTCAAAAAAACCGATGAAAATGAATGGGGTAGAGCAAATTAAGGTGGGAAAAAAAAAGGTGGACCGCCACGTTTTGACCATCTATCCTTCAGCCGTGGTGGCCCCCAGAGAAGATATCACCTTGTTTCAAGACGAGGAAATAGGGACTGCCTTTAAACTAGACAAATCCCCTACAATTGCATTAGAGAGAATAGATAGGAGAGAAATATGAAGATCACGAGTCCAAAATTTAAACACGGCGAGGCCATCCCAAAACTCTACACTTGTGAGGGTTATGATTGGAATCCGCCAGTAGACTTTCATGATGTTCCTAAGGAGGCGAAGAGCCTCGCACTTGTTCTGGAAGATCCCGATGTCCCCAAAGATCTAAGGCCCGATGGCCTGTGGGTTCATTGGATTGTTTATGAAATAGCACCAGACTGCAAAGGAATTGCTGAGCACTCAGCGCCACCTGGAACCCACGGAAAAGGAACCAATATGCGGACCGCATATATGGGGCCGTGTCCACCAGATAGAGAGCACCGCTACTTTTTTTATCTTTACGCACTTGATTTCATGCCCGATTGGCCAAAGGGGCTCAATAAGGACGAATTGATGAAAAAAATGGAGGGCCATATCCTCTCCAAAGCAGAGCTGATGGGAACTTATGTACTGGAAAATACAAAATAATTTCCAATACCCCTTGACAATATAATCTTTTAAAACTACTTTGCGAATTAGAGAAAAAAAACCTTAGAAACTTCTAGGGTGTCCTTTAATCGTAGGAGGAAAAGGGATGGATTCAGCACTTATGGTCGCCAGTATATTTGGCCCCCTTTTAGGAATCGTGGGGCTATGGATGCTCCTTTATGGTGATAACGTGGTAAAAATTACCACATCAATGAAGAACTCGCCAGCTGCACAGTATGCTAGCGCGTTTATCAATCTCTTGCTTGGTTTGTTTATTATCAATGCATACAATGTTTGGGATTGGAATGTTTTCTTTTTCGTGACACTACTTGGATGGACAATGTTCATTCGTGGTGTTCTCGGATTGTTCATGCCACAACTTATCGTCCAGTGGTTCATGACAAAAAGTTCATGGATGAAAACAATGGGAATTATTCCATTTGTTTGGGGACTTATCCTCACTTGGCTTGGCTACTACATGTAGGCCTCAAGTCACATACGACGATTTGTTTCACGTCTGCTGGGCGCTAGCGCTACTGTAGACGTGAAATTTTTTCTACTTTTTCACTGCCTCAGTACTCCAAAGATTCTTCTGGTGCGGGATAAAAATGGTCTTCATATTCGATGCATTCGACCAGATATCGCTTATTTTCTTCATCATATTCAAGTACATGAATTTCTACTTGCCCAAGATTCGTATGAATGGAAAAATTTCCATTGATATTGTGGACTTCTCTATGGTCAATCCACCCTACAGGAGTTGTTTTGCAACAAGATGCATCTGCAAAGAGGACGTAATTAAAAAAAATGAGCGCAAAGATGATTCCTAATGTTGTTTCTTTATTCTTCATGTTGATATCCTTCTTCTAATTCAAACATTGGTTTTAAAACATCTGGAGTAATAATAGGTGTATGCAGATTATTCTTTTCTGCTTCTACTGCTTCTACTGCTTCTACTGCTTCTACTGCTTCTACTGCTTCTACTGCTTCTACTGCTTCTACTGCTTTTTGTTTCCAGTACTCTTATTTTTTTTGCTCCCCTTTATTTTAGCATGGATCAGTTTTTAGGAAGCAGGTCACCATTGCGCTGAGGAATCCAGACGAAGAGACTGTTCTCTTCATGAAGTTATCTCACTATTACAAATTTGCAACAAGCTGATGGGACATCCTTAAGCTTTTCGTGGCTAGATTCAAAATTATCATCTCTCTAGGCCTGGCTGACAGGCTCTAGATCATGGTTAGTGCAGGTTTTTCGTCGCTAGCAAAAAATAAGCTATCTGCTGTTATATCCGCTCTTTTCGCGGATGAGGCGTATTGCCTCTTCAGACAGCTCTTTTTTGAGAGGTAGAGGCGGGTTGCCTTTCAAAATGCTCACGGCTAGTTCACAAAAATCTTTTCCTTTAAAAAGTTCAATGCAACGATCTCTTTCCATTCGATACTCCTCCACTTGCTCATCAATTACTTGATACGAAATAAACGCAGGTAAATCCAAGTCTTCGATTTGCAGCTCATGGGCTGGCATGCCCGAGCCTGCAGGGGAAAAACAAGAACTCTTCCGTTGAGGATAGTGGATTTTTTTCTTTTTCTCCCAATTAAAATATTTGGAATTTTTCTCTCCAAAACCAAAAAGAAGCCCCAGAAGATAATGATCTTTCTTAATCTTTTTCCAGAATGGATCTAAGCTATTGCCTATTTGATATACCATTTTTTCTGGATCAAACGGCTCTCCAATGATTTTTTCAAAGTCTTCGTAATATTTTTCTAAAATATAGGTAACAGTAAGAACATTAACTAATAAACCGTCTCCAAAATCTTTATCTTCTTGAATGAAAAACTGGTCACTTAAATATTTGTGTTCCATTTTTTTCCAATCATTCCACAATTTTCGAGCATCTTCTCGTGTGGGGTGGAATTTTGCAAACGAAATGTATTTGCGAAATTGTTCGGTTTGGGCTGAGTAAAGCTTCTTTTTTTCCTGTTCATCAATAATAGGGGCTATAGAGACCCCCGTCATCGGTTTAGATCCCAAGAGGGTATATATTCCACATTCCTCGATCAAAGCATGTTTGAGAAAAAGTTCTACTCGGGCTTTATCTTCGGAAGCAACGATTGGCTCATTCGCATTGGTAAGAATTGGCAACCACATTGACAAAAATAAAATGCAAGCAGAGAATAAATTTTTCATTAATAATCTTTTCAGAAGGAGGAAAGATGAAGACATTTGCCAAACTCTCATTTTTGTTTTTAGCTGCATTGCAGTCTACGGCAATATTTGCAGATTTTCAATCCCCAAGTAAAAATGCACCAAAAAACTATCTCGACATAGAAATGTTGCATTTTTCAGAAAACGGAATTCACCTCCATGGTAATCATGGCCAAGCTCTTCAATTAGAGCAAATCCAGTTCGACTCTAATGGGTATTTTGTCGCAGGATTCCTTGATTTTCTGTTTCCAAAAGCCACCGTCATCGCAAGCTGCAGAAATTGTCAAACTGAATATCATAACCGAAGCCCTCAACCATGTGAAGAATGTGGTCAATCTAAGGGATTTGACATCGTTTATGTTGACGATGGATACGACAGTTAAATTCATCTTTAGTTTGAAATGAAACCCAACTCATCCGAGATGGGTTTCTGAATATCGGGCTTAGGCCAGTGAGGTTCCCTTTTGCGAATAGAGTTCTCCAGCCGAGGGCTTTTCTCCTAATTAGGTAACGAGGAGACAGTCAGAGTTCTGTTGGCATACACATCGCGACAACTATATCATTTCCCAATTTTTTTCTACTTTCTGAATAAATTCTTTGTTGGTACACTCCAGCGGTTTGACTTGAACTGAATACTGGAGAACCAAATGAAACGAAAAAGATTTTTGCTACCTATTTTATTCCTTCTTTGCGGAGCGACCCTAGGGTACTCTGAAGATGCTGAATTAGATCAGGCGCAACCCACCATAGAACTTATCAATGAGGACGTTAGTTACGAGCCAGAAGAGTTCATCGAAGAGATCGGTGAAGACTTCCCTGAGCTCAGTAGCGAAGAAGTTGTCAATGATTCAGAAGAATATCTTACTGAAGTAGAAGTCGAGGAAGCAATCCCTCACTGCGAAGATGATGATTATGCTTCTATTTCCTGTGAGAGCGAAGGTCCAGATGAAGATTACGTATGTGTTGCAGGTGAAGAAGATGGCTATGAGCCAGAAGAATATCTTACTGCGGTAGATGTCGAGGAAGCAATCCTTCAATGCGAAGGAGAGGATTATGCTGCTATTGCCTGTGAGATCGAAGGTCCTGATGAAGGTTGCGTATGTGTTGCGAGCGAAGAAGAGTCTGAGTGTGCAGATGTTACCTCTTTAAGCGACGAGCCTGCAATTTTAGGTCTGGGACTCACAGAATCAATGGCTTTGGATAGTCGATTGAATTTACATGAATATTTTGCCCATGATAGCGACGTGACAACGGAATCTGCTGATGAGTTTTTCTCCTTTTCAGAATTCGGTGTTGAAGTCAAAAAAGCTGGGTTATACCGAGTCAGCTTTTATCAGGGATTAAGCTCTGGTAGTCTGCCATGTGATGTAGCTGTTGTACTTAAGCAGGGCTTTGGCAGAGATAACGTAAAGCGTGCTCAGCGAATAAAGCTAAAACGCGGCGATTTCACAGATATTTCTTTTAGTAAGATTCTAAATATCAGAGAGGGAGAAAAAATTTCCTTGAAGATGTGGCCCATTACAGGAGAGGCCGTTCTTGAAGGAGAATTCCATTCTTCAGGGTTTACAATCGAGGCTCTTAGCCACTAATACCTGTTCGGCGGGCTTTCAAAAGCCCGCCTTTTTTACACAGTCAATGAAAGTAATGGAATTTCCCTGATCATGAATTCATCAAACAGAGGGACTGTAAAAGCCAGATCCCCATAAGATGGACTGTAGATCATGCCCTTCTTAATTAGGCTAGCTCGGATTGGGCTAACACTTGCTAATTTGACGCCTAAAAGTTCGGCGATATCACTGGCTCTGTAGGGACCGGGGCCAAGTTCTGCCATAGAGCGTAAAAAAGTTTTCTCTCGAGGAGTCAACCGATCGAATCTCACGCGGAAAAAATTTTTGTCTAATCGTGGAATAACTCCGCGCGTTGCTTCTTGAACTATTTGCAAAGTAATAGGACTTGAGGATGCTAAGTTCCAGGCTTGGTAACCCCACTCCTGAAGAAAATAAGGATACCCTTTGGTCAATCGAAATATTTCATTTAGTGCGGTGGGCTCAAATACAACGCCAGCAGCAAGCGCAGGGTCTTTCAGTGCTTTTGCGGCATCTTCTTCAGAGAGAATTCCGATATCAGGAAAATTAAAAAGACGCTCAGCATAGGACTTTGCTTCTCCTGCCAAGCCTGGCAGTATTGGGAGCCCGGCTCCTAAAAGGACAATGGGGAGTCTGTGTTGTTGTATTTTGTGCATTGCAACTATGAGAGCTCCAATTTCTTTTTGACTGAAATATTGGATTTCATCGATTAAAATAGCCACTGCAGAATCGCGATCTTCAGCTGCTTCGCCGATTGCTACAAAGAGATTTGGTAGATCTATTTCCAAATCTCCACTATCTGCCGATCCTTTTTCTGGATCTACTCCCAGTTGGATTGTAAAGTCTCCTAGTGTGAGACTAAGATTTTCAATGAAACTTCCGAGGACAGCGAAGGCGCGTTTCACTTTGTTGTTAGCTCCAGAAGATCGATTCAGATCAAAAAGCAATCTTCTAAGGTAGGGAACAAGAAGTGGGCCTAGAGCCTTATTTTCCTGAGCTTCTATGGAAATCGTTTGATAGCCTGCATTTTTTGCTCGATATTCTACCTCATTTAGTAGAACTGTTTTTCCCACGCCGCGAAGTCCAATAAATAACATACTTTTTTCGGGTCGTTTTTCTTTGATGCGACCGAATAGAATCTGCGCTTGCAAAACCGTAGCATCTCGGCCGACCAATTCTGGAGGGGGGGAGCCAGCACCGGGTGAAAAAGGATTTTTGATAGGGTCCAATCGAAATCTCCTAAATTTATTCGAAGTTATAGGTAGTTATACAGAGTTATACGGTAAATGGCGTATAACTTGCTATAACTTTTTCTGGCGATGAGCTCGCCTTTTTTTTTCACATCCTCTATCCTTAAGAATTCATTCTATTCTGTGAGGAGCGCTATGCGTCAGTTAAAGATTTGTTTCATTGTTTTGCTTCAGTTTGGTGGCCTTTTTGCTCAGCAAAATCTACCTCTTAAACCTAGGGAGCCACACTGGCGTCCTAAAATTGTGGAGCATTTTAATGAGGGTCTCCCTGAGAGAGTGTTGTTCTATGAGCAAATTACTGCAGATATGGAAGCTCCGGTTAAACAGCTTCTTTATTATCCAAGCGGCCAGCTTAAAAATGAGATGGATCTTACCACAGTAGAAGAGGGATCACCAGGGTACAACGAATGGAAGACGACGATCGTTCCCCACGGTGGAAGCGCTTCATTTTTTGCCGGAGGCCAGATTGAAAAAATTGCTTTTTACGACCAAGGAATTCTCCATGGTGAGGTAAAGGTTTTCTATCCCAATGGCCAACTGCACGGAATAGCCAATTTTAAACAGGGCGTTCGGGATGGAAAAGCCGTTTCTTATTATCAAGACGAAAAAAAAGCAGAAGAGGTTGAGTACAAGGAAGGGAAGATTGTGGGCGATTTGGTCCGCTATTATCCCAGCGAAGAGAGAGTAGCTCTTATCCCTTATGAAAATGGACTGCCTCATGGTACCGCACTAGAATGGCATGAAAATGGAACGCTGAAAGCTAGCCGGCGTTACACAGATGGCGTATTAAGTACCGATGGTCGTAATCCCGCTGTTGTGATCTATGATGAAAATCGCAATATGATCGAGATCCAAGATTTTCAAGCAGGTGAGCCTGTAGGATTGCATACAAAATATCACGCAAACGGAAAAGAGAGTTATAAGATCCGCTACCGCGATGGAAAAAGGCAGGGGCGAGAGCAATTCTATAGCGTGGATGGAAAGCTTTGTGGAGAAGGAGAATACGAGCTAGGCACGCCAAAGGGCGAGCATTGGCGCAAACATCCTAACGGACAAATTTCTTTCAAGGCCAAGTATGATAATGAGGGGAAGCTTCAGGAGCCTATCGTCATATTCACTGAAGGTGGTCAAAAGACAGCTCAGTACCGGCTAACTAAGGACCAGCGTCAGGGACCTTGTCAGTTTTGGTATGATGATGGCACACCGATGGCTAAGTACAACTACATAAATGGAGAATTTGAAGGCGAGCAAATCGAGCATTGGGAAAGCGGCCAGAAAAAGATGCAGGCTACCTACAAGGACCAAAAGCGAGAAGGTGCTTATCAAGAGTGGTTTGCAAATGGCAACCTCGCAGCTAAGATAGAATATGTTGCTGGAGAAAAAGACGGAACATCCCTTCGATTTTTTGAAGATGGCAGTCTCCATTTTGAGGAAAAGTTTTCAAGGGATCAGCATGATGGCGTGCAAAAAGAGTGGTTTGCAAATAATAAGCCCAAATTCCAAGGCTCATTCGATAAAGGAAAAAAAGTAGGCCAACATAAGCAGTGGAATGAAGCGGGCGTTGTCCTAATGCAGGCTGCCTATATAGATGATCTTGCAGAAGGCAAAGTGTACAGTCGTTACGATAATGGAAAAGTGCGTGAGCTTATGCATTTCAAACAGGGGAAGCGAAACGGAAAAGGGGAAGAGAACTATGAAAATGGGACCCCTAAAGTACGCGCAACCTATGTTGCAGATGCTCTTCATGGAGAGTTAAAAGGCTGGCATGAAGATGGATCAAATCGTTTTGTGAAGTCCTTTGACAAAGGAACTCCTATTGGGGAGCACAAAGAGTTTTATCCACCAGCAGAAGGCGAGAAGCAAGGCGCCCTTGCGCGTCACTTCATCTACACAAAATCGGGAGAGCTCAATGGCGAGCAACACACTTACTACCCTTCTGGTGAGCTCCAAACAGTGGTCCATTACAAAAATGGAGAACTCGATGGGTTAAAAACACTCTACGATGCAGAGGGCAATCTTGCAGAAGAGGCTAATTATGAAAATGGAAAACTCAATGGAAGATTTTTTGAAAGATCCAATGACGGCAGAGAAATTGTCTATCACTATCAAAACAACATACGTGAAGGTCTTCACGAGATGTTCTTCCCACCCAATCAGTTCTTTGGCAAGGTTAAAGCACTCGAAGTACCGTTTGTAGCTGGCAAACCACACGGCACTGCTATTGAGTTCAATGAAGGGGGCTCAAAGCTTTCTGTGACTCAATACATAGATGGAAAGAAAGAGGGGAGAGCGGAAGTCTACAACCCACAAGGGAAGCTCTATATGATCCTCGAGTTTAAAAATGATCTGCAAGAAGGGCTAGCTACGCAGTATTTCCCAACAGGGAAAATATTTCGAGAAGTGCATTTTGTTTCAGGCGTCAAAGATGGTGAAGAAAAATCCTATTTTGACGATGGGAAATTGGCAGCCGTCACTCCTTATAAAAATGGACAGAAAGAGGGCCTCTACCAAGAGTGGAATAGAGAGGGGAGTCTTGTTTTTGAAGGGGAGTACAAGAGCGATGCGCGCCACGGCAAGTTCAACAAGTACTTCGACGATGGTTCTCCAAAGATCTTGCAAGCCTTTGTGGACGACAAACTCCACGGGCTGAAGAAATCCTTCGATGAGAATGGGATCGTTACTGAAGCCGAGTACAATATGGGCGAAAGGCTCTAGAGTCTAGTCATTATAATACAGTGGTTTAAGAATCGCAGCTCCTCTTAACTGTTCACTATATAATGAACAGTGTGCTACAGTGAACAGTAGTGAGGAGTGAACAATGAAGGGCGATTTTTTGCTCGGTTCTAGGGAGTCTTTCCTTGAACCCAATATCTATGCAGATAAGTCATCGATCGTCTTAGATTGGCTTTTGAGTGTTGGAATCCATAAAAAGCAATTTTCCCTAAGAGATGTAGTCAAAGGTAGGCAGATTAGTATTGGGCTCGTGCAGAAAGTATTTAAGGAATTAGTAAATAGAGGAATCCTTGAAACTGAAGGCATTAGAACTGGAAAAAATTTTCTGCTTAAAAAGCCTGCTCTTCTTCTTAACAGTTGGATAGACTATTATAACGTCATGAAAAAGTGTCGAGTATGGAATTATAGTTCTGGATTCAAAGATAAGGCAGAAATATTAGAGCATTTAAAAGCATCAAAATTAAGTCAAAAAGTATCCTTTGCACTTCATTCCGCTGTTGAAGAGTATGGATGTAAAAATACAAATCTAGATACTCTTGAACTCTACATGTTGGATCCTACTTCAAAATGGGAGCTCGAAACTCTTCTACGACTTAAGCCTAAGGAAAGGGGGTATGAAGTTCTTTTAATAGAGCCTTATTATAAAAGTTTACTGGCACTGGCAGAGAATGGAGGTGAGAATGTAAAGAAATCTTCTATTCTCCTGACATATTTGGATCTTTATCACTTTCCCTTGCGAGGATTGGAACAGGCTGAATTTATGGCACAGCGCCTACCTGAGTTGCAAAATATTTATCGGAGAAGAAAAAAATGAAAATTCTTGAAAAAGAAGATAAAGTCATCTCTGAGTTTCTATCTTCAATTGGTCCATGGTATAAAAATATCGTCATAGGTGGGGGCTATGCCCTCATTATCTACAAGCTCTATCTAGCCGAAAAAAATTCAAATACTCCCCCTGTAGGCACAAATGATATTGATACTCTTATTCCACGAAAAGTACCGGAAATAACAGAAAAAAATATCGGCAAATATTTACGGGATGCAGGATTTACACACATTTTTAAAGATCTAAATTTGCCTGCTACAGAAGCCTATGCAAAAGATATTGACGGGATGGAAATAGAAATTGAGTTTTTAACAGATTCTGCCGTCCGCAAAGATAGATATAAAAATGTTCTTATTTCCGGTGTGGTTGCCCAGCCGCTGAGTTATTTGTCTTTGAGCCTGCAGACAACCAAAAATTTTCGAACCTCTTCAGGTCAGTCTGGAATAGTGGTATCTCCTGGTGCTTGGATGTTCCATAAAGGGCTCACTTTTGTTAAACGAAGGAAAGATACTAAAATAACAAAAGATCTCTATGGAATTTGGTATGTTGCCACTCAACTCGGGGATTTTTCTAAAGAGGCAATAGATGAACTCTTGTTGCTCGGGCTGAAGCATACAACGTGGTTTAAATCTCTGCAGAAAAATTTGCGAGGGTGGCTTGAAAATGCCTCTCCTCTAGATTGGTCGAATCTTGAAGCTCAAGATGCTTCAGGGAGTTTAACCAAATCAAATTTTGAATGGGCCATGAAGAGTCTTGTGAATCCTGCTCTAAGGGATAAAAAATAATTTTGGAAATGGTTTTGTCTACTTAATCAGCCCCTCCTTAATAAAAATGCCCTGTATTTCTATGCAATTGAATGTGTATTAAAATAATTCAAACTGGCGAGATTTGTATCCATTCCAGTTGTTATTGCTACTTGGCTATATGCAGGGTTTATTGTGTACCGACAAGGAATTACCGAATCAGTAGGAGAGCTAAAAGAATCGGGGACATGGAGAGCATTCGGAGCTTTGCATGTGCGACAGAAAACGAGCTGAGAAAATACGCGCTCTATAAGAGCGCGTATGAATAGATTAAAGGCTGCGTACGTTGACTGCTTGTGGGCCTTTCTTCCCTTCGCCAACTTCGAACTCAATGCGTTGGCCTTGTTCCAAAATTTCTTCGTTCTCAATATTGGAAACGTGAACGAAATATTCATTTCCGTTAGCTTCTACGAATCCGTATTTCTTTTCTCTATCAAACCACTTAACTGTACCTTGTTCCATAACTTATCTCTTTTGTATTTTGTTGTGTAAAAGACTCTCAAAATAACTCGGGATGAAATCTCCTAAAGGCGCTCTATTTGCTGCAAGTTCTCGTATGAGACTTGAGCTAATAGTTGAAGTTTCTTCTTCGCTAGCCATAAAGAGGGTTTCCAAACCTTTGAGTTTGTAATTGGCACGTGCCATCTGCATTTCAAACTCCAGATCTCCTGATGAGCGTAATCCTCTTAGAAGGAGATTGGCCCCAATTTCCTTTGCAAAATCTACTGTAAGGCCCGGAAGCTTCATGATTTCTACATTGGGCAAATCACCAATTTCTTTTTTAAGTCCGTCTATTTTTTCTTGCGTGGTTAAAAGCCCTTCACCCTTTTTGAAGTTCTCTCCGATCCCAATGACGAGTGCATCAAAGAGCTTAGCTGCCCTTTGAATCAATCTAATGTGCCCCCAAGTGGGAGGATCAAAACTTCCGGGATAAAGAGCTTTAAACATACAACTATTAAATAGCATCCTCTGCTAATTAGCAAGAAGTTCTATCGCAATGCCCAGAAAAAGCCTTTACGATCACTTTCTACTGTTTTACCAAGTTCAGATGCTGCACGTTGCACGGCTGTTCTTACAGCGGGCTCTCGCCACTCAGTACCACATAGGACTCCGTCATCTTTTAAGAAAGCCTGCCAGTTCATGATATCGCTATAAACTTGGTCGGAATCTCTTGCTGTGTCTACATAGATAAGGTCAGCTTGGATATCAGGACGAAGGGCTCTTGCTGCTTCTTCGCTACTCATTCTAAGTGGAATGACTCGGTTGGCTACTCCTGCTTCTTTGATGTTAGAGAGGAAGAGGTGGTAGATGTGTTGCAATCTTGGGTCGGTCATTTCTCCGTGATGGTTTTTCGATCCTTGCCAATGATCAATGGCATAGACTAGACCTCCTTCTCCTACGCGGCGTGCTAGAAAGCGGGTGGAAGCTCCTGCCCAGCTGCCTAGTTCGATGACTGTTTTAATCTCTTGGGAATTGAAAATTTTATCCAGAGATTGTTCTGTTGCGAAATATCCTCCTGGATCAAAGGAAAGAGCATCAACTGATTCATAGATGTTTTGTGCACAAAGTGTAACTGAGCAAAGAACTGTTGCTAGTAGCATTCTCATTGTCTTCATTATGGACCTCCCTTAAGCGGTGAATGAACTGGGACACGAGTTTAAGTAGGAACTATTTTAAATACAAGTGCAGTGTGGTGTCACCGAATTTTCTTTCCTGAGTTTTTTCAAGTCCTTGAAATTCGATTTTTGCTTTGCTACTTTGCTCGAGGATGGTCAATCCTTCTGGAGAAAGAAGGGGAGGGATGAGCTCTAAGATGGGGAGGATGTCTAAATGGTAAGGGGGGTCGATGTAAATGATGTCGAAGTGATCCCCTCCTTTTATTAAGCGCTTCAAAGCGACTTGGGCGTCTTGTTGTAATACGGTTGCTTGTATTTGGATTTTTTTCAGATTTTCGCGAATGCAACTAGCTGCTATTTTGTCGTGCTCGATGAAGGTGGCGCTGTTGGCGCCTCGTGAAAGGGCTTCGATGCCCATACTACCGCTGCCGGCAAATATGTCGAGGAAGCGGGCTTCTTCTATTTGATTTTGCAAGATATCAAACACGCTGCCGCGCACCTTACTTGAGGTGGGACGAGTTTTATCTGATTTGGGGGTTTTGAGGGAGAGGTTTTTGTATTTACCAGATAGGACTTTGATCATTGCTCTGCTGCGATTACGCCGCGATAAGGGGTCACGATTTGGACGGCCTCTTTCAGGTGCGTAGCTTTTCCGTTTTTCAGGAAATGATCATAGCATATTTTGGATTGTGTGTGTGCCCAAAGTTTTTCGAGCGATCTTCCCCCACGCGTAGCATCGCTTAAGGAAAGTCTTTTCCGGACGTTGAGCCACTTATCGTTGTTCTTCCCTTGGATATAGAGGGTAAGATCACAGAGTTCGTCAATGGTTCCGGTTATGACGTAGGGCTGATTTGCAAACATGGGAGGGAGCTCTCTGCCTTGTGGATAGAGTGCGACGCGGGCACGAGAGTCTTCTGGAGTGACATCAATGGTTACGTTTTTCACCAGCGGGTTGTGCAAGTCTTTTACTAGATGGACGAGTTTGCGGGGAAAGCCGGCGTTGGTGTCGGAGTAGAGCATTTTTCCTGAGGTGCTGTAGCTGAGGAGATCGAGCAAGACGAGGTTGTTGCCTTTGCCAGCCGCTGCGGCATAGAAATTGACACTGTCTTTGTATTTTTCGGTCCACCCAGCAAGGGCTCTTTTTTGTTTTTGGCTGCTCAAGAGTGTGTTCCCATCGGTGATGAGGATCACGGAGTGGAGCTCATCGGGGTGGAATTTTTCGGGAAGCATCGTATCTAGTGAGTTGTAGACTTCTGTAGCGGCAAAATGGGTTTTTGCTGTTTGCCCTTCGAGGAAATCTTCGGCCATCTGGATGGTTTTAGGGGTGACGGGCAAATTGCGAGTAGAGAGCTTGGAGACGTTTTTGTCGAAGATGTAGATGTTGAAGTTGTCCCCCTCTTGGAGGGCGGCAAGTGAGCGCTGCACAGCTCGTTTGAATCGATTGAACTTCCCTTTTTCTATGGAGCTGGACCGGTCGATGAGGAAGTAAAAATTTTGGGGGATACTCGCGCATTCTGTGTCAAATTCGGGATGGATAGTCATGGAGAAGACGTATTTGCCTCCTTCTGGCGCGGACATGAGGGAAATATCGATGTCGAGGTCTTCTTCCCATATTAGTTGTGTGGCGATATTCTCTAAGCCGTAGTGCTCAAGCTCTGGAAGAGCGCGATCAGCTAAGCTTCTTTTTACCCACTGGCTACGCAGGTAATCGACCGAGTTGGGGAGGATGAGTTTTGGCGTAGTGCTCTCACTTAGTTGTGAAAACATTGTCTCGTCCTTAATTTCCATGCGAGGGGTTTTGAGCTTTTTTAGAGAGGCCACAAAATGGGGGTCGAGTCCTTCAGTGCTATGGGTTGGAAGGGCCGTGGGCAGAAATTGTTGATCGGTGAGTGTGTAGTCATCTTCGACTACCTGTGCCATGGGAGCGGTCTCTTCCACTACATGCGGGTCAGTGAAATCGACGCTAGCGAGTTTCTCACTCTCATAGGTAAAGGAGTCTTCTTCAAACTCATCATCGAGTGCAAAGTCTTTTAGTGAAGCTTCCCATTCCGGATCGAAGGGAGGAGGCATACTGGTGGCAAAATCATTTGCGACCTTTTGTATGGGGAGTGGTTTTTCTTTAGCTAAAGAAGGTCTGCTCACAAAGAGGGTTTTATCTTCAGAAAATGAAATTTCTTCTAAGGGCTCTTCGTCTTCATAGTAGCTCTTTTCTCTAGCGATATCATCTTCTACTGCTTTTTCTGCGCTAGCTAGGTAGACGGTATTGAGTGATTCTTCTAGGGCTTTTTCGATTCTCTCTACGAGGAGCTCTTCGTCTTCTTTGGTGACGATATTGGGTGTTGGCGCTGGTTTAAGAAGGCTTTGGGCTTCTTGAATATCGAATTGATAGGGGCGTGCAAAAAGAAACCAAACGGCTCCGATATGCAGGGCAATCGAAGCCATGAGGCAAGAAACTAATAGTTTTTTTCGAAGATATCCGAAAGTCATATAGCTTTTGCGATTTCCACCTTAGTTCTTTTTACTCGGTCTAGAAGATAGGGCTGCAGATACTCCTTCGTTTCTAAAAGGTTATCTAGGATCTGTAGGGCCTCATCTTCTAGGGCTAGAGCTTTATCATTTTTCTTCTCATTGCGAGCCATATTTGCTTCACATTTGAGCATTTGCGCGTTGAGGTATTGCATATACGCGCCAAAGATCGCGTCCTTTTCTGGGAATTTCTGACGCACCTGGGTATATTCCTCAGCGATTGGGTCATCTGTTGTGTGGAAATCCTCATGCATTCTTTTGAGAAAGAAGTGGGTGTTTTTTGCAATATTTTCGGGTTCGGAAAGTAGGCTTCGGATTTCTGCGTACTGTAGGGCTGCTTCCAGATGCAGTGGCTCAGAGCTGACTTTCTTTTGAATCTGCAGGTCTTTAAGAGTATGCAGGAGCGAGATCATTTCTGGGCTTTCGCTGGATCTTTGCTGTGTTTTTAAAAGACGGTATTCCAACTTGGCTTTGTGCAATGCTGCAGAATTCGTGACCATGGAGCCCCTTTCGGATGTCTTGACAATGTGTCGATAGGAGTTGAGGGCATCTTGGTACCGCTTCTCTGCTTCATATGCTTTGCCAAGTTCAAAGAGGGTTCTTTTCTGGAGTTTCCAAGGAAGCTGGGCATGTTCTTCGTGCTTTTGAGCCAGCTTTTCGAGCAGGGCGACTTTGTCCTTATGGTTTCCCCCCATCTCTAGTAAATTGGCATACTTGAGCACTTCGCCTTCTAAATAGAGGGAGTTGGAGGAGATTTTGAGGGTTTCTTGTCCCTTTTCAATTCCAAGCAAGTCCTTAAAGAGGATTTCTGCTTTTTGGTAATCGTCTTGCCCTCCAGTTTTTGCCTGCTGGAAATAATGGTTCACAAGCCAGAGGTAGTTGTCGAGCTTGATCGATCGATCGCGCCAAGCTTCCGATGCAAAGAGGTGGTTTGCGGCCATCTGTTGGAAGTAGCTACAGTTTTCTTCGTCTTGGGTAGAGAAGCTTTTAGTTAGGTAGGCATTGTATAACTCCAAGTGGAGGATATTGCCTTCGGGAAGTTTTGTGTTATGAGCAAAAGCCTCTTCTGCATGTTGGATGAAGGGTGTGAGATCCTCGTTTAGCTTTTGCTGGCAGATCGCCATTAAAAGGTGTGCTTCTGCAAGCAGATCGGGGTTGACTACGTCAGATAGGTATTGAGAAAGGGCAGGAACGACATTTTCGTAGTGTCCAAGTTCGCAGTGGCATTTCATCATAACGAGAAAATACTGCTGCCTTTCAGGCTCAGTTAAAATGTTTTCCTTTTTTAACGCTTCACTCAAAATGCTGATAAAAGTCTTTTTGGTTTCTTCAGAATTCACAATGCTCGGATCTTTGAGTTCTTCGATCGAACAATTTAGAAGATGACGCCAGGCGCCGCTTGCTCTTTCGCTTTGAGGATATTTGTCGATGAAAGAGCGAAAAGTTTCTCTCGCCTCGATCCATTTGTCTGTTTGAGAGAGTAATAGAGCGTAGTCGTACATCACCCCTTCAGCGTCTTCATAAGCGGGATATTCTCTGTTTAGTGTTTGCAGATCGGTAAGGGCTTGAGTAAAGTCTCCATTTTCGCGGCACATCTGTGAATGGATCATCAATGCTTTTGGAACATCGGAGTCTTTGGGAAAGGCTGTCTTAAAAGAAAAAAGAGTTCTCTCTAAAAGAGCGATGTCTTTGAGCTGACGAGAGCAGTTGATCAGGAGCAGGTATCCTGTCTTCAATTCTTTAGATCGTCCCTTTGTGCTCGTGATAAAAGTCTCTAAAGGCATCACAGCTTGGCTGTAATCACCCATTGCATAGTGGCAGCGGCCTTCATAAAATTGGAGAAGGGGCACTTTTTGCTCAGGCATCAGACCGATTACATCTTGATAGAAATGTAAGAAGTCTTCATACGCATCGTTTTGATAGAGCAAGATGAGTCTGTTGAAGGCAGCTAATTTTGAGCGTTTGCCTCCTATTTCATAAACTCTTTCAAAAGTCTCTAACGCGCTCTGCTTGTCTTCTTTAATTTGTAAAATTCCCGCTTGAAAAAGGAAGCGTTCGCGATGCTCTGGATATTTTGCTGCTAATGACAAGTAAAGGGATGCTGCCCGCTCATCTTCACGGAGCAAGCGGTGAATTTCTGCAAGTGGAAAGAGGGCACGGTCACTGTATTTTGTTTGTGTTAAAATTTTGTAGTGTGGTTTGGAAAGTTTTAAATAAAAAACTTTTTGCTCCATATCGTCTGATTTAAGAGCTTGGCGAAAACACGCTTCTGCTAGTAAGTAGCGCACTTTCATTTCCCCATCGCCACCTTTTTGGCATTTAAGAAATTTTTCTGCTCCATCGATGACTGAAAGAAAATCTCTTGTCTCAAATTGGGCTTGTAAACAGTTGAAGGTTGTTTTTTCTTTAATTTCTACGTTGCCAATCAAATCATACGTAGCAAGTGCTTGTCTGTAGTTCCGTTCTTGGAAATACAAATCGCCAAGCATAGCATTTAAATGATCGTGAAGCCCTGTCTCTGGATTTTTTGAAAGAAAATCAACAATTTGTCTTTTTACAGATGGATAATCACCATCTTTCCAATATTCTGTGATTCTTCTAAGCATTAATGCTTCTTTAGGTGTTGCATTTGCTGTCTCTGAATATCCAGAAGCTGTAAACAAAACGCTTGCGAGAATTGCGTGTAGGGCTATTTTTCGCAGCTGGAAAAATTGCTCTCCCATCCTAGTGCCTCCAATGAAATACCGTTTTTTGCCATTATACTTAGAGACCCTTTTATTGCTAGGATTTACAACAGGTGTCATTATAGGTATAATCTCTCAAAAAAAATGGAGGCTTTCATGGGCATTCAACTTATGCTAATTGCGGGACTTTGCATCGCCATTTCGAATCTTTTTTTGCGTCGTAGTATCGATGCAGGAGGAACGAGTAAAGCTTACTTGATGTTACAACTTGGGCTTTCTGTCGTTGTGATGGTTCTTTTGGGGCCAGTGCGCACAGGAGATTTCGCTTGGGATTCTTCCATGGCCCTCTTTGCAGTTTGCGGAGGAGTGCTTCTCGCAAGCTTTATGGGATTTCTTGGGAAGTCTTTTGAACATGGACCGCCAGGACTTTCTGTAGCGATGCTAAACTGTTCTACAGTGATGCCCATTTTGATGCTTGTGATCTTCTTTGGTAGCCAATTTGGTTTTTATTACACCCTTTGGAATGCCTTAGGATCGCTACTTGTCATTTTTGGAATTTGTTGGGCCGGTTGGGATGGTGGACAAACAGAAAGTCGCCGCAAATGGCTTTGGTTTATCTCGCTCACTTTTTTTGCACATGTAGCTTACCTCACCTTTCTAAATTGGCGCGCCCTCTTCATCAATTTTCCGGGTGAGTCTGGGCTTGGGTTTGCTATTTCACCTGAAGCTGCAACCATGCAATGGTTCATGCCGATCGTATTCTTAACAGCCGCAAGTATTCTGGCAATTGTGTTTTTCTTTTCGGAAAGACGGGTGCCAAGCAAAACAGAATTTTCCTATGGGGTTTTTGGAAGCGTTGCCAATGGGGTAGGTGCGTATCTAATACTTAGAGCTACTGAGGTGGCCACAACTCTAGAGCACGCGATGCTTTTCCCCATCTTTTCCGTAACGCTCATTCTCGGCTGTAATATCTGGGGTAAATTCCTCTACCAAGAGCAGGTGAACTGGAAGGCTAATGCGGCCTGCATCGGCGGTATTTTACTAGGCACTGTCGACTGGTCTACTTTCTTCAATTGAGGGGAGAGAGAAATTTAGAATGGGAATTATACACGTCGTGATTCAAGAACTTGAGTTATTCAAAACTGTATTCTTCGACTTTGTAGGCGTCGTACTGGGTGATGAGGTCAAGGGCTTTTTCGGGATCGAGGTCTTGTAGCTGGTCGTAGACTTTGAGTCCCTTTGCTGTTTCGCCCTTGCGGAAATAGAGTTTGCCAAGGCGAAGCAGGATCTCGTTGTTGCTGGGATCGATGTTTAATATTTGCTCGTATTCTTGTTGCTCTTCTTCTGGCTTTTCCAGCTCTTTATACAGGCTGGCTCTTTGCGCATGTACCCAAGGATCGCTTGGCGCGTATTCATCAATGATGTGGTATTCTTCAAGTGCACGCTCTAAAGCCATCTCGAACTTTTTGTGCATTTCATCCGAGGCATATTCCGGAGGTTCCCAGCAAAGCTCTTCGTTGAGGGCCATCTTTTTTGGGTCTTGATAGAGGGTGGCTAGGGCCATATAGTTGCTAGCTAGCGAGGCGTGCGCCTCTAAGTCCGATGGCTCTTCTTTGATGAGTCTAATGTGCTCACTTATAGAGGTGAGTACGAGCATCTCTTTGAGTTTGAGTAGGTCCTTCCACTTAGTCCAGATCCGGAATTTATCTATGAGATAGGCGAGGGTTTCGGAGGCTAAAATCCACCGGTTTTGGACGCTTTTAATCTTGAGTAGTGAGATGAGATGGACGATGGCTTTGGTGATACAGCAGTGGTATTCGAGTGTTCCTTGGTCAAAGGGGATACACGAGTGGATCGTCTCGATGAACTCATCGCGCAGTTGCATCAGTCTCTCGGGTCTTCTTCCTTGCATATAGAAGAGGAGAACGAGGTAGGTAAATACTGTTAAGAAAATACCAGCTAGCCAAAAGGCCATCGCAGTAGACTGAATATACTGCGAACACAAAAGGCCGAAAAAAATAAGCTCGACAGAGAGTAAGAAAATAAATATCGCATGAAAAAAAATGTAGCTCCGATTGATTTTCGCAAAGCGTGTGATATAGGGATCGGAGAGAGCTCCAATTTTTTTCTGGAAAATGGCTGTGTTGAATACAACACAGCTCTCGCGGTGGGTTGTTGAGGTCATAGGTAAATTCTAACGTAATTAGTAGCTATCATCAACTGTTGCCTTCATTGCGGCGATGACTCGATTGGATATGCCAGCTTGTGAAAGCTCTGCTTCGTCTTCTGGAGTTAGGTAAAAAGAGCTTCGAGTTGCCGCTATCTCGTGGATAATTACATCGTCTGAGGCTCCCGCGCGCGTTAAGTTGATGATGTCTTGAGAATCGAGAGGTTGGTACTCTTTAAGTTTGTCAAGGGTTTTGGGATAGTGCCGATCGAGCCTGTGGATATCATTAGGGGTGAGTTTGTGCTCCATGGCGGTGAGGATCACGGCGTCATCGGTAGATGCCATAAGAGCGGCTACATCTAGTTGTGTCTGAGATTGGCAACTGCAAAATGAAGCAAAAAATACGAGGCACATAATCCTTTTCATCTTGAATATACTTACCATGATCGAGATATATTTGCAAAACTCGATCGCTCCGAGTAAAAATTTATTTGCATGAAAAAGCACGGGGGGTAGAATTCCCTCCCAAAAAATAACCAAAACCAAGAAATTTATTTAAGCTCAAGGATCTCCAGTTTTGAGGACCAAAATTCTTCTCTACTGAGTGTGTAAGGATCGTAGTTTTCAGCAAATATTGAGGGTATCTTCAAAGTCATTCCTCCGATTCTAGGAAGCGATTTTTTTACTTAAGAAGCACATTTTCGACCGGCACAAACTCTTTACAGCATTCTAGAAAGATAGTAGAATTTTGGTCTAAAAAAACGGGAGGTTCTTTTGGCGGTAGATACAATAGGTTTGACTTCAGCAGACATAGATATGCTGTTATTAGATGCGTTAAGTGCCAATAGTGAAAAATTGAAGGCCAATGAGCTAGAGCTGAAGGCTTGTCTGGAGGAGCTGGCTCGAAAAGTTGGGAGTGCTGTTCAAGCTTTTGAGGCAACCAATCCGGGTGATCAAAATGCTTCTGCATTGAGAGATGATGGGCTTAGGCTTCAGCAATCGATGTTGAATCTGCTGGCTCATATAGAGGCTGAAGGAAGACTATTAGACGATCAAGCGGCTGATTTGTCTGCGAGGGTGGGCCGCAATCCTGAACAACCCCTCTAGTTGATGAATCGAAGGAAGATGCTAACTTTGCTTTACCTTAAACGACCGAAAAAACAGTAGAAAAGCGCCAGCTAAGCTACACGTTGCGGTGAAGAGGTAGAGTTTGTGTATGTCAAGGCCTGCAATGATCCCGCCGATGATGGGACCTGTAATGGAGGCTCCTGCCACAATCGATTGATTCACCCCCAAAATACTTCCCTGCATATGTTTTTCCCCATTGAGTGAAATGGTTGCGAGGCCATTGGTCCAGGCAAGAGCAGCGGCAAGCGTTGCGACAAAAAAATGGAAGAGAAAGAGAAAAAGGGGCTCTCTTGGAATGAGTGTTAAATAGAGAAAAATGCTTAAGAATGCCAAACCAAAATAGAAGGTTCTCGAAGATTGGATAAGCTTAGAGAGGATTGGATTGATGATAAAATTGGCTAGCGACCAGATAATACCAATGGAAACAAAGGTGAGTGTGATCACATTCATCGAAACATTGTAGACGTCGATGAGATAGGTCGAAAGGAACTGCATCGAAGTGACCCAGCAAAGCATGAAAAGAAAGTACACAACATAAATGCCCCGCAGTCCCTTGGATCGGATCGCGAGTCCAATGCTTTTGATGCTTTTGAGAAAGTCGATCTTGTCATGGTGTTTTGTCTTGTGACTTTCTTTGAAAAATTTGAGCAGTAGCGCTAAATTGATGGCCGAGAGCCCCGCTGTGATGAAAAATGGGATGTCGGGGCGGAAAAAGATGTCTAGATCGGGATTGGAAAAACTCCCACCACAAAGAATAGCTAGGACAAAGCCAAGACCTCCTAAGACCCCAATCCACCCAAAATTGCGGGTTCTTTCTCTCTTGGTATGGGTAATGTCTGTAATAGCGGCTAAGCAGATGGAAAGATTGCCTGCAAAAAACCCGGTGATCGTCCGCCCTATCCATAGAAGGGGAAGTATGCGCATTTGGATGCCAAGACCCGTCAGTAGGTAGCCGATGATCCCGCCTGTGATTGTCCCGATAAGGACTTTTTTTCTCCCTAATCGATCGGATGTACTTCCAATGAGAGGCGCTCCAAAGAGTTGCGCTAAGGGGAAGGAGGCGATCAAAAGCCCCAAAAGAAAAGTCCGCTGAAAGAGTGTTCCTTCCGCCAGGAGGTTGAAATGGGGTTTCAAAAATAAAGGCGTAAAGATTGGATAGACAATCGCTAAGCCAAAAGTGTCGATAAAGTAGGTGAGAAGGACCGGAAAAAACCGACGACTCCAAACAGACTCTTTCATTCGGGTGCTATTGCGGCCTCTTCTTCTTTGAAGCGGTAACCCACTCCACGGACTGTTTCAATCCATTGGAAGTTGGGCCCCAGCTTTTTTCGAAGCGAGGCGATATGTACATCGATGTTTCGATCGACAATGAAAGCATCATCATTGTGGATGTCATCAAGAAGCTGATTGCGGGTCATGACCTTGCCCCGATTGGAGAGAAGGCGCTTTAGGATACCAAACTCTGATAGCGTTATCGGTTGGATAAATTCTCCCTTTTTGAGCAAATAGCGATCGATATCGAGAGTAAACTCTCCGAAAACAACGACGTTGAGTGTTTTTTCTGGATCTGCCATGCGCCGGAGCACAGCTTTTACTCGCGAAAAAAGTATTTTTGGAGAGAAAGGCTTGGCTACATAGTCGTCAGCACCGAGCTCTAAGCCTAAAACAACATCGATCTCTTCCGATTTTGCAGTCAGGATGATGACCGGGATGTCTTTGAGCTCTGGGTTGCCTTTGATTTTTCTACACACATCAAGGCCGTTTTGCCCAGGAAGCATGATGTCTAGAATGACTAGATCGGGCTTTTCTCGTTCCACTGCGCGATAGCCGTTGATCCCATCTACTTCTACGTGGAGCTTATAGCCAGACACTTCCGCCTGAAGCTTAATCAGCGAAGCGATGTCTTCTTCATCTTCAATCAGCAGAATTCTTTTCTTGTGACTCATTCTCTATCCCTCAAAGTTCTTGTAAATTTTTAGTAAACCAACTCTTTGAAAAAAATGCAATTTGAAAGGATGGCTTGAAAAAAAAGTTTTGAGGGCTATACTCCATCTCAAAATGAAATTTTTACTCTCAATTTTTTTAGTTCTTTGTTTTTCGCTCGAAGGTGTGTTTTTTGATGAAGAGGACCCCTCTCTATACCATCACGTGAACGTGATCAATGGGCAACTGAATTTAAATCTGATTGATGATGTGATTCAAGGGCCCGTGGCGTTCCCTCTCATGCGCTCGTACACAAGCGGGGGTGCTTTTGAGCGATGCTTGAGAAATTCGGATCTCGTGCTTAGAGATCTTAGAGGAAGTGGGTGGATGGTTCAAGGCGGATGGAGTTTATTGCCTCATACGCAACTACTGGTGCAAAGAATTTGGGACTGTAAGTGCGTCGAGTCCCAGTCTAGAGGGACAGTTTCATTTGAAGATAGTCAACCTCCAGATTCATGCTTTCTTTTTCATCTTCGGGAGAAAACAGGACAGCTGATTACCTACAGATGCAAAAATAATGCAAAGAAAAAATTCTTTCCAAACTGCGAAGAAAAAAAGGTTTCGGGAAATATCAGCGCACGTGAAAATTTTCAAAATTCATTTTTTGAAGTAGAGGGGAAAAAAGCAACGCTTTCGCTTGCAAATGGAGGAAAGCGGTATTATTCAGAAAAAGATTCATACAAACGAGTCGAGAGTTTTTGGACGCTTGATCTTGAAGTTCTACCCAGCAAGCATCGAATAGTGTACTTCTATTCTTCTCCTACGCAAAAACTATCTCGAATCGAATTACAAAATCCCAGAGGGACAAAGGTTTTTGCTACCGCCTATTTTAATGAAGATGAGACCGTCCTTCAGGTGACTTCATTGGGAAGTACCGTTGCGTATGAGGTAACCACTCACAAGGAAAGAAGTTACTTGAAAAATGTTTCAAGTCGTTTCAGGGAAAGCGAAATATATCATTATGAGCCAGGGAGAAAGAGTTTAGGAGCTCGGCTCAATTGTGTGGAGTTCGGGGGGAAAAGCTCTTTTATTGCAAAGTATAATCTCCCAAAAACGAAGAAAAAGGAAAAAAAATGGATAAATCCCTGGAAGAAGAAGCCGGTAGATCTTGACAAGGTTCGGGTCCTCCAAATGCCAAATCCAGAAGATGGAGCTCTAGTCGATTTTGCAAACCTTTCTTATGAAGAAGACTACACCGATATCCGAGATGTCGAGGGAATTTTGACTCGCTATCACCACGATGATGGTTTGCTCCACTGTGTTGAATATTTTGATAGGGAATCTAAGAGGCATTCTTATTGCAACTTTCAGTGGGAAAATCAGCATCTGATCGGAAAAGAACTCAGAGATAGCGAAGACACCCTCCTCTTTGCCAAGAGATTTCTGCACGATAAAATGGGTAATGTGATTGAAGAATACGTTATCGAGGGCACATCATGCGAATCGATGCTACATAGGTGTTATACTTATTACCCAGACTCTTATCTTTTACGTGCTGAAGAAGAAGTGGGGGGATTGCTTGTCCAATACGAGTACTTGTCAGATACAGATTTGATCACAAAGAAGTTGACTTTATCTCAAGGAGTGGTTCACCTCAGAGAGTTCTTTTTTTATGACGAAGATAACATCTTAGTTCATTCGCTCAAAGATGATGGAAAAGCTCAGAGCGCAGAAGATGTTTCTGGTATAACCCATCGCTTTATTACCCGTTTTGTAGTGAATGAAAAAACAGGGCTTTGTAACTCTGAAAGTCACTTCTATCTCGATTTGAATACGAAGCAAGAAAAATTGCTTAGACGCTATAGCTATCAGTACAATGAAAAAAGGGAAAAGATCGCTGAGAGTATCTACGACGAAAGAGGGGAATATCGATTTACTCTATACACGGAATACGATCAATATGGTCGTCTCATCATGCGAAGCACCCCTCAGGGAAGAAGAAATCTTTATTCGTATGATTCTGCGGGTCAGTTAATTTTTAGTAAGGAGATAGGTAGTCAAGCACAAAGCTACATATACGATTTTTCTGGACAAGCGAAGGCGCGAGTTCAAGGAGACAAAACGACACAAAATATTTACGATATCAAAGGGCGACTAAAGACCGAGATCGATCACAAAAAAAACGTCACCCTTCAAGAGTTTGACTCCTTTGGAAAGTGTGCCCTTATCCAATACCCAAGTGTCTTGGATCAGCAAGGGGTCTCTTATATCCCCTCTGTCGAGTTCTCCTATGACATACAGGGGAATCTACAATCTCATGCAAATGACCTAGGCCACACTATCTACACAGAATACAACTATTTAAGAAAGCCCATTTTAGTTCGTAATCCCGATGGATTAGAGGTTCGGCACAAGTATTTTTCAAATGGAGCTCTTGAAAGCACATTGGAGGTAGACGGAACTAAGGTTTCCTATACATACGATTCTTTCCAGAGGATGACCTCGAAAACTATTCGTTCAGATCAAGATGAGATTTTAAGCGAAGAGTTCTGGAAATATAATGCCTTTGAGCTCCTTTCTTACACAGATCCAAACGGCACAAGAACTCAATATGAGTACGATGATGCTGGCAGAAAACGGATGGAGATCACAGAAAAGCGCAAAACAAAATATTTCTACGATCCTCTTGGAAATACAGAAAAAGTGACCTCCTCTACAGGAGCCTCTCAAGTATTTCTTCATAATGAAGAAGGAGAGATCATAGAGCAGTGGCAGGAAGATTTTAGTGGTCGTAGGGAAAACCACATGATCTTTTTCTATGATCAAGAGGGGCGTAAGGAAAAAGCTACTCGATGTACCCCCAAAGGAAAAGCAGAAGACCAATTTTTTTATGACAAAGAAGGAAGGCTCATTCGGCATATTGATCCCTTAGGAGAGAAGACAGAGTTTATTTTTTTGGAGGTGACAAACAGTCTGGATCAAAGAGTCGATCAAAAGAAGATCATAGATCCTTTGGGGAACATGGCAGTGGAAAGCTTTGATGCAGGGGGAAGGCTTGTACAGCTTGAAAAATTGGAACCGGGCGGTCTAACCGTCAGCAAGGAAGAGTATTTCTACGATAAAGGGGGGAATCAATCCAAAAGGATTACTACAGTATTTGAAAATCAATCCCCTATCAGAACGCACACGACAGAATGGGAATATAACTGCCGAGGGTGGATCGAAAAAGAAATTGAAGAAGGATGCAAAGAAACAGCATATTTCTACGACGCCAAAGGGCGGCTTCTTGAAGAGATTCTCCCGTCAAAAGTAGTTATTTCAAGAAGATATGATGGGCTAGGCCGTCTTCTTGAGGTCCAAAGCTCAGACGAAACAGTCCACAATACCTATGAATATGATAGAACCTCCAAACCAATAGTCGCCATAGACCATACCCGTAATTTTTCTTGGGAAAGAAGGTATGATGCGTTTGGAAATCTCCTTTCAGAATATTCGCCAAACAGCAGCCAGTCTTTTTGGGAATATGATGATGCAGGAAGGTGCGCAAAATATACCCTCCCCAACGGATCATCCGTCCAGTATATTTATGATTCTTTGCATCTTCGCACCATCAACCGAGTTGATCCAAATGGAGACATACTATACAGCCATAACTATCAGCGTTTCGACGAAAACGGCCACGTCCATGAAGAAGAGCTTATCCACCAATTAGGAACCATCCACACTGAGCACGACCTTCTTGAAAGACCCGAAAAACAGAGCAGTCCATACCTCATGCAATCTGCCAGCTATGGCCCAACAGGCCTTGTCACAGGTTCTGAAAACAGCCTCTTCTCGCATAAAGAATATACGTATGATCCCTTAAGTCAGCTGCAGCATGAAGGAGAGAAAACCCATTGCTTTGATTCTCTTGGCAATTCCTTGGATGATCAGGTCAACCAATTCAATCAAATTATCGCAAATGCAGAATGCAAACTATTCTATGATGACAGCGGAAACCCCATTCGGCAGCATTTTTCAGATAAAGCGATCGCCTTTTCCTACGACGCATTCAACAGGCTCACTTCGATACAGGAAGCTGGGCAGAAACGGGTTAATTACGTCTATGACCCTTTTTCTCGGCTATATGCAAAAGAATCTTATATCTTAAAAACAACAGAGGCGCAAAGAACAAAGAAATATTACCTTTATGATCATGAAGCAGAAATAGGAACCTATGATGAGCAAAAAAATCTGGTAGATTTCAAAGTGCTTGGATTGGGAATACAGGGAGAAATTGGAGCTACTATTGCTCTTGAGCTACTAGGCGAGACTTTCGCTCCCTTACATGATTTCAATGGGAATATAATCGCGCTGATTTCTACAGATGGATATTTAAGAGAAAAAACCGATGTGGATGCCTTTGGAAAAAACCTTGCCCAAACCCCCTCCATTAACCCATGGCGATTCAACTCAAAAAGAGAAGAAGAACACCTCATTTTCTTTGGGAAGCGATTTTATGATCCTCAACTCGGTAGATGGTTAAACCCCGACCCTGTAGGCTCATTCGACAGTCCCAATCTGTATCTTTATGCAAGAAATACACCACTCAATCGGCTGGACCTCTTTGGACTATACTCTGATGAATTTTATACCGAGTTTTCTATTTCACAAATACGCACAAATGGACTTGCACTCTATCATGCAAGATCATTTCTTGGAGAAATACAGGCTGACTGGGTGATCTGCTCTAACCAATTTCACAAACTAGATTTTTCCCCTGAAGAACTGCAAACTGGCAAAACCGATCTCATCCATCACCTCCAAGAAATCATTCCAAAAGAAGGGATGATCATCAGTCTTGTCACCTGCCAAGGTGGAATCGATACAACCTTGAAACAGTTCGAGGATTTTGTCCTTTCCACAGCGGAAACAACTCCAGGTGATGTCACCATCATCGGATTTCACAATCCGACAAACGGCATTGTGAGTGATGTAAACCGCACCTTTGGAGAAATGTCTGGGAAAGAAAATGCAAGTACAGCGATTACCCGCCAATCCCTACTTGCCGTTGCTGAAACCATCCGTAAAATCAATCCCAACGCCCTTTTCCTCCAGATCGCCCATAGCGAGGCCGGCGCTATTAATGACACTGCCATCAAAGGAATGAATAAAGATGAGAGGGACTTAATATATGACTCGATGTTATGGATGGGAGCAGCCCCAGCCCTTCCCTTAGCTAAAGAATATGCAAGAGAATCAGATAATTTTTATTCGAAGCAAGATGGGGTTACGCAACTTTTTGGGTTATTTCATCATAAACATCCCGTCGCGTTATCTACTTGTGGATTATCTGGTCTCTTGCTCCCATTTGAGAACAAAGACTATAATATCGAGTTTCTACCCTACACCTCGAAATGGTCGGAGCGATCTGGATATACGTTCGACCATGCTTACATGGGAAACACTCTGAAAAATAAAAGAGAAGGAATTTCACGGGATTATGACAAGAAGTATGGCTTTTATCGCGCGAGCTCTCGCTAAAATCGTTCTCATATTTTTTTTGGTATCATGCTCTCATGAGGTCAAACGAAGTGAAGGGGAAGATTATGTAAAATATGTAGATGAAATTGTTTATAACTTTAGAAAAAAAATAAGACGAGAAAAAGGCCTTGTGGCATATGGGGATGGAGGGAGTATGCCTACCGATGTTGAAAGTATCTCGGTAAGCCTTCATTTGCCAAGAAAAATGGGAATCGAAGAGGCAAGGAAAATTGAGGTAGAAGCGACTGAAGAATTAGCTAATATGGTAAATGAGCACAAGCTTATCCGTCCTTTTTTACGTAATTTCCCATTTGACTCTAGACGCACAGAGGTTTCACTTTCTTATTTTCCAAAGAGTTACAGTGAAGATCTCAGTAGTACTATAAGTTTCGTGCATCCAGCAAAGGGTAGAATTTTTTACTATTCTAGAGAATCTCCAGAGGCTAAACTAAAGCTCATTTTTTCAGAACCATATGAAGAAGCCTATAAGATTGTTTACGGCGAATGAGATTTATCTGATACCTTCGGGCTTGGGAATTTCCTTGCCCATATCGAAGTGTTTTCTATAAATTGGATCCCAGTTCTCATCATTCACAAACAAAGATCCATCCATTACTCCGTCACAGCAACTAAAAAGCACTTTCGAATTTTTTCTTAGGTGGTGAGAACATTGAACTCCTTGTAACCTACCTTTTCGGTTGTAGGAAAGTTTTCTTCCACTGTGGCTCATAACGAGATGGGTGTCTTCGATGGGGAAGAAGGCCATATGTACGCCCTGTTTTGTCCCTGCAGCAAGGTATCCTTTGAAGGCGTCGTCTCCGTTGGGGAACCAACCGTGGAAATGCCCGTCGGGGACTCCTTTTTTGAAAGTCACACGAAGTTTAAGTTGCCCATTGTCCCAATGTTCTGAGTATTCGCCATCGAGATCTTTCTCGATTTTAGCGATTCTATCGATAAACTCTTCATCAAAGAAGGTATCGGTAATGCCAGGGAGGAGTTCTCTGAGTGCTTCTGAAAATGAAACTACTGACTTTTCCCCGCAGGCAAGGAGCATTTGCAGCTCTTCTTCAGGAGGAAGCGATACTCCAAAGGTAAGAGAGGAACAAAGCAACAAGAACAAGGTAAGGACTTTCTTCATTTGATATGGAGTATACTCTCGTTAGAAGATAGAGTCTAGAGGCAGTCGTTAGGCGAAATTTTCATGGCGGATCTCGTAGGGTGCTTTGGGAGGGTGTTTTTCTAGGAAGGATTGGAAGGGGGCTATGTCACCGGAGACGTAAAAAGTGTGCTGAGGGCTGTGTTTTTTGTTTTGAGGATCTTTGAGCATGTCTTTGGCAGAGGCGGCCACGCTTAAGGCGGGGTTTAAGACGACGGTGCCAGGATCGAGCTCTTCTTCTATAGCTCCTTTAAGGTGGGGATAATGGGTGCAAGCAAGGAGGAGGGTATCGATTTCTTGGCCAAGCAGGGGGGCTGTGCAGGCTTGGATGGTTGCTTGAGTATTGGGATCGCTAAGTTCTACTTTTTCTTTAAGCTCGGGGCAGGTGAGGGGATAGGTGATGGCGCCAGGGATCGCATTTTGGTAGATGTTAGAGCGGAGGGTGGCTTGAGTAGCTAAGATGCCAATCCGTTTGTTTTTGGTGGTTTGGGCAATAGCATTGATGGTGGGAGTGGTCATTCCTAAGATGGGGAGTGGGAAAGCTCTTTGGAGGTTTTGCAAGCAGGTGGCGCTTATGGAATGGCTGCCGATGATGAGTAGTTTTACGTTTTGGGTGAAGAGAAATGCGGTGATCTGGGTTGCAAATCGGAGGATCTCGGCATTGGTTCTCTCTCCGTAGGGAAAGTGGGCAGTGTCGGCAAAATAGAGGATGTCCTCATGGGGGAGCTTCTCTTCTATGGCCTGGAATATGCTAAGGCCTCCAACGCCGGAATCAACTATGCCAATGGGGCTTGTCATTGTGGAATTCTAAGTTCTTGACCGATGATGATTGTATTGGATGTTAGGCCATTGGCCTTTTTTAAATTGGGCACGGTCGTGTTGTATTTGCGGGCGATTTTTTCAAGAGAGTCACCCGAGGAGACTTTGTGTATAGGGCTATTGGAGCCTATAGCTTTTGAGATAGAGGTGAGGGTGTTTTTCAGTTTTGCTACTTCGTTGACTCGACTGGTGGTTTTTTCTACTTGTTTTTCGAGTACTGCTAGGGAATTACTTGCCTTTGTTGTGTAGCCGCTCAGCTGGCGCAAGTCCGTTAGGATTTTGCTTTGCGTTTTTTCGATTTCATCAATCCGCTTTTGGAGTTTTTCGCCTGATTGTAATTTGGCGAGTTGCCCTTTCAAGAGCTCGAGCTCGATTTTTTGCTCGCTAAAATCTTTGCGCACATCCATCAGAGCAATACGCACTTCTTCTAAAGTATTTTGGTACGGGTTGTTTCGCGCCTGCAAAGACAGAGGAAGAAGAAGTAGTAAACAAGTGACTATTTTTCCCAAATTCGAAACTCCGTACGTCTGTTCCGGGCCCAAGACGATGGGTTGTGACCTTGATCAGAGGGCTGCTCTTTTCCATATGAGATAGAGTGAACGCGGTTGGGGCTGATCCCTCTCTGTACGATCAATGAGCGGATGTAATTGGATCTTCGTGTGCCCAGAGCAAGGTTATACGCTTCCGATCCTCTTTCATCGCAGTGTCCGCCAACAGAAATATAGACGTTGGGATGCTTTTTCATGTAGGCAACGGCTTTGTCGATGATCTGTGTATATTCGGGTCTGCGTAGAACGTGGTCGTCTGTGTTGAAGTAGACGTTTTGAAAAATGCCTGCTAGGTCGGAAAAGGCTTTTTTGAACTGGTTGAGGCTAGGGATGTTGCCAGCTCCTGGAATGTCTCTAGGTTGCGGGATCGCAGCATCTGCTAGCTGCATCTGCAGGTCATCTTCTTCAAGTGGGATGAACTCATCATCGATCGGACCATAAAAGCCTTCACTGGCGAGCATACCATCCGTGTCATCGCCCCAAAGGGTTTTGAGTTTTTCCCAGCGCGATTGTAGTGCAGAAAGGGCCCCAGTGCTATGTGAACATCCCGTCAAAAGGGAGAGGGTGCAAAGCAGTAGAAGTATTCTTTTCATTCTTTTGTTCCCCAAGTTGGGTAATGTTTTTTTCCAGGGCCGGATGTAATTTTCACAGCTTCTGGTTGGTTGAGATTTACGAGGTAGAGTTCCGAGGCGCTGGTATCCGTGGAATTGAAAACCAGGTGCAGGCTATCTTTTGCCCAGCAAGGGTTTTCTTTGTTTCCCGGTCCCGTCGTGAGCTGCTGCTCTTCCTCCAATTCGAGGTCATAAATCCACATCTGGCGTACACCATTAGTTTTAGCACTATAGGCAATTTTTGTCCCATCTGGCGACCAAGAAGGGCAGGTATTTTCTCTGTTACGTTTAGTAATTAATTCGGGATCAGCTCGTTTATTGTTCTCAATCTCTGCGGGAATAATATAAATGCGCGGCGTTCCATCTTTGTCAGACACAAAAGCGATCTTTTTTCCATTGGGGCTAAAAGAAGGGGAGGCCTGAGTGGCTCTTGGGTAAGAAAATAATTGCGTAGGTTTGCCATCAAGCAGTCCTTTTTCATCGATTGTTTGTACAAAAAGATCTGCCCTACCTCCGGCGTCAGAAATAAAGGCGAGCTTATCGCGGTCTTGAGAAACTGCAGGAAGAAGTTGATTGCCTCGCAAGTGTATAAGAGGTTTGCCTGTGCGGTTTTTTAAAGAAGAGAAGTAGATTTTGGGCTGGCCATTTTTGTAATTAACATAAAGAAACCTGTCTCTGCCAAACGAAGGATGAGCTGGTATTAAAACAGGCGTGATAGAATAGTCGTGTTCATATGTGATCTGTTTGGCATTTGCACCATCGAAGTCACATTCCCAGATCTCTGCTTTCCAGTCATCTCTGTCTGGATCTGGATTAGCGACTTGTACGGAGTAGAGAATGCGAGAATCGGCCACACCTTCAGTGCCAAAAAGGGTGCTGAGAAGCGCATCAGAAAGTTTGTGAATTTGTTTCCGGTCTTGAGATAAAGAGCCTGACAATGGGATGTTCTCGAATTTTTTTAGAGATCCTGATTGAACATTGAACGCAAAGAGGTCGAGTTTTTTCTCTGTCACGCTCCCTTTCAAGACAAAAGAAACGCCTCCTTTTTCCCATCGCTGTGGGTTGAAAGCGACATTGGGGTCGTTGTGCTTTAGAGCCTTTTCGAGGATCTCATCCATTTCGACCATTTTTGCAAATCCGCTATATCGCAGATCAAACTCGAGGATCTGATGGAGTTTTTTCAAGTAGGAAGGCTCTAACTCTGCATTTTCATTGTGAATGCGAGAAAGATAAAAAGGAGATAGGTGGGCTTTGGTTGTTAACTCAACCCGAATCTCCTCTTCAGCGTAAAGGGAAAAAACTAGAAGGAAACTAATTATTGCAGAACGTAACGACAAAGGCATGCTCCTGTTCTTTTTTTAGCTCACCACTAAATGCGGGGTATTTCATAGAGACAAGATGAGTCTCTAAAAAGGCTTTGTTTGGATTACTTTGGCTATTTAATATGCGCATTTTTACAAATGTTCCATCATTTCGCAAGGTAAGTTCTACTTTTACAGCGCCGACGCTGGGAAGAGTCAGTGCGCTTTGCAGACATTGTACCAAATTTGCGGCATAAATGCTCGCATTTGCATCTGATTCCGTATCAATTTGCAACTTTGGCATTCTTTTTAACGGACTAGATACTTGTTTTTGCCCGTTATCTTCAATTTTTGCAATACTCATCTCGAGTTGTTTCATCAGTGCAGCTGGAACAGCAGGACTTTTGGGTTGTTGCACGGGACGAGCGACAGCTTTTGGTTTGGGTCTAGGTATAGGCTTGGGAGCTGGCGTAGTTGTTTTTTTTATTGGAGCGGGCTTCTTTACAACTTTTGCTGCGGCCATTATTGGTTTTTGTGTGGCTGCGGGTGCTGCAGTAGGCACAGGAGTGGCAACTTCCATAACAGTCCGTACAATGAGGGGCTTCTTTGGTATGATGCGTCCTGGCATCCAAAGAGCCATCCAGAGTAATGCGGCGATGTGCGCGCCCATGACAAGAATACTAATGCGTTTCATTTTTCAGTACGACGTCGAGCTCTTCAAAACCCGCTTCCTCTAGAGCATTTTTAACGAGTTGGTAGGTGCCAAAATAGGCCTTTTGGTCGTGGTAGAGTTGCGCGTGCAACTTGGGATCCTTGGCATGAAGAGCTATTAGAAGAGGCTTTAGTGAGCTAGCATTGATGTTTCTTTTGTTGATCCAAATGGTATTGTCTTCTTGCACATGAATCGATAGATCGCTTGTAGAGATAGCTTCTGTGCTTTCACGGTTTGGGCCATGCGCGAGTTTGATCTTATCTATTTCAAGCATGGGGGCAATGAGGATGAACATAATGAGCACGACAAAGACCACATCAATGAGGGGAGTTAAGTTTACGCCGCCATCATCGGGTCCATCAGAGGAAAAGTGGTGTAATCGTTTTTGTCGCATGCTTCTTTAGTTTCACATTTACTGGGGAAAAGTGCAAATGCCGTTGCATTTTCTCGTCTTTAAGAATATGAAAGGTCTGGAGGTGATTATGAGAATGTTAGGTGTTTTATTAATTTGTTTTTGTGGAAATTTATTTTGTTGTACAGATTTCACAATAATGGCCGAAAACAAAAGCATTGCAAATGGCAGATCCATGGAATTTGGGACAGACTTGCAGTCAGAGCTCATCATTATACCAAAAGGAGTCAAGCAACAGAGTAAGCTCGAAAATGGGCAGAGGGGAATATCTTGGACAGCGAAGTACGCTGCAATGGGAATGAATGTATTTGGTCTCGATGTCTTGATCGATGGGATCAATGAAAAAGGATTGACCATTGGAGGACTTTGGATGCCTGGGACAGTTTACCCTTCTGTAAAGAAGGGGACTTCAAGTCAATTGATCTCTCTTATGGATTTGGGTAATTGGATTTTGGGGTCTTTTTCTTCGATAGAAGAGGTAAAAGATGCTCTCAAAGTAGTAGAGATAGTTCCGGAAAAAATTGCGCAGATAGGCGAAGTGCCGCCGTTGCATTTTTCTTTACATGACGCTACAGGAGAAAGTCTTGTCATTGAATTCACCGATGGAAAAATGAAAATGTATGAAAATAAGGTAGGTGTTTTGACAAATGCGCCCGAATTTTCGTGGCATGAAACCAACTTGCGCAATTACTTAAATCTTTCGGCAGTGAACGCTGCTCCTATCAAACTCGATGGCTCGGTTCTCTCTCCCACAGGACAAGGTTCAGGTCTTTTGGGCGTGCCAGGAGATTGGACACCACCATCGCGCTTTGTCCGGATTGCAATTTTCAAAAATCTTGTTGCTGTGGCTAAAAATGCAAAGCAGAATTCCAATCTCGCATTTCATCTGCTTAACACCGTTGATATTCCCTATGGCACCATCCGCGATCGGAAAGATCAGCAATTCGACTATACCCAATGGGTTGTGGTCAAGGATTTAGCAAATCCCAAAATTTATTGGCGGACCTATGGAGATCTCAATATCCGAGAAATCGATTTTAAAGAGGCTCTGCAGAGAGCGAAAAATCAGATTACTAAGATTCCTCTATAGAGGTTTGCGGTATTGGAGTTCTAATGTGGAGAGAAGTTTATAGAGAAAATCTTCCATATCTGAGGTGAGGTATTTAAAGGCGTTGCGCAGCCAATTGTGGGAGATAAGGGCTGGTATGGCGATCAGCAGGCCGAGCACGGTCGTGGCTAAGGCAGTAGATAGTCCACCGATGATCGCAGAATTGGAGGAGGCGCTAGCTCCAGTTTGCAATTCGGAAAAAGTGACAAGGATTCCCCAAACGGTCCCAAGTAGGCCGAGAAAAGGGGCGAGAGTGACGATTGTAGAGAGGACAAAAAGATTTTTCTCTAGTTGCTTGGCCTCCGAAGAAATAGTAGTCAGTACGTGAGATTCTAAAAGCTCGAGATCACTGCGGGTGAGGTAAACAGTTTCTTTTTCCTCTGCAAAAAAGTGGTTTTTGTTCAAAATCTCAAGTGTCTTTTGTTTGAGTGCAACAAAGACGTGGGCAAAGGGGTGCTTTTGCTTTTCTGCTTGTAGGCTGAGAAGATGATCTTTGTTTTTTACAAAAATCTTTTCAAAGGCAAAAGCAAGGCGTTTGGCTCTGCGCACTTGGAGAGTTTTGTAAATTAAGACAATCCAGCAAGCGATCGAAAGCGTGAACAGACCGAAAAAAATGCATTTACCAAAAAAGTCGGCCTGAAAATAAGCTGAGAAAAGAGCGTGGTTGGTAGCGAAAAGAGTCATAGGTATACTATTGTTAGATCCCTTGATTTATACACAAGAGGCAGGGTTAAATGCGAATGCTAATTTTTTTTCTTCTCCCTTTTGCTCTTTGGGCAGGAGATGTGAAGCTTGGGCTCGACCGTTTTTTCGAAGAGGGGCAAAGTGTTGTCATTAAAAAAAAGCGGGTAGGCCTTGTCACCAACCAAACAGGGGTAGATAGCAATCTTACCCCGAATATCGAGCTGTTTAAGAAAAATGCCAAACTCGTTGCAATTTTCACCCCCGAGCACGGCCTAACTGGTGCTGCTAGGGCCTCTGAAAAAGTCAAAGACCAAAAACAAGACATCCCCATATACAGTCTCCATGGCGAAACTAGACGTCCGACAAAAGAAATGCTCAAAAACGTTGATGTCTTAGTTTTTGACATCCAAGAGATCGGCTGTAGATCGTATACCTATATTTCCACCCTTTTCTACGTGATGGAAGAGGCAGCCACCCTCAAGATCCCCGTTGTTGTTTTGGATCGCCCCAACCCTATGGGCGGGCTTGTTGTTGACGGGCCAATGCTAAAAAATAAGTGGCGCTCGTTTGTTGGCTATGTCAACGTCCCGTACTGCCACGGGATGACCGTTGGCGAGCTCGCAATGTATTTCAATGAAGAATATAAAATTGGGTGCAAGGTCCATGTAGTGCCAATGAGTGGCTGGAAACGGAGCATGACATACAAAGAGACCGGTCTTGCCTGGATCCCAACAAGCCCTTATATCCCTGAGGCGGACACCCCTTTTTATTACGCCTCAACGGGTATTTTGGGCGCGCTGAGCGTAGTGAGCATTGGCATCGGCTATACGCTTCCATTTAAAGTAGTGGGCGCTCCCTGGATCAATGCTAAGGAGTTTGCCGCTAAGCTCAATGCGCAAAAATTGCCAGGAGTGCAGTTTCTCCCGTTTCACTACAAACCATTCTACGGAAAATTTCAGGGTAAAGAGTGTGAAGGAGTGCAAATCGTGATCACCGATGTGCATCAGTATAAACCTTTAGCAGTGCAGTACATGCTCATAGGGGTGCTCAAGTCGATGCACCCTACCATCTTTCGAGCCAAACTAGATCAACTCACGGATCGGGACAAAAACCTCTTCTCTAAAGTGAATGGGACCGATGAAATCTTAAAAGTGATCCAAAATGAGCAATACATCGCCTGGAAGCTCATTGCACACGATAAGAAAAAGCGCGAAGCATTTCTGAAGACCAGGAAGAAGTACTTGATTTATGATTAGAAGGCGATTTCTCGCTTCTTAAGCTCGAGCTTGATTTGTTCTACCGATTCAAACGCGATACCATCGATGCCAAACTTTCGCGATGCCGCAACGTTAGACACTTGGTTGTCGATGAAGACTGTATCTTTTGCATCCCAGATCAGGCTTTTGAGCAAGCTGCGGTAGATCTTAGGATCGGGTTTGCGTACCCCTAAATGGCAAGAGAGCAAAATTGGATCGAAAAGATCATAGCCACCCATGGATTCAATGAAGCGGGCCCGGTGGACATTTGTGTTAGAGAGGAGCGCTACCTGGATCCCTTGCGTTTTGATCTGCACGATGAGATCGCGCATCCCAGGGATTTCTCTGACCATGTGTTGCTTATGGCCTTCTAGATCGGCAAACCAGCTTTCAGAGAGTTTTTTTCCAGCATATTCTTCCCAAAAAGACCTAGGCTGGTTGAAAGCGTGGTAGAGCTTTTCATGGGAGAATTTCTTTTTTATTTTGCGATAAGGCTTTTCCATGCTATCGGCGATGAATTGCAGTGTAGGTTTTCGGTCGACCTTGGCCACAACTCCTCCATAATCAAAAACAATGGCCTTGGGGGGAGCAGCAAAAAGAGAGCAGCAAATAAGAGTGAGGAAAATAAACAGTCGCATGAACTACATAATAAGAAAAAATGGTTATTGTGCAAGCAAAAAATTTTCTATTAGTTAAAAACTATTAGAGTTTTCTAATTAGTTCATTTAGCGTATAATCTTTTAGTAAAGGAGATTTTATGACTTCATCACTTTATACCTTTAACGACAACGGTTTTCGCTCTTACGAAATAGACAGATTGCGCGTAGAGCAATGTGACATTGCTGCAAACTCTTGCACCGAGCGAGCGAGTTCTGAGAGGTTTTCTGCGATAGCCATTTCTACATGCGCTGTTGTTGGAGCTGCAGCGATCGTCTTAGTTGCTCTTGTCGTTGCAAAAGTGGCCACACCTCTTTTAATAGGAGCCCTTGCAGGTTATCAGCTTTCTTCTTCAGTTTTGACTGCTATCCGTATCTCATCTCACACACTGACCTACACAATTGGTCTTGTGACCTTGAAAAAGCTATGGGATGGAGGGAATGCCTCTATTAAGTGGCATCAGGGCTATGCTGCCCATCTAGATCAGCAGGCGATCGACATCAAGATGCAAAAAGCCACCCTTGAAAGTTAGTTGTTATTTTGTAACTAACTAGCAGTAAGCTTTTTGTATTTTTTTGTTTAACTAATTTAGAGTTTGTGTTATATTATTAACTAATGCTAATAATTTAATTTGGTTTTTTATTATGTCGTCAAATGCTATTTCTGCTCAAGGGAGTTCGATACCCCTTCCCTCTTCTGAACAATCTTTCTCTATTTTGGATTTTCCAGATGAATTGCTCTTAGGAATTATTGAGAAAGTTAGCCATACAAATACTTTGCTCCGAATTGCAGGCACTAATCGACGGTTGCGTCGGATTGTTGATGGCGGTGAGGTGAAAATTTCTACTCTCGTGAAGTTTGCAATGGACGAAGGGGTGCGAAAAAGATCGAGAGCAAATGCGCAAGATTTTCCCGTTTGTCCTCCAGCCCCGAGATCTATTAAAAAGGCGCGCTCAAGATTTGCCCGATAATACCTAGAAGAATACTATGACGTTGTGGTTGCAACGGTTATAAATTTCTCAAGTAATGAAGCGCCTTTTTTAACGCAGTGCGTTGAAGAGGCGCTTTTTTTTTCTGATCAAATTGTGGTTTGCTTTGCCGATCACTTTTTTGATGGCACCCCAGAAAACCTTCCGCTCATCTACGGAGTAGCAAAAGCCCACCCCAAAATCTCATTTATCCAGTATCCGTTTTCTAAAGAGAATTTCTATGGGAGCCATCCGCCTAGCTTTTGGCATAATATGGGACGGATGCTCGGGTATCATTTTACCCAAGAGGAGTATGTTCTTTTCCTTGATGTGGATGAGATCGCCGAAGGGGCTCGCTTTGCCAAATGGCTAAAGAGCTTTCCTATCCTCGATTATGAAGCGCTACGACTTGCCAACTACTGGTATTTTAGAGAGGCGAAGTATCGAGCGAAAACCATTGAGGACACTCCACTTCTTGTTAGAAGAGAAGTGATAGATTATGAGGGTCTGATGCATGAAAAGGAGCGGGCGGGTTTGTATCATATGCTAGAAGGGAAAAAGGCTCGCCTGGTTGGAGAGGAGGCTCCATTTTTTCATCACTACAGCTGGGTCAGAAGCAAAGAGCAAATGCAAAGGAAGGTACGAAGTTGGGGACATCGCTCTGAGCGAGACTGGGAGCATCTGGTCGAAGAGGAGTTTGGGCGCGCATTTTCTGGAAGGGATTTTGTGCATGGTTATGAGTTTGAAGAGGTGAAGCCGCAACTTGTACTCTGTCAGTATAATTCAGTTAAACAGCCCCCAGAAAACGTAAAAATTCTGACCACACGTGATGTCCATAAAATCGATCTTGGGTTAAGCTTTGCACTCGGAGGTATGTTATGAGATATTTCATGATCATTTCATTTTTGTTTGCGGGGGCCCTGCATGCAAGTTCTTTGGAAGATACAAAGTTTGAGCAAGTACAGAGTAAGAAAAAAAAGAAGAAAAAGAAAAAAGGGTGCGGCTGCGGTCATCTTGATTATCAGATGGAGCGATCTAAACTTTGATCGATTCTCATGCACACTTGACTAGCCCCGAGATGCTTCCAGAGCTTGATAAGACGATGGACCTAGCAAAGCAAGCGGGCGTTGATAAGATCATTAACATCTGCACCGATGCAGCTTCACTGGAGGCTGGCCTTGCTGCGGCCAAAAAGCACAAAGGACTTTTCAACACGGCGGCTACAACGCCGCATGACGTAGAGGAAGAAGGAGAGTCTTTTCTACCAATTGTGGAAAAATCGGTAGAAGGGCTTGTGGCCATTGGTGAGACGGGGCTCGATTATTTTTATGAGCACTCCCCAAAGAAGCTGCAGCAGTTGTACTTGGAAAAGTACTTTGCCTTAGCTCTCCAGGTGGATTTACCTATCATTTTTCATTGTAGAGAAGCTTTTGATGATTTGTTTGCGGTGGCAGATGGGATGTTTGATGGCAAGCCTGCGGTATTGCACTGTTTTACTGGCACAAAAGACGAAGCGAAGAGGTGCTTGGATCGGGGGTGGATGATTTCTTTTTCTGGGATCATCACGTTTAAAAAATCGGCAGAGATTCGTGAGGTGGTCAGCTATGTCCCTATGGAGCACATTTTTATAGAAACAGATTCTCCCTATTTGGCCCCTCAGTGTAAAAGGGGCAAGCCCAACGAACCTGCATATGTTGTCGAAGTAGCAGAAAAAGTAGCAGAAATTAAAGAGCTTCCCTTGGAAGAAATCGAGAAAGTGACAAGTGAAAATATTTCTCGATTTTTTCGCATCTAAGAGATAGGATGATCCCTTATGGCGTCTAAAATTGATACATTGCCAAGAGCCTTTATCTGGCGCAGAGTGCACTCTCTGACAGGTCTTTGGTTTGTCCTTTTTCTCTTAGAGCACTTGGTGACCAATTCTCAAGCGGCTCTACTTTTTGGCGATAGTGGACAAGGATTTGTCCGTATGGTCAACCTTATCCACAATTTGCCCTATCTCCCCGTTATTGAAGTAGGACTTTTGGGGGTGCCCATTTTGCTTCACATGGGTTTTGGAATAAAATATGCGCTGACCTCTAAGCCCAATTCAATGAAGAGTGATGGTTCCAAGCCACACCTAAAATATAGCCGAAACAAAGCCTACACTTGGCAGCGAATTACTTCGTGGATATTGGTTGTCTTGCTTATCTTGCATGTGGTGAAGTTCCGCTTTTTGGATTATCCAGATTCGGTCAACGAAGGGACGGCAAGTGCGAAGTACCTCGTTACCGTGACCATGGATCCAGGACTCTATACAGTTGCCGATCGATTGGGAGTTAAGCTCTTTGATGAAAAGCAGCAGGGGCAGGTCCAAAATGCAAATCGCAAAGCTTTAGAGCAAGCAGCTAACAATATCCGCGCGCAAGACAGCAGCACTTATAGTCCTCAAGATGCGGTGCTATTAGAAACTGCTCAAAACTATAGGCAACAAGAAAATCTCGATTGCGCCATTGCAAAGATCTGCCTTAAGCCTGGACAAGTCGTGGCCGTCTCTCCCACTTTTGGAACGGCATCGCTTCTCTCTGTGCGCGACACGTTTAAAAGCTGGTGGTGGGTCGGTGTATATACTGTGTTCGTTCTATCAGCTTGTTTTCATGCATTCAATGGACTTTGGACATCGATGCTCACTTGGGGGTGGGTGATCAAAGCTGCTGCGCAGACAAATGCTCGGAAGATTGCAATTGCATTGATGTTTGTCATTGCATTTTTGGGCTTAGCGGCTGTCTGGGGCACCTATTTCTTCAATCTGAAACACTAAAAAAATATGTCAAAAAAACAAAAAGAAGTCATTGTTGTCGGAGGAGGTCTAGCAGGGCTGTCAGCAGCCATGAAGCTAGCAGAAGGGGGATGCAAAGTCCAGCTCGTCTCTGTAACAAAGGTCAAACGTTCCCATTCTGTCTGCGCGCAAGGGGGGATCAATGCCGCCTTGAACATGAAGAACGAAGATGACAGCCCAGAGATCCATGCCTACGATACGATCAAGGGGGGAGATTTCCTCGTTGATCAGCCTCCAGCCTTAGAAATGGCCCTTTCAGCTCCGGGAATCATCCGGATGATGGATCGGTTTGGGTGTCCGTTTAATCGGACTAAAGAGGGGAATCTCGATGTACGAAGATTCGGAGGAACTCTCTACAACCGAACAGCCTTTTGCGGAGCATCTACTGGTCAACAACTTCTTTATGCTCTCGATGAACAAGTACGTCGCTATGAAGTGAAGGGGCTTGTCGAGAAGCTTGAGTTTTTTGAGTTCATGCGCCTTATCCAAGATGACGAGGGTAAATCTCGCGGTATCGTGGTCATGGACATGATGAATATGGAGCACAAAGTCCTCAAAGCGGATGCTGTGGTTTTTGCCACGGGCGGCCCTGGACTCATCTTTAAGTATTCCACCAACTCGACCTTTTGTACCGGCGCTGCCATGGGTAGACTCTACATGCAGGGGATGCAGTACGCCAATGGCGAATTCATTCAAATCCACCCTACTTCCATTCCAGGTCACGACAAACTCCGCCTCATTTCAGAATCAGTTCGAGGTGAAGGGGGTCGCGTTTGGGTCTATGGCGATTCCTCTAAAACGATCACCACTCCAGAGGGGAAAGAGATCCCTTGTGGCGAAACGGGCAAACCCTGGTACTTCCTCGAAGAGATGTACCCTGCCTTTGGAAATCTTGTTCCTCGCGACATCGGAGCGCGCGAGGTATTGCGCGTCTGTGAGCTAGGCCTTGGGATTGACGGCAAAAACCAAGTGCACCTAGATGTGACCCATCTGCCAAAAGAAACGCTGCACAAACTCGAATCAGTCCTCGACATCTACCGTAAATTTACCGGCGAAGACCCACACAAAGTTCCGATGAAAATTTTCCCTGGCGTCCACTACTCCATGGGCGGCGCCTGGTGTGACTGGCCAGCTACCGATGATCCAGATCGTCTGGACAGGTTCCGCCAGATGTCCAACCTCAAAGGCTGTTTTGTAGCCGGAGAGTGTGAGTATCTCTACCATGGAGCCAATAGATTAGGGGCTAATTCTCTTGTTGCCTGTATTTACGCTGGGTTGCTCCTTGGCCAGGAAATTCCTCGTTACATCGACACCTTAGAAGAAAAAGAGCTTCCCGAGTCGATCTACACCGATGCATTAAAAAAAGAAGACGAGTTCAAGCAAGATCTACTCTCTCGAAAAGGGGGAGAAAACATTCACAAACTCCACGATGAAATGGCCGATATCATGGTCCTCAATGTCACGGTAAAAAGGGACAATGAAGGATTAAAGAAGGCTCTTACAAAGCTTAAAGAGATCCGCGAGCGGTATAAAAATATTACTCTCGATGATACGGGTAATCTCATGAACCAGACCTATGCCTTTGCCAACCAATTCCGATACATGCTCGAGCTAGCCCTTGTCATTACCAAAGGAGCATTGCTTCGAAATGAATTCCGCGGCTCCCACTTTAAGCCCGAATTTCCCGAGCGCGACGATGAGAACTGGCTCAAACACACCATTGCTACCTACGCGCCAGATGAGCCTGAAATCACCTACAAGCCAGTAGACCTGCGCCACCTCAAGCCAATATTGCGCGATTACACCAAAGCTAAACGGATTAAACCTAAGCTGGAAAACATCCCAGATAACATCCAGCTTCCCATATAATCAACCCTTTGCTATGCGAGAATTATGAGTAACAAATTCACCTTAAAGATTTATCGCGGCACACCCGGCAATCAATATTGGGAAGAGTTTGAGCTTGAGCGCAAACCTTTTTACAACATGACCTCGGCCCTCATGGACGTTCAGAAAAATCCCATCAACAAAAAAGGGGAGAGAGTCACACCCGTTGCCTGGGAACAAGGCTGTCTAGAAGTAGTCTGTGGTTCTTGCTCGATGCTTGTTAATGGCCGTCCCGTCCAAGGATGCGTTGTTCTTATTGATACTGTCTTAAGTGCCAGCGGTAGTGATACTATCACATTGGCTCCCTTCACTACCTACCCACTCATCAAAGATCTTATTGTGGATCGGACCGAGATGTTTGAAAACCTCAAAAAAATCCAGGCTTGGGTAGAAGTAGATAATGCTCTCGATACAGGATTTGGTCCCAAGATCGATCCCAAAGTCCAAGAAGAGCGTTATGTCCTCTCCACCTGCATCAGTTGCGGCTGCTGCAACGAGGCCTGCCCGCAGATGAATCCGAATTCAAAATTCTTAGGACCTGCTGCAATTTCGCAAGTACGCCTCTTCAATAATCATCCTGTTGGCAAGCTGACTGCTAAAGAAAGGCTTGTTCCTATGATGGAAGAGGGCGGAGTGTCAGATTGTGGTAACGCGCAAAATTGCATCCAAGTTTGCCCTAAAGACATCCCTCTAACCGAATCCATTTCATTCATTGGCCGCAAAGTGGCAGGCCAAGGATTACGCAATCTTCTCAGCACAGATGATGCTCGGGAATGATTTGCGTGCTTTTGCGGTGAGGCTCTTCGAGTAAAGGAAGCAAGTGATCAATGGTTATTTCTAGTGCTTGATAGCGCGATTGTAGAACTTTTTTTATCCCATTTACAAAGATGTTCTTATTGGGGAGATAATCACTTAGCTTTGTGATGAAGTCTTCATGAGATCTAGCAGCTCGGTAAGCTGGTGTTTTTTTCGGATGCAGTAGAAGATCCATCCGCTCTTTTTTGTAGTCCCACAAGAAGGTAGTGTGGTGAAGCCACCTGTCTCTGCTCAAATATTGTGCATTGCCACCGAATTTCCGCTTGCCAATCACATAATCGTTTTCACGAAGGGAAAACTGTGGATGATTAAGAACTGGTTTGTAGATCTCTTCACTCCACCGCATGATTGGCTCTGGATATGGGGCAAAATCATGAAGATCCTTTTGGCAAAGAAACGAGACAAAGATCGTCTGTTCATCGACGACAACAGTACCACCGCCGCTATAGCGCTTGATGAGAGGAATAGGATCCTTTTCGAGGTTCTCAAAATGGACCAAGTCTTCAGGTTTGCCCGATATACCCATTACTATAGCTGGGGGAGAGCCTTCATTGATGAGGCAAAAATTCTCCTTGCTTAAGCGAAGGAGGGCTTCCTCAAGCTGCAGCTGCTTTAAGATAGGGTAGTTTTTAAGGTGGAGGATATTCATTAAATTGCAGGTTCAATTGATATATGTAAATTCAATACCTCAAGAATTGAAACCAATGAATCCAAGCGAGGATTACCTCTGATTGAGAGAGTGCGGTATAAATTTTCGCGATTCAATTCAGTTCCTTTTGCAAGCTTCGTCATTCCGCCATGTGCTTCTGTAACGTCTTTTAGCGCGACAAGAAAAATGCGAGGATCTGCGTCCTCTAAAGCAGCATTCAGATATGCTGCAGCTTCTTTTGGATCTTTGAGTCGCTCTAAAAGACGTTCGTTGTAACTTGTTGTTTTGTTTATTCGTTTTATTTTTTCATTCATTCAAATACTCCTCCCAAAATGTTTTAGCTTTTTGGATATCTTTCTTTTGAGTTCCTTTATCACCCCCACAAAGGAGAATCACAATAGTTTTCTTTCTTTTCCCAAAATATATTCTATATCCTGCTCCATGATGAATTCTGATTTCATAAATTCCTTTGGCATTGCTTAATGCCTTGCAATCTCCGAAATTTCCTATCCTCAGTCTTACAATTCGTGCGGCAACCACAGCTCGTGCTTGGCGGCTTAGCTTTTTTTCCCACGAAGAGTAAGGTTCTTTCCCCGATGGAGTATTGTAGATTTCAATCTCTATGCTCATGTACTTTATTATTGTAGCATATATCCTACAATGGATTCAAGAGAACGAGTTAACTTTCTGTATGTCTAAGAGTTAAGGTGTGTTATTGATGCATGATGCCGAGGATGTCTTCCACTTCAACGACTTGGAAGCGGATCCCTTGGGGGGTGCTATAGCGAAAGACGATGAGGGTATCACCTGGCATGAGTTTCATTTCGATTACGTTGGAGATTTTCTGCCCGTTGGAAAGGGTAAAGGTAACTTTGGCAGTGGACTTTTCCTGCTTGAGAAGCTCCCAAGCTTTGAGGTAGTCATTCGCTCTTTCTTTTGGATCGATGATCATGACGCTGCGCGCTGGACGCGTCATTTGAGATATTGCTTCCACTTCTTTTTTTTGCGTTTCGACCTTTTGCTCGGCAGGGGTCGTTGCTAGGAAAAATAAACTGGCAAGAAGTATACTCATAATCTCATTTTGCAAAATTTAGTTTCTTTAGCGCTACCATTAATATTGAGATGTCTGCCGGATTGACGCCAGAGAGGCGCGATGCTTGCCCAAGATTAATAGGTTTGATCTTGGAGAGCACCTCTTTTGCTTCATTGCGCAGGCCCGATACTTCTTCGAAGACAAAGTCTTTAGGCACATTGATGTCTTCGATTTGATTGAGCTTGGCGATCTCTTTTTTTTGTCGCTCAATGTAGCCTTCGTACTTTAGGAAAAGTTCGATTTGGCGGTTGATTTCGCCGCCGTGATCGGGGAGAGCAAATTTGGTGACGAGGGTCTGATAGGTAACTTCTGGTCTGCACAAATATTGCGCGAGGTTGATGTTTTCTTTGTGTGTCTTACGCAGAAAGGTAATGGTCTCTTCAATGGTTTGTTTTTTTAGAAGGAGCTTTTGGTAGCGCTGCTCATTGATAAGACCTAATTGATAACCATATGGGCGCAAACGCAGGTCTGCGTTGTCTTGGCGCAGAAGGAGGCGGTGTTCAGCACGGCTAGTGAACATGCGGTAAGGTTCGGTATGGTCTTTGGAGATGAGCTCATCGATCATCACACCGATATAGGCATCGGAGCGCTTAAGGATGAATTCGGGCTTATTTTGGAGTTTATTTGCTGCGTTGATCCCGGCGATGAGGCCTTGGGCAGCGGCTTCTTCATAGCCTGTCGTTCCATTGATTTGTCCGGCAAAGTAAAGGCCGCTAATGGCTTTTGTCTCTAGGCTTAAATTGACTTGGCCGCTCAATACATAGTCATATTCGATTGCGTATGCTGGGCGCATCACTTCGGCTTTTTCTAAGCCAGCGACGCTGTGGAGTACCTCGAGCTGGACGTCGAAGGGCAGTGATGAAGAGATCCCATTGACGTAGATTTCTTCTGTCTCGAGCCCTTCTGGCTCTAAAAAGAGTTGGTGTCTTTCTTTATCCGGAAAGCGTTTGATCTTCTCTTCGATCGAAGGGCAGTAGCGAACGCCGATGCCTTTGATCGTGCCAGAGTACATCGGAGATCTGTGCATATTTTCTTCGATGATCTTTTGTGAGAGGGCATTGGTATAGGCGATCCAGCAGCTTACTTGGGGAAGCGAAGAGCTCACGTTGTCGTAAGAAAATCGGGGGCCAATATCTCCTGGCTGCTCTTCCATTTTTGAATAATCGACACTGCGAGCGTGAATACGTGGGGGAGTGCCTGTCTTGAGTCTTCCAAGGCGAAACCCTAAGTCTTCAAGATTTTTGGAAAGGCCGACGGAAGGTTGATCACCGGCTCTGCCTCCAGCGAAGCTGGTTTCACCTATGTGGAGCAGGCCTTTCATAAATGTGCCGGCAGATAAGATGACCGATTTTCCAGAGTAGGCAATCCCTTCTTTGGTAGATACGCCCTGGATTTGCCCTTTTTCTATGAGGAAAGATTCGGTGGTTCCTTGTTTGAGATAGAGATTATCGACCCCTTCAAGGAAGCGTTTCATCTCATTTTGGTAAACAAATCGATCGGTTTGGGCTCTTGGTGACCAGACAGCAGGGCCTTTAGAGGCGTTGAGCATCCGCCATTGAATGGCAGATTTGTCAGCAATTTTTCCTTGAATGCCCCCGAGTGCATCGATCTCGCGCACAAGATGGCCCTTTGCCGTTCCGCCGATTGCGGGATTACAGCTCATCTTACCAACGGTATCGAGGTTCATCGTCAGAAGGAGCGTTTTACAGCCCATACGAGCAGCTGCATGCGCAGCTTCGCAGCCCGCATGACCAGCACCTATGACGATGACGTCAAAAATTTCAGGATATTTCCACATGCAAAAGAAAAATTAGATTTTATTTTTTCTTCTTATGGCGATCTCTACGTCTGCGCTTTTTACGCTTGTGCTTGGCGATCTTCTTTTCACGTTTTTTCTTTACTGATGACATTCGGTTCTCCTACAAAGGGCAAATTGTACAACAAAGTAGGACTAAAAGAAAAGCCTGAATCTACCAATGAGCTTTAGCTTGAGCAAAAATAGGGCTGGTGATTTTGATGATTGGGTAGATGGAAAGGATCGGACCCACAATCAAACTTGTGGCAAGAGAGTTGCCATACCAGCTGACAAAATTCTCCCAGCCTCCGCCAGGATTTAGCTGAGCAAGAAGAAATCCCGCGCCGATGAAAGAAAGGGCTACAGAGACGGCTAAAATCACCAGAGCTGCAACAACGCCAAGAGCGCCATAGCCGATGCTTTTAAGTTTCTCGTACTTAGGCTTTAGCGGAGTCGAGGGAGGGGACTTTGAGCCTGGCAGCATGTGCCTGAGAGTAGAGATGTTGTCCATAATTCCAATGTTCCTTTGCTTGATTAAAAAATTTAGTACTGTATTTTTGCGCGGTGAGGTAGAAAACTGCTCCCCCAACGCCGAGTCCGGCTAGTAAGGTTACTAGACCATATAATGGAGGGATGATCATAAGGGGGAAAACGAGGATGCCGATGGCAAGGGATGCGACTTTAAAGGCTAGAAAAGAAAGTCCTCCGAGTCCAATGGCAGCACCAACGGCTAAGCCGGCTTTGCTAAAGGACTTAAGTACTTCAAGGCGAGCGTCGGACTTTAGCTGCGCATCAACCTCACGCGCCTGGTCTTTGTATTGCAGTTTGGCGGTATTTACTGAAACCCATCCATTTGCGTCAGTATTATAATAATCTTTTATATGTGCTGCTACAGCCATTACTATCTCCGTTTATGTATGGTGAATAGTATAGCATCTTAACCGAGTTAATACAATTAGCGATAAAATCTTTAGTTACCAGAGGGGCGATTCTTTGAGGAGGGTGAGGATTTCTCCTGGGTCTGAGATGTCATCATTGACGGCGATGCGCATCCCTTCATGGAGAAGCTCGCCCATTTTCACTCCGGGCTTTACCCCTTCTTGGATGAGGTGCTCAGCTTTTAAGTAAGGATCTTTGTTTTGGATCCGCTGGATGTGGTTTTGCAGATGTTCTTTTCTTTTCAGCTCTCTTTCTAAGAAGGCGGTAGGTTCTGCTTGTTTGACTGCGATCATCTTTAGACCAATATCGCTAAAGGGATCAGCATAAAATTCGGCCCATTCCATTCTTTCGAGTTTTTCTCTCCACTCGTTGGGCATATTGAAAAGAGCGGTGGCGTGATGGTAGAATTTAGCAAATGCTTTTTCCTTGTTAGAGAGTTTTAAGTACTCAGAAAGGGTAAAGACTGCATCGAGGTCGAAGTTGGGGAAGAGTTCCAAAAGTTCTGCGAAAGTAGGTGAGCCTTTGGGAAATTTTTCGATATGTTTGACTCGTTTTTTAATCTCGGGCAGGGAGACGTCCTTTAGCTCAGGAAAAATCGATTCGAGCAGGTCTAGATCATGTAAAAGGATGAGTCCTGTGTCAAAATGAGCAAAGGAAGACATTTTCTTAAACTCTTGCCAAACTCGCTCCATTGCAACTGCAGGAATAAGATCTTTCGCGTGGGCTCGAATAGCATTTAAGGTTTTCTCTTCAATTGGGAAACCAAAACGAGTTGAGTAGCGTACGGCTCTCATGAGCCGGAGTCTATCCTCAAAGAAGCGTTCATCAGGATTGCCGATAGCGCGGATGACTTTTTTCTCAATGTCTTCTTTTCCCTCTACAAAATCGTAGAGTTTTTCTGCAATAGGGTCATAAAACATTCCATTGATGGTGAAATCGCGCCGCTTGGCATCTTCTTCTGGAGTGGCCGGGTCAATGCCGGTCGGTCTTCTTCCGTCTACATAGCCTCTATCGGTGCGGAAGGAGGCTACTTCAAATTGATGCTTCTGCATTACGACGATTACAATCCCAAATGCGACGCCCACTGGTATGGTTTTTTCAAAGAGTTTTTCCACTTCTTTGACAGTGGCGCTCGTTGCAATGTCGATGTCATCGGATGCGCGTTTCATTAGAAGATCGCGGACATAGCCGCCTGCAAAGTAGGCAACGTGGCCAGCATCTTGCAATTTTTTGACGATTTCGGTGGCTAGTTCATACTGCTTTTCCATATTTGTATGTTATACCAAGTAAAATAAATAAATTCACAAATTGCAGATATCTTTTCCCTGCAATCCACCATTTTCGCTCTCGCCAACATTCTTCAAGTTGCCTTCGAGCTCCAAATGGCAAATTTCATGAAAAATCTATTGTCCAATTTGTGAATTTATTTCTTTCAATTGGTATTACGGGTTTTGAGGAAAATCTTCTACTAGAGTAATCTGTAAGTTATGCAACCAAAAATCCACCTCTTATCTGATGAGACGATCAATCAAATTGCCGCGGGTGAAGTGATTGAGAGTCCTGCCTCTGTTGTCAAAGAGCTGACAGAGAATGCTCTCGATGCAGGAGCTAAGAAAATCACAATTGAAATCACTGGGGGCGGTCTAAAACTGATCAAGATCTCGGATGATGGCGAGGGGATGACTTTAGCAGATAGTAGATCTTGCATTGTGCGCCACGCCACTTCCAAAATTACACGGGCGCAAGATCTTTTTTCTATTGCTACGAGTGGTTTTCGAGGAGAAGCTCTTGCTTCTATCGCCTCTATTTCTAAGATGACGATAGCCACTGCTTTGGATGAAGCTACGGGGCATGAGCTCGAAATCGAAAACGGAAAAATAATTCTAGAAAAACCTTTTGCTCGGACAAAAGGGACAACCATGCAAGTCCGCTCACTTTTTTATAATGTGCCCGCACGTAAAAAATTTCAAAAGAGCGGGGCGGCTATCTCCGCTGAAATTTTTCGGATGGTCACAAGTTTAGCGCTCGGTCACCCCGAAGTTCATTTTCAGTTGATCTCTAATGGGCGCATTGCAATCAAGACAACGGCAGTAGGGCTAATTCCAAGAGCGCAGGAGCTTTTGGGAGAAGAGTTTACTAGGGGGAGTTTCCCCGTAGAATTTGAAGAAGGTCCCTTGCATTTTACTGGAATTGTGGGAGCGCCGACCAATACGCGCGCCAATAAAATGGGGCACTATCTTTTTCTAAATAAAAGAGGGGTAGTGTGCGGGCCGATTACAGAGGCTGTTCGAGAAGGGTATGGCACAAGACTCGAAGAGCGGCGTCATCCGATTTTTCTTCTGCACTTAAATGTCCCCGCAGACTTAATTGATGTAAATGTTCACCCGCAAAAGCTGCACGTTCGCCTGCGAAAAGAAGATCTCTTTCGAGAAAAGGTGCAGTCTGCTGTTTTTAGCGCCTTGCAAAAGGTGAAAGAAACACCGATTGCAAGAGGTGAGTTCACTCCTACAAGCGTTCAGTTTGAAGGCAAGTTTTCTTATAAGCTTCAAGAGGAAGAAGAGTGCGGTCAAGAGTTTGGTCATGAATTTGGTCAAGAGCTTTTTGAGGAAGAAGAATCGGCTCTGTTTTTAGGCCAAGTAGGAGAATTTTTGCTCTTCTCTGAGCAGGAGAAACTGTTGCTTTTGGACGGGGCTGCTGCCCAATTTCGCGTGCAATTTGAAAACTTGAGTAGGGAGATAGAAAAACAAAGCCAAAGGCTTCTCATCCCTTTTAACATTACTTTTACTTCAGTAGAGAGCGCTATGGTTTTAACCCACTTAGAGGCCATTGAAGCTCTCGGTTTTTCGTTAAAGCCCATTGGCAAATACGCTTTTATGGTCGAAGCCCTCCCTCCCTTTCTAGAAGAGTTTCAAGTCCAAGATTTGCTCGTGCAGATGGCCCACGATTTGCAAGAATTTATCGGAGGAAAAGACTATGCAGATAAGCGCTTTGAAAAATTAGCTCTGCGCTTAGCAAGCTCTGCTAAAAGAAAAAAACATTACCTGCCTGTGGAAGCTTTGCAACTCTTAAAAAGACTAAAATCTTGCGAGTGTCCTTTGCACTGTCCAAAAGGTAATCCAACCATGGTACCACTTGAAAATGACGAAATCAAAGAGCTCTTTAGAGCGGATCAAAAAACTGCAAAAAGCTCTTAAAGAGAAAAAGCTTGGAGCGATCTTCATTGAGCATCCAATCGATCTTTTTTATCTGACTGGAATGCACATGTCTCTTGGCCATCTCATTGTCACGCAGGCAAAGGCCTGTCTTTTTGTCGATGGAAGATATAGGGAGGCTGCTAGCGTCCAAGCCAGCACGCCAAGTGCAGAGATGAGTTTAGAAAATAAGACTGCCTTTCTCAAAGGGGTAAAAACCCTGGCTTTTGATGGCGATCGGATGACTTTTGGAAATTACACATCTTTGCGCAAGCTCGCTCGCGGTGCAAAATGCAAGCTCTCTTCCCACCCAGAAGTGGTCAAAGATCTTCGTCTGATCAAAGAGTTATCAGAGATCCGCAAGATGCAAAAGAGTGCCGACTTTGCCTATAGTGCGTACGAATACATCCGAAAAAAAGTGCGGCCTGGTGTTACGGAAATCGAAATTGCTAAGCTGCTCGAGCTCTATTGTTTGAAAAAAGGGGCCGAGAGGATGTCCTTTGATCCGATTATCGCCTTTGGAAAAAATAGCGCTTTGCCTCACCACCATCCTGGCAAAACCAAATGTAGAGAAAATGAGATCATCCTTTTTGATTTGGGGGTCATGTTGGATGGCTATGCATCGGACATGACACGAGTGGATTTTATTGGGAAAGTGGATCCGAAGCTCCGCCATATCTATGATGTGAATAAAGCCGCTCAACGTATGTCTCTATCAAAATGCAGACCAGGTGTTGCTTTGAAGGAGCTTGATATTGCAGCGCGCCGTGTGATGAAAAGTGGCGGGCTCGAAGAATACTTTATCCACTCACTTGGCCATGGCGTGGGGCTCGAGATCCACGAGTCTCCTGGCATCAAATCCAAGGGACCCGATCGAAATCTCAAGCTTGAGGCTGGGATGGTTATCACCATCGAGCCCGGACTCTATTTGCCCGGAAAGGGGGGAGTGCGCTATGAAGATACTATAGTGATTACCCCGAAGGGGTATAGGAATTTGTACCCCGAGTAAGCTCCAAGATGAAATTACGTACAAGACTTTTTGTTTGGGTAGGGGTGATTTTTCTCCTCGCCTTTGGCGTCTCTTTATTTTTTGAGACCTATCTTACTGACAAAAATCTTCACCAGGCCGAAAAAGATTTGCGCGAGCAAATCCTTAAACACAATGAAGCCCGCAGAGAATCTATTGAGAAGTTTTTGCATGTGTCTTTAAGCGAAGACCAGGCTCAGATCGATTCCCTTCTCCTTAGAATTTCTAGAGATCCAGATCTTGGAGCCCATCTTTTTTTAGATCCCAAAAACTTAAGACTAGTAGCTCCAGCCCATAGCGCCTATCTCTATAAAAATGACCATTGGATCGATTTCATCCAAACAACCAAAGAGGGAAAACTTACCTCTCTTTTCGTTCCGATCGATTTCCCGATGAAACTCTCTCACGAAATTCCAATCAATGAGACAAGTGCGTGGGTCATTTTGGATGAAGACAGGCAACTCGAGCATCCCTTTATCGGAGTCAAATTCGAAAAAAAATCGGAAAAAAAGAAAAATCTCACGTATCTAGTTGATGAGCTAGTCGATATCGACTGGGGGCTCACTATCTTTTTTAGCCCAGAAGCGCTCTTAAACTTCACGACAAAAGAGAATACTCCCTTTGAAGCCTCGGTGCAAAAAGCGGCTGATTACCTCAAAAAAACCAAAGAGAAATACGGTGGAAAGGATTGGGTCCAAAAAGATATTAAGGCGCTCCGACAAGGAGGCGTCTTTACAGGATCGCCCTATGAAGAGGGGATTTATTGCCTAAAAGAAGAAGGAGAAAGACTCAATAATCACATTATTGAGCTTTTGCAGCGCTCTGATCAGGCGACTATGCTTTCTGTCATGGCGAGCCTATTCCCAAGTGATGCCTTTGGCAATAGTCCCTTTGCCCCCATGGCACCGAAAGGGATCGCTAGGTTTCCCAGCGGTAATCCCTCAGGACACGGGGTCCTCACAAACGAAGTATTTTTCCAAAACAAGTTCTTTGATGACACAGGCTATCTCAATACCCACCCTGCCTCGAAACAGTGCGAAGGGATCGGAAGCTCGCTTGCTGTGATCACACCGGAAAATCATGAAAGAATTTTTGTGGGCAATTCCTTGAAAATGAAAGGAAAAACGGGAAATGGTTACCTCACCGTTGCAATTGATGCGGAAAAATTTGTTGAGGATTTGGTCCTATCTTCTGGTCAAAGCACTTTTTTAGTTCATGAAGATAAAGTCATTTCTGCTTTTAACAAAGATGGAAAAAAAATCCCCAACCCGCAAATCCCATTTCAACATCAGATGCTCAAAGAAAAGAGTGGTGCTTTTTCCTGGAAAGAGCAGCAGTACTACTTTTTGCACATGGTACCGTTTAAAAATCTCGACCTGCATTTTTACATTTTTCAGCCAGAAAAAAAGGCTTTTGCCCTCGTCCGCTCGATTGAAAAAGAGAGTCGTGAAGTCATCAAAAGCGTCTCCTTTAACATGCGGATCATTGCATTAATGGCCTTGGGGCTAGTGCTCTTACTTTTACATCGCGTAGCAAAACGGATCACTAAGCCGATTACCCAGCTTGCTAGGTTGACACAAGATGTGGGCAAGGGAAAGCTAGAAGACATCGAGCTTCCAGAAGTGCCAGAGGGGAGACATGATGAAATTGCTACTTTGTGCGCATCCTTTTCACAAATGATCAAAGGCCTTCAAGAAAAAGAGAAAGTCAAAGGCGTACTCAATAAAGTTGTCTCACCAGAGATTGCTGAAGAAATCATGAAAGGTCAGGTGCATCTTGGAGGCGAAGAGAAAAAAATCACAGTCTTCTTCGCCGATATACGGAATTTCACCCACATGAGCCTCAATAAAGCTCCTGCAGAAGTGATTGAGATGCTCAATACCTGCATGACTAAAATTGCCCACGTTGTAGACGATTTTGGTGGGGTGATCGACAAATTTGTGGGCGATGAAGTAATGGCCCTTTTTGGGGCTCCATTAGAAAAAGAAGATAGCGCCCTCAAGGCAATCCAATGCGCACAAGAGATGATTCGTATTCTCAAAGAATGGAACACGGAGCGAGTCCAAAAAGGGCAAGAACCCGTGGAGATGGGCATAGGCATTCACACAGGAGTTGTCTTGGTTGGTAATATGGGAGCGGAAAATCGGCTCAACTACACCGTGATCGGCACCAATGTTAACCTGGCAGCCAGAATGTGCTCAGCAGCTAAGGGCATGGAAATCCTCATCTCAAGCGATACTCTAAAAGAGTCTCGCGTTAGTGAAAACATCCAAGTGGAAGAGATGCCTCCCACTGAGTTGAAAGGCTTTGACAAATCCTTTATCCTGTACCGAGTCAAGCAGGAGAATAGATGAGCTTCCGCAAAAAAGTCATTCTTAGCCAAATCGTCACCTTCGTTATCTTCTTCGCCGCTCTATTTCCCTTCGTTGAAAAAATGGCCTCTGTCCTCGTCAAAGATTCGCTGATTGAAAGCACAACCGAACTCAAAGCTAGCTTAATGAAAACTAGTTCTGAGGAAGAAATGATCGAACTGATCAAAAAACAGCAATACTACTCCTTCTTTAGGATCACCCTCATCAATAACAAGTTGCAAGTCCTCTACGATGTTCACATGGCTAGACTTGAGGGCGATCAATTTAAGCCCTATTCTCCCACCGAGCATGGCGAACTAAAAGAAGCACTTGAAAAGGGAACAGGCTATGTGATCGCCACATCCGATACCTTCGGAGGACGATTTGCCTATATAGCCGAAACCTTTCCCTTCAAAGGAGAGACTTGGATTATACGCACCTCCTTTCCCTATAACCAGATCCAAGACCTCACAGACAATTTTGAGCTGGGTCTTCTCATTTTTTGTTTCTTTGTCCTCCTCTTTTTTAATGCTCTTATTTGGTTTATCATCAACAGACTGACCCAGCCCATCCGAGAAATCATCGGTGCGATCATTCCCTACCAAAAAGGAGAGCAAGCCGAGCTTCCAGCCATTACCCTAACTAGAGCAACTGCTCCGGGTGATCAATTCCAACGCCTAGCAAGTGCCTTCAATTCCCTCTCGAAAAAAATCCAAGAACAGATCGACGACTTAAGAAGTGAACGAAATGAAAAAGAAGCGATTCTAGAATCTCTTGGAGAGGGTGTCATCGCCGTCAATGAGAAAATGATCGTCCTCTACATCAACTTCATTGCCTGTAAGATGCTAGGTTTAAATCGCCGCACCATCTTAGAAAAACCTCTTTTGGCAGAGGGAGACAAAGTCAATGAAGTACTCCTAAAAAAATGCCAAGACCTTTTGACCTACTGCCAAGAAAATGGGAATATCGCAACCGATTCTCACACTATTGGCAAAGAGAGCAAAACCTATATCGATCTCGTGGCCGCTCCCAAAGCCCATGGTGCAGGGGCGATCATCGTTCTTCAGGACAAGACCAATCATTACCGTGTCCTTGAAATGGGAAAAGACTTTGTTGCAAACGCATCACATGAACTGCGTACGCCCATCACCATCATCAAGGGGTATGCCGAAACTCTCCATGAAATGCCGGAACTTAAGCCCGATCAAATCGCAGAAATCACCGAAAAAATTGGCCGCAGCTGCGTTAGAATGGAGAACCTAGTCACTAACCTTCTCACCTTGGCAGATATCGACAACCTTCCCAAAAGCCGCTTTGCCGAGTGTGATCTCATCTCCCTACTAGAAAACTGCCAGCACATGGTTAAATCCGTCTATCCAGATGCGAAACTAAAGCTTGTCAAAACCCAAGAAAACATCGTCATCGGAGCCGATGCAGGCTTACTTGAGCTTGCCTTCATCAACATCCTTGACAACGCTGCAAAATACTCCAAGCCACCAGCCGAGATTACTATCGATGTCTCCGTCACAGAGGATGGGGAAGCTCTTATTAAAATCAGCGATCAAGGGCGCGGTATTCCCCCCGAGGACATCGATCACATCTTTGGCAGGTTCTACCGGGTCGACAAAACGCATTCGCGCAGGCTTGGCGGCGCAGGCCTTGGCCTCTCGATTGTCAAAACCATCATCACTAAACACGATGGCACCATCACCGCTACTTCAGAGCTAGGGAAGGGAACTACCTTCACCATCACCATCCCCCTGCGCCACCACGGGCGTCTTTAAATAAAAGAGAGAGGCTCGTAATCAGATGGAATTAGCCTTTAGTTGAGCTGCCAAATTGCTTCATAGTTGGTCAAATTTTATGGAGTGAAGCGCGAATTCGATGCCCTACGCGCTAGTCCATCGCTAGCTCGGCGTGGCAGGTATGGTTATTCTGATTCATAACTCGATGATTCGTAATCTGTATCGCATTCAAAGTAATGGCCATTATCCAGAGAACCTACTATATACTCTTTTTGCGCAGGATCTTTGAGCGCCTCTGCCCTTTCTTGAAGTGTGCCATCAGTTGGAACTGAGCCTGTTTTTTCAAAGACAAATTCTCGGCTGTTATCCCCGGTAACATGGGCATCTGCACTATCTGTTTTGTTGTGCTCGTATCCGGGATATCGGAAAAGTCCAAAAGCTCTTTTGCGAATGAGGCGATAGCCTGCCTCAGTAGCGGCAACGACAATGGGATTTTCTAGTTGTCTTTCTCTCCAATAACCAAGCTTTTGCTCAAGGGTGACATGCACTCGGTCTTTTGTGAGTTGCAAATGGCTACAGGAGAGAAAAAAAGCGGGTAAAACGGCTTTGAATGCTTCTCGATCCCGCGGATTTCCAAAAGGATGATTCCAGTGAATCCTTTCATAGCGATGCTGAGCAAAAGTTTCATGAATTCTTATTCCATCAATACCAAAAAAAACGGAAACGCCTTTTTTCTGCAGCTTGCTTACCCTTTCTCGAGCGCCCTCATCCACTGGCTCGCCAAGTTCTGTTGCTGTAATGTTTTTGGCAAGTTCTGGATGTGTCTTTTTATGCTTTTTAATGAGAGAATGCACTCCCTTGAATGTTCCTTCTCCGACAAAAAGGCGAGAGCGGATTCTTCCTGCTTTTCGCGCTCTTTTAGAAGGTGCAAGAGTTTCATCTGTGATAGATCTTTTTCTACTATTGTCTTGATCTGTAGGACTCAGCTTTAAAATCAATAGCTCATCATCCAAATCAACCAAGATAAGGCCATCTTCTAGCTTATGAAAAGCTCTTACAGCTTTTTCATTGATCAGGTTTCCATTGTCATTAAAGAGAATTTCTCCTGTATCAGATAAAATATATATCCGGGAAGACTGTGGGTTTGTGGCACAGAGGCATTCCCCATCAGAAAAGGGCATTAAATCATCTACTCCCCACCCACTAAGAAGTTTTGTTTTTACTGTTCCGTCAGCTCTTATGATACCAAGCTTGCGTTTATTTGGCCCATGGCCCTCATTATGCGCATAAAAAAGAGTGGAATTCACTAATGCAGATGGGCCTGCTTTAAAAAGCTCCTTACTATCATATTCAACAGAGGTCTTACTTGAGAGGTCATAAACAACAGTAGATTTTTCCCACTCAAATTTTGAGTAATCAGTTTTGCCTTTATTTTCTCTTAAGTAAACTTCACTTTTTTCCGAGAGTGTCCTTCTTTCAAGAAGGACGTGGGTATCGGAAAGAGCTTTAGATAGGTCGCCATCTTGGTCGAAGCTTACATCTCTTTCATAACACCCTTTTTCTTGATCGAATATCCATTTCGATAAGGGAGAATCGAGAAGAAAACAATCTTCTCCTATAACCACGGGAGACTTGGAATCCAACTTTTGCAAAGTCTCTTTTTTTTCTACATCAAATATAAGAGGCTGCTGCGTTAAGTAGTCCTTTTTTGTGCAAAGAATACACCTGGAAGAAGAAAGGGGGAGGATTTGGGCAATTTCGTTATCTGTAACCTTGCATGTCTCGCCAGTATTTGGAAAATGAATATTTCCTTCTTTATCCCCGACTATGAGCTGCCCGCCAGAAAGCTCAACTAAAGAAGTGATCCCCGTTGTATCTAAGGCAATGGGAAGGGACATGCCATTAGCACGATCCCATTGAAATATAGTATTGACAAATGCGTAAAAGATTGTGCCACTAAGGCCACAGTGGACAATGGCTCCACTTGGAATAGGAATGCTTGCAATCTTTTCCAGTGTAGGACCTGCAAATGTAATCTTGGTCCCATCATTTTGCACTAGAAAATTTTGATCAATTAGTCGCTGAACTTTTTCAGTTGTAGACAGGTTTCTGGGAAGTCCGCTAGTCGGAATTTCTACAGGGATATAGCCTGCGCTCTCTCCAACAGTTGCTTCTACGACAGAATCTGCCACTTCATAGAATTTGATATCGCCACTTGTACAAAAAGGTGTCAATGCTGCCATGTCATTTTCCTATAACGGTATCTTGATTTGGAGTCTGGATTCTTGATCGTAGACGATCTCGAGCGGAGGGGGACTGCTCTGTTGGCCGAAGGAAAAGAGAGGCTCGTAATCAGACGGGTTGAGCCTTCGGTTAACTAAGAAAGCTTGCAGCTCTTGTTTAGTTAGAGGCAAGTGCTTGTGCTTAGGCTCCCACTTGTGCTTTTCTTCATTGATGATCAGCGGGGCTAGTGTGTGGCCAAAGATCGCATCTAATAGAGGCCTGGAGGCATGGCAAAAGTGGACAGGGGGCTGGATTTCTTGTGTTTTATCGAGAGTGATAAAATCACCCAGGGCAGGATAGCCCTCAGTTGTATGGAGTTTGTAGCTTTGTGTCCCCTTGACGAGTTTGTAGAAGAGGGAAAAATGCTCTTCAGGAACTTTGGAAGCTAACATTTCAAGTTTAGAGAGATTTTCATTTTCTTTGAGGGTCTCTAATAGTGTGTGTAGGATTTCATTTTCTAGTCCAGGTTTATAGAAAGGGGCGAAATAATAGAGGTCTTGAAGTAGGAAAAGGGCGATTTTTTCAAGACGGGGGTTGCTTTGCGGCTGAAGCAAGGAACGGATGTTGAGTTTGCTTTGAGGTTTTTTCCTCTGCCAATCTCGCGGAGAATGGTAGGAGGCTTCTTCTTCTTTAACTGGAGTGGCGGATGTTTGTTTGGAGTGGAAGTTTTTGCCCTTGTGCTTAGTATAAGTATGCCTGGCCAAGCTCTGGGAAAATTTTCGTTGGATTCGAAAAGATCCAGAATAATGGACCTTCTCTTCGACGATGGTGCGAAGATTGTGGACAAAGCTGTACGAGCAAATCGCAAAGATAATGAGAAACGCCGATACGAGTGGAAGAATATTCACGAAAAGCGGACCTCTCTTTTAGCTTTGGGCAGAGGGTAGGAATACTCTTTTTCTCCAATGTGGATTTTGATGAATGAGGGGAGATACCCTTTTCTCCAGCGAGCCACCCATTGTTGCTCGCTAGAGTCAAAAAACTCCATTTGAAATGAGGAGACTTGTGTAAGCAGGGTCTGGACTTCTTGATTTTTTAACTCGAATACTAGCTCTTCGTTTTTGTTGACGTAGAGGTTGGCTGTCACCTCACCACAAAAGTCGGGATTATGATCGACCCCATTTTGAAAGATGAAATAGAGAGCATCCCCCCTGGCATTTTGGTGGGGATCAGTAAAGAAAAAACCTCGCTCGGGAGTCGACTCAAAGATTTGACTAAACCGCATGTGCATTGTGTACAAGGGATGCAATTCTTGACGGAAGGCGCTGATTTGCGCTTTGGACTGCATAAGTTGGTGCAGGCTTGAGAAAAGGGTAGTAAGAAGTAGAGTAGCTAAGCCAAGACCGATACAAATCTCAAGTAAAGAAAAGCAGCGCTTCAATTTCATCACATCCTCTTTTGGGCCACGGTTTCAGCTTCAGCCGAGAGTATCAGCCATCTTTTTTTTGGAGTCCGGTATTCAACTTTGAAGTGGACAAGAGCCGTGATCGTTCGATCATCTGAGAGCTTTTGCTTCTGCCAGGTGACGTAGGACCTCTCTTCGTACTTTCGCTTTAATTTGGAAGAGAGCTCCAAAGTGAAAATTTTTGTTTCCAAAGGCTCTTTGAATTGTTTATCGGAAAAGATCCTCTCTTCGGAGATCTCTTTTTTCCAGAGAAGAGTTTGCAATTCAGTTAATTTATTTTGGGCCACCCTTTCTAGCTCCATTTCAAAGAGAGCCTTGAGCTCAAGTTGCATATGTTCAAAGGGATAGTGAAAAAAAGGGAGTAGCGTAGTTGTGATAAGAGCCATGGCAATCATGATTTCGAGGAGCACAAATGAGCGTTTTTTTTTCATAAATTGACGTTATTTACAAAGAACAGTAGCATAAAAAGGATAATTTTCTTACCAAATAGATATATGGACACACGCGGGCGAGCACTTTTCAACTTGATTCGAATGAATTGGCAGGAGGATCCCTCTTTGCCAGTAGCCGATTGGCAAGTGGAAGATTACACGAGTTTAGACGCGCAAGAGCTCTTTAGTCGATTAAAGACCATAGGCCTTGGCTTAACCCAAGAGCGTTTCCTTCAATTTTCCGAGGCAGTCGCATCTCCAGAAGAATTGATCGATACCCTCTGGACTCAAGAGGATATGAGCGGTTTTGATGAGGCGTATCTTCTTATTTTTGAGCTCTGGCGCCGCTTTCTTCCAGAAAAACAATCACTTTCCATTTTTTGTGATTCTCTTGATGAGCTGATCGACCTCTATGACCAAGAACTTCTTGAAGACGAAGAGGCGCTGCCAGACGCTATTGCTGACCTAGAGCTAGTCCTCGATGAGCATGTGGATCAAGGGGGCGAGCCCAAAGAAATCTTCAAAGAAATTTCTCTTTACTGCGCTCATGATTTAGAAAGCTTTATTTACGATTTTATCTCTGCGCTGATCGATGTGAAAAATAATTCTTATGCCTTAGAGCTACTCGAGGCATTTGACCCCTATACAGAAGATGAAAAATGGTTCCAATTTTTGCAAATGCGTCTGCTAGCAACGACCGATCAAGAAGAGGCGAATGCTCTTTTATCTGAGTTGCTCGAAGAGCAGGAGGAAGAACCAGAGTTTGAATTTTTGCTCGATATTGCAAGATTTTTAATTCATCAGGGGACAGTTTCCTATTTTATGGAAACGGTGGCACTCACTAGATATCTGATCCAGACAGAACAAGACTTCCAAGAACTTCTCGCCATTGCCAGCCAATTTTATCGCCTCCTCGACAAGGAAGAAAAGGCAGAGAAAATCTTTCAAATCCTGCGCACTCGACAGAAAATCCCTCTTGAGCGAGAAGTATCTTCTAGTGACAAGGCAGTAAGGGAATTTTTCGCCCTAGTCGAGGACCTTGATCGGAGTGAAGCTTAAAACGACAGTCCGATCCCAGCAACTAGCCCCTGAATATACAAATTTGCAGAATTTTTGAGATTTCGAGAACCTCGTATAGGACTATTTGTTTCCATCCAATTTGTCTGGTTAAACAAAGTTTGGTGTTCCCAACCCAACCGAGCATTAAAATGATAGCAATCACAAAAACAGGTATCATAAAGTAAAGAAATTTGTAATTGGGAGAAAAGCCTTCCTTGCCAATTGGACAATCGCAATTTTTCAATTTCTGTTTCCTGAATACCTAATCCCACTGGATTAAAGTTTTCATAAAAATCGTCTCTTTTCTCATCAAAATCCCCCCAAAGTCCTGTCAAACTCCCTTGAAAGGATAAATAGAAACAAGAAAAAAGAGCCCAATCGCTTGTAAATCCTAACTTCGTTCCAAACCCATCGAGAGTTGTTTTTATTTTATATTTTTCAAAAGAATCATTAAAAGGGCTAATCGTGCTTGTAAAACGAGATTTGATTGTCATATTTTCTTTGGTATGAGCATAGGTAAAAGCTGCATAGGGCTGCAAATGATAACAGTTGCAAAAGCAAAAATCTTTGAAAAATCCTAAATCAATACGGTTTAATAGAAAATTAAAATCTCCATTTATTTTGATATTTTGTAATTGAGTAGTAGACTTCCCACCTCCTGACTGAAGAAAATCTGATTCAAAACCAAAAAAAACATTTTCGCCTTCTGGCCGAACAAAGCAATTCCTTTCTTTATTCCTTGTTTCATACCATGTCCATTCTCCAAAAATCCCCACTCCATCTGGGCAAAGATCTTTTGCTGCGCGTAGACGGACGCCTGGTTTCCATTTAGGATTAAACTCTAACCAAGTTTCAGATGCCTGTGTTGTGAAACTTACATCTGGAATTTGATCACTGGTTCCTTTGGCTAATACCCCGTAATTGAGACGATCTCCATATGCTTGCCACCATAAAAATTCCGCATCAATCTCCAAACCCCAGTTGCAACATTCCTCTTCTATGTAGCAACAACACTCGCATTCGGAATCGTTTGCAAACCCAGTAGCTAGGATAAGCAAAAATAAGAAGGTTAGATTTTTTTTCATTGTTTACCTCTTTTTGTCAAAAATTTTGACTGGAGAAAAGTCCACATAATCGGCAGACGCAAAGACATACCTCACCCCTCTTGCTTCTCCAAAGTTTAAGCTATTTTTTCGCACATTGTGCAAATGTCCAAACACGCAAACATCGATCTTATAATCTTCTAAAATGCTAGATGCTCGACTTGGTTTGAGATCTTTGCCAATGGGGGGATAGTGGGTGAGTGCAATGCGGTGTTTGGCTTTTGGGTCGAGTTTTTCTAAACTTAAAATGAGTCTTTCCAAATCGCGCACGAAAATTCTCTCCCCTTCCTCTTTTTCTTTTGCTAGCTCTTCCGGACTTTTTTTCTTAGCAAAAGGATTGGGGACAAATTCAATGACCTCTTCAAAGGAGTATTCTCTCGTGTCCCAGAGCCTAGCTCCTCCAAACGTACAATCGTTCCAGTTAAACGCATTATTTTGCACAAAGTGGATAGTGGGGGGAAGCAAGCCTTGCAGCTTACTTGCAGATGGCCACCAATAATCATGGTTGCCCCGAATCAAGAGCTTCTTCCCGGGCAAGCGATCGATAAAATCGAGATCTTTTAAAGCGTCTTCTGGTTTCATGGCCCAGGAAATATCACCTGGGATGAGCACTAAATCATCAGGTCCCACGACTTTTTCCCAGTTCTCTTTAATTTTTTTGGGGTAGTCCTTCCATACAGGTCCAAAGACCTCCATGCTCTTTTTTGGATTACCAAAAGCTAAATGCAAATCTGCAAGGACCCAAACACTCATGCAGTTACTTTATCAAATTTCTTAAGCTGGTGGTAGCAATTAATTTAGAGATACCGGATAAAGGCAGAGAAACCCTTCATCAGGAGAGGATCATGAAATTACTACTTAGTTTACTTTTTGTAGCCACTTCCGCTTTCGCGGCCAATAAATGTCCCTGTAAAGATTGTAAGTGCACTCAAGAGTCTCATTGTGGGTGTATGTCAGACAAAGGGTGTTCTTGCTCTGGCGAAGATGAGCCCTGCTCATGCGGCAAAAAATCAGGTTGTCAAGATCGTAAGTAATTGTTTCTGCTCTTTTACTCCCAGGGCGATTGAGTTTGTGCAAATGCAATCTTTTATTGTTGCAAAATCGATCAGCTGCTGATCGATTTTGCAATTTTATGCATAAAAAGTTTTTGTGAGCGAGGCTCTTTGAAGTGGTAGCTATCCCCAAAGAGACTGAATGGGAAGAACGAAAAGATTGTCATCATAACATCCTACTTGGTTTCCGCAGTAGAGAACAATACCGCGAAAGAATTTCCCCTTTGAAATTGACTTCAGATGTCTGAGTCCTCTTAGATCGGCGCTGTTTATTGAATGGGTGCTCTTCACCTCTATTCCTACGATTGTGCCATCGGGCTGTTCCAAAACGAAATCTACCTCATGGCTTAAATCTCGAAAATGATAGAGGTCAAACCGAATAGATGACCAGCTCCGCATTTTCTGTAACTCTGTGAAAACAAATGTTTCAAGCATTGGACCAAGCAGCAGAGGATCATTTTCAATTTTCCCCTCATTTGCATTGAGTAAATAGGAAAGTATCCCTGTATCACAAAGGTGGATTTTAGGAGTTTTAATGACTCTTTTACCGAGATTCGTATACCAGCCGGGTAGCAGATAAATAAAAAAGAGTGCTTCCAATAAGGAGATGTAGCGCTTTAAGGTCGGAGCGGAGATGCCAAGAGATCGAGAAACATCCGAAAGATTTAGAAGATTTCCCGTGCGTGATGCTAGGAGGCGAAAAAGCAATGGGAACTCTCGTAGTCCTTCAATTTGAGAAAGATCGCGCACATCTCGATCTAAGATCATTTGTAAATAAGAACCCATCCATCCAGAAATTTGGCTTTCTGACAAGGTTTGTACATAGGGAAATCCTCCTCGAAAGAGTAGATCAGATAATTCTTCCTTCGGTAGGGAGGAAAAGGATTTTGCAGGCATTTCGTTTGCAAAAATGTTGTTAATAAAACTTGATTCCTTCTTTCTAATTTCACTTTGTGAAAATGGAAAAAGATCAATAATTCCCATTCTTCCTGCCAGGGAGTCGCCCATACGGGGTAGTAAGAGGGGGTTGGCTGAGCCGGTTAGAAGATATCTACCTGGGATTCGGTTTTGATCGACATCGACTTTGATGGGTAAGAAGATCTCTGGTGCTTTTTGCACCTCATCAATAATGGCCGGTTTTTCTATTTGGCTAATCCATCCGACTGCATTCTCTCCAGCGTTGTGAAGTTCTAAGGCTTCATCCAGATTATAAAATTTATAGCCGTTTTCTTTGCCTAGCATATGGGTCAGAGTTGTCTTGCCGGTTTGCCTTGCACCTCGGATCAAAACGACCGGCATGAACTTTAAATAGGAAAGGAGTTTTTCTTCGATAAATCGTTTTTGCATATCTAATACCTGATGTTGACAAATATAACACCGGATGTTAGATTTGTCAACATCAGATCTAAGTTGCTGGAGACTAAAGATTTACGAACAAACATATTCTTGAAGACAAGGGCGATTAGAGGGTGAGGTTAACTGGGATTTCGATTTTTGAAGTGACGAGGATGATTCAGTCGCGGATGAATACTCCTTCCCCATCGTAAATCTGGAGGATCCCATCAAAAATATTTCGTTCTTTCATATCTCTCCGTTGGCGGCGGAAGTTCTTCCAGTCGCTGCTGTATATTCAACCATCTGCTGGTTGATTTTGCAATTCCAGGCATGGAAAAAACCGCTTAGTTGATTTAAGTATCTAAAAATAAAGCGCTTACAAGATGAAATTATCTGGAACTTCGGTCCCAGAAGTGACGATGATGATCCCGTCACGGATGAAAACCCCATCTCCATCGTAGGTCTGGAGGCCTTCTTTGTTGATGAGCTGGACGTTATTGCCGATCTTGGAATCCTCGTCGATGATGGCTTTTTCGATACGGCAATTCTCGCCGATAGAAAAGTATTGAGTGGCGGGGATTTCTTGATTCATGAAGGGGTGGTAGGTCCGGTTGCCTAGGATCACGGAATCGCGAATTATAGTCCCTTTTTTGATCAGCGCCCGCACGCCCACAACGCTATGGGTGATTTCTTCTGCTTCAATGATTCCCCCTTGTCCTATGAGAGAATTGCTGACTTTCGTTCCGTTGATAAGGGCATTGGGGATGTGTTGAGGTGTGGAGAAGATTTGATTCTCTTCTACGTATGTATTTAACCCTTTCCCTTCGGTCAGTATCAGATTGGCTTTGTAAAAAGAGGCAACGGTTCCGATGTCTTCCCAATAGCCCTGGTAAATATAGGAAGAACATTTTCCTTTCTCAATGAATTTTGGGATAAGGTCTTTCCCAAAATCATCTCCCTCCATTTTGAGTAGGTCTACGAGGGCTGAGCGCTTGAAGACATAAATTCCCATAGAAGCGAGGTAGTGTGGTTCGTCAACGGATTTGCCACTTTCTTTAAGGAAGGGCTTGGCCAGCTCATACTCTTTCAGAAGGGCAGGGTCCTGAGGTTTTTCGTGGAAGCTTGTAATTGTGGAAGCGGCGTTGACTTTGATGAGGCCCATCCGTTTAGCTTCTGGCTCTAAAACGGGGATGGATGCAATCACGAGATCAGCATCTTTTTGTTTGGCAAAGGTGAGCATCTCATAGAGATCCATATTGTAGAGTTGATCTCCAGAGAGAATGAGAAAATATTCGGCATTGGAGCGGAGGATGTAGTCGAGCGATTGGCGAACGGCATCGGCTGTCCCTTTAAACCACTCTTTGCCTTTGGTGGTTTCTTGAGGAGTGAGAAGTTCTAATCCCCCTGAGCGGAACATGTCGAGTTGGTAGGTGGATAGGATATGTTGATGGAGCTCTGAGGCAAAGTACTGGGAAATGACAAAGATCTGATTGATGCGTGAGTTGAGTGAGTTTGAAAGGGGAACGTCGATGAGGCGGTAACGTCCTCCGAAACTAACAGCGGGTTTGCAGCGCGTAGAAGTTAGGGGGTAGAGCCTAGTGCCCTGCCCACCGGCAAGCACAATCGTAGCGACGCGTTTCAGGAAGTTGTCGTCTTCCTGATGAGAGATAATATCTTTTGCTTCCATCCTTATATTATTAGTAACATTTATTTTAATTATTTATCAATAAATCAAAATAAATGTTATTTCTGTGTAAATTTGGAGTAAATGTTCACCTATAGGCTTAAATGCCTAGAGATGGAGCGATTGAGGGTGGAGGCTGCTTTCGATAAAAAGCTATGATGGCATCCTCTAAAAACTGTAGAGGT